>NNBV01000200.1_pt1 | contig 19882 bp, 16 predicted proteins | sample 1173771 | NCBI WGS metagenome assembly NNBV01 (sample SAMN07173938, study PRJNA388173) | plant metagenome | isolation source: symbiotic tissue sample KVS11 | place: Norway: Troms, Kvaloya island | reverse complement strand
AACCAATTGTGCGATCAACTTTCGAGTCGTCCCAAGTCCTTAGACTGGGCAAAAAATAGAAAATTTATAAATAGAAAGGAGTAACAAAATAAACTTCTTGATTAATGAGTTGTCGCAACCAGTAACTACTGCATTCGCTAACAAATTACCCTGCACTTAAAGGTGCAGGGTATTGATTTTAGATAAATTCAAAGCTATTTGCCGTTGCCATTACTACCATTCCCATTACTGTGAATGACACGTTCGGCAAGCTTTTCCGGCACTTCCTGGAGATGGTCATATTCCCAGTGGAAGGAACCAACGCCGAGAGTGAGCGATCGCAGCTCTACAATAAAGTTTTGCATCTCTGCTTGTGGCAAGTATGCAGAGACATTATCCCAGCCTTGCCAATCATTTCTCCCCTCATAGCCTAAAATTTGTCCCCGTCTACCACTCAATAGTTGCAACACCTTGGAGGTAAATTCGCTCGGTGTTGTCACTTCCACTCGCAGAATTGGTTCTAACAAAGTAGGTTCCGCTTGGGGTATCCCCGTTTGCATTGCCAATCGGGCAGCTTGCTTAAAGGCTTGTTCGGAACTGTCAACGTTGTGATAAGAACCATTAGTCAGAGTTACCGCCAAATCCACCATTGGAAAGCCCAAGGGCCCATGTGTCAGAAATTCCCGCACGCCCATTTCCACGCCAGGAATGTACTGTTTGGGAACCACGCCACCGACAATGGTTTCATTAAAGTTGAAACCTGTACCGCGTGGTAAAGGCTTGATTTCGAGAAAAACATCACCAAACTGTCCGTGACCACCACTTTGATGCTTGTAGCGCCCGTGAACTGAAGCCACCGTTTTGCGGATGGTTTCTTTGTAAGGAACTTGCGGTAAGTGGGTTGTCATTGGCAAGTTATATTTGCGGCGTAGTCTGTCTAGGGTGACTTGCAAATGAATCTCGCCTTGACCCCAGAGGATTACTTCGTGAGTATCGCCATGTTGTTCCCAAGCAAGTGAACAGTCTTCTTCTAATAACTTGGTGATGGCAGCGCTGAGTTTAACTTCATCGTTGCGCTTTTCTGGTGTAATGGCGAGGGCATACACAGGTTCCAACTGTACGGCTTTAGGTAATTCCATCACCGCCTGCTGTTCTGTAGAGATTGTATCGCCTGTTTTGATTCCTTCTAAACGGCTCAATGCGACAATTTCACCAGCACTAACTTCATTAACGAACTGCTGCTGTTGTCCGATGAGGCGGTAAATTCCACCAGTGCGAATGCCATTGAGGACAATGCCATCAGTTAATTTGCCCCGCCAAACACGCACGAGAGAGAGTTTACCACCTTGGGGAGTGTAGAAAGTTTTTAATACCTGCGCTAGAGGTTTATCACCTTTTAAATTTTTTAAACGACGTTCTGCTGTGGTTTCTGGTTCGGGGGCTTCCCGTAACAAGGCTTCTAATAGAGGTCTAACACCATAATCTTGTTCTGCCACACCAAAGAAAACGGGCACTACTAAATCTGCCCCTAATTCCATTTTTAAATCTTTGATGATTTCCTCTTGGGGTGGTTCGATGTCTTCTAAAAGTTCTTCGAGTAAATGGTCGTCAAAATTTGCTAAAGCTTCGAGCATTTCTGCCCGTGCTGTGTGTTCTTCTTCTTTTAAACTTTCGGGGAAGGGAATAGGGTCAGCAGGTGCGCCTGGATGATATTGATATGCCTGTTCACTCACCATATCAATAAAGCCGGTGAGTTGTTCCCCGTTCATGATGGGATATTGATGCGCTACCAGGGGACGGCTAGATACTGCTTTCAGAGCGTGCAACGTTTCTAGGACGTGAATATTTGCCCGATCCATTTTGTTGACAAAGACGAGGTGGGGGATTTCCCAATCGTCGAGGAATTTAAATAGAGGGGCAAGGGTGAGGACTCGTTCGCGGATGGGTTCGCAAACTACAATTGCTGCATCCACTCCTATTAAAGCATTGTACGTTTCTTGGGCAAATTCTATACTTCCCGGACAATCAATAAAGGTGAAGCTAGTACCATTATACTCAGTGTTAGCGACGCTGACTTCTACACTCATCTGGCGATCGCGCGACTCAGTAGCACTATCTCCTACTGTGTTCCTGTCCTTAACACTCCCTTTGCGAGAAATTGCCCCTGTGACAAATAACAAGCTTTCTAGTAAAGTAGTTTTTCCACTTAAATAAGGCCCGACAATTGCAACATTCCGCGAACCCGATTTTACTTTTTCGTTCATAAAACCTCCCTTGCGGTAAGTTTTTCATAACCGCATGATTCTGTATATATCAAGGGATAAAAAAATGGTTCTCTGGAGTCAAAATTACCCCTTCTTTAATTTGTTATTATCCTCCCTTTAATCGAAAGTTAAAAAAATTGTAGCCTGTCGTAAGATTTAGCTTAAGAAAAGTTAACTGTCACAAATTTTTATGCAGAATCAAAAACTTTTGTAAAAAACTTTTTATGAAGTAAATTTAACTGAAAGTGTTGCAAGTCAGAAAATCAATGAGATTATCATTCTTTAAATATCACATAGCAGGGTTAGTAAGTTTGACTTTGCTGATTGTTAGTATTTCCTTCCCCTCTCTTGCTTTATCTCCTCCTGTCGCCTCAAAGCTGGCACAATCTAATGCTAAAACTGCTATAGACTGGTTAAACCAAGGCTTACAAGCAATTCAGACGGGAAGGGTACAAGATGCGATCGCAGCCTTTAAACAGGCAACCCAGTTAGATCCGACATTAGCTCCAGCGCACTATAATTTAGGGCTAGCATTCCGACAAACGGGACAATTACAACCCTCTGCGGATGCATTTTATCGCGCGACGCAAGCCGATCCTAAGTTTGCTCCAGCTTTTGCCAATTTAGGCGGAGCATTGTTAGAAGGCAATAATTTACAGTTAGCTAACGATTATTTGCAACGATCCTTAGAACTTGATCCCAAACTAGGATTTGCTCACTATAACTTGGGGTTGGTACAAGAGCAGCAACAAGATTGTGAACGAGCGATCGCATCTTTTAAAAAAGCCATAGAATATAGCAAAAATGCACCAGAGCCTCCTTACCATATAGGAATGTGTTATCTCCAACAAGGTAAACTCGATCAAGCAAGAGGTGCTTTTAATCAGGCATTAAAAATTAATCCCAAGTATCCAGAAGCTTACTACAATCTCGGTTCAATTTGGTTTCAACAAAGTAAATTACAAGAGGCATTAGAGGCTTTTAGAAAATCTGCCGAAGCTAACTCTAATTATCCCAATGCTTATTATGGTGCAGGATTAGTTTTTATGCAGTTACAACAATATGGAGATGCAGTACAAGTATTACAATTTGCGAGAGATTTATATAATGCTCAGGGTAATCCTCAGTGGGCAAAAAGTGCCGAGCAATTGTTGCAACAAGCACAAAATTTAAATTACCAACCTCGCTGAGGCGCAAAAACTTAATATTGCATAACATAAAACTATTGGGTTGACTCGCTGGTGTTGTCTGAACTTGTCCCGATTGGAAAAATGTACATGCAAAAGCGCCAGAAAAGTCGATTTTTATTTAGCGATCGCTGGCTTGATCGGCAATCAATTGTTCGCAACATGGAAGCCTTCCAAGACTTAATTGTGATTGTTTTGTGTTTGGGCCTGTTCGCCGTCATGCTGATCCAATTGTGGGGGATAGCGATCGCAATCACGCAGCCACTGGACTATAAACATGTGACTGCAAAAATACTCTTTGTGCTGATTTTAGTCGAGTTATTCCGACTATTAATGGTCTATTTGCAAGAACATAGTATCTCTGTGGGAGTGGCAGTTGAGGTAACAATTGTATCTCTCCTGCGAGAAGTAGTAGTTCACGGAGCGCTGGAAATTTCTTGGGTTAATACACTTGCAATTTGTGGTTTGTTGTTTGTTTTGGGTGGATTACTTGTGGTGTGTGCTAAAACGCCACACATGGATTGTATGAGCGCTAACACTAAATTTTGTCCGGTTGTATATAGAGGAGGTAGGGAACGGCAAAATGATTTGGAATTCCAGTATTCACGTCAATGTGATGAGAATCAACCGCTTGGATAAACTTCTATGACAATGGGGAGTGGGAGAGACGCGATTAATCGCGTCTGTACTGGGGAGTAGTGAAAAATTATTTTCCTACTCCCCACTCCTTTGTTTAAGAGGTTGTTTGAAAAGTCTAAATTATTACTAGCCCTAGCGACTAGAAGTCGCGGCTACACGAGACTTTACCCACCTGCGTGGATTGATGACCTTGATTTTTTGTTAGTCTGCGGAGGCGGACTTTGCTTATGTAGTAGCGTTCGCCCTTGGCGTGCCAGAGGCATCATTAGATTCGCCCAAAACTTTTCAAACAACCTCTAAGACTAGATCAGGAACTTTGATGTATTTAAAATCTAATATCTAAAATGGTATAACCTACTTTTGTAAGGTACTTCCGACGTATTGAAATATACTCTTTTTGGAAGATGAATTGCTTTTTAAGGGTGAGTATAAAGTTAATTAGAAATTCTAAAAGAGGTTCAAGAAATGGCTAAAAATACAGGTAACGGACAGTCTCAAGAAGCAATTAGCAACTTGGAGTATGATTTTGTAACTGTGTTGCACAACAAGGCTGAAGCCGTTAAGGCTTATGATATTTACATCAAAGACGCACAGCAAGTAGGTTCGCAGCCTTGTGTAGAGTTATTCCAGAAATTGCGCCAATCTGATCTTGAGCAAGCACAAGAGGTTCGCCGACATCTACAAGAAGTGATGCAACACGGTAAGATGTAACCCAGGCTTGCTGATTACAATTACATTAGATCCAAAGCAAAAATTGGATATAGCGGTTCCCATTCAGATGCGTACAACGTTATATCGAAAGTTGTAGGGGCACGGTATGCCCATTGGTGTCAACTTAACGTGAAACCCTTGTCAATATGTGATATTGAGTTCACTCACTGACCATCACTCAACGCGTTACCCCACCCTAGCCCTCCCCTTATAAAGGGGAGGGAACTAGATTTCTTGTTTCCCCCCTTTCTAAGGGGGGATTAAGGGGGGTAAAACGCCTGTTGAATAAACGTTGGAGCTTAAGTTGACACCAATGGGTATGCCGTGCCCCTACGGCTGTACTTAGGTAATGTTCTTTATGTGGATACCAACTGATTAACTGGAGCCACCCCAGCCAAATCTAAAATTGACGCGATCGCATCTTCCCGCTTCACCGCCATAATATGGACACCCTGACACAATTGCCTCGCTATCTGCACTTGCTCGGCGGCAATTTTCATCCCTTCCTCAAAAGGATCTTTAGCTTTTGCTAATCTATCAATAATATGTTGGGGAATATTTACACCCGGAACACACCTATTAATAAACTGAGCATTTTTTGCCGATTTCAACAGAAAAATTCCTGCCAAAATTGGTTTTTTATAGCCAGAGGCAATAGTATCCATAAACTTTTCTAGCCGCTCAAAATCAGTAATTAACTGACTTTGAAAAAACTGCGCTCCGGCTTCGATTTTGCGTTCAAATCGACTTTGTAAACCCGACCAACTTTTGCATTGCGGATCTACTGCTGCACCAACAAATAAATTTAATGCTCCATCAGTCAAGGGTTTGTCATTGCAATCAACGCCTTGATTCATCTTCCGAATTAGTTGCAGCAGTCGCACAGCTTCTAAGTCAAACACTGCTTTGGCATCTGGATGATCACCTGCTTTGACTGGGTCGCCAGTCAAAGCTAAAATGTTATGTATCCCCAAGGCATGAGCGCCCATCAAATCAGCTTGTAAACCGATGCGATTGCGATCGCGGCAAGCAACTTGACAAATTGGCTCTATGCCATTCTGTGACAAAATGACCGAGGCCATTAACGAAGACATCCTTAACACAGCGCGGCTACCGTCAGTCACATTGACAGCATGAACTCTCCCCTTAAGAGTCGCCGCCATTTGAATCATGTGTGCTGGATCTCCCCCTTTCGGTGGTGCTACCTCGGCGGTAACTAGAAATTCACCTGCTTGTACAGCTTTGCGAAAGTCATTCAAGGCTGTGGGACTATGGGTGTGATGCATATCATTTAAAATTTCGATTTTTTGAAGAACAAGTCAGAATTCAGAATTCTGAAAAAGGCAGTCGTAAAGAACCCAATTCTGGATTCTGGCGACTGATGCCTTTATTCTTTCTTGTTAAATGGTATAACAAATCACACCTAAAAGCGAAAGCTTATAGGGGAAGAGAGTAGCCTAAGGCAGATTTTACTTGTGATAAAGTTTGATTTGCGATCGCTCTAGCTTTTTCCCCTCCATCCCTTAACACAGACTCCAAATAGCTTTTGTCTGCCGTTACCGCCTGATATTTTTCTTGAATTGGTTTCAGGGACTCAATAATTGTGTCCGTCAATAATGGCTTGAATTGTCCCCAGCCCATATCCTGACACTCAACTGCTACATCTTCTTTTGTTTTACCAGCCAGCAATGTATACAGCGTTAACAAATTATTACACTCTGGACGCGCCGGATCGTCAAAAGTCAGACCACGAATCGGATCAGTTTTACAACGTTTAATCTTGTATTGAATCTGTTCTGGTGAATCTAGCAAACTGATTCGGCTTAAGTCAGAAGGATCAGACTTCGACATTTTGCGTGTACCGTCCGCCAAACTCATCACCCTTGCCCCTTCCTTGCGAATCAAAGGGTCTGGTAACTTCAGAACTGGTTGATCTGGTTTACCAAATTGGTGATTTAACCGAGCGGCAATATCTCGTGTCAATTCCAAGTGTTGCTTTTGGTCTTCACCCACTGGCACTTTATCCGCTTGATAAAGCAAAATATCAGCTGCCATCAGCACAGGGTAATCTAATAAACCTGCACTCACATTTTCTCCCTGCTTAACAGCTTTTTCTTTGAACTGGATCATATCTTGCAGCCAGTTTAGAGGTGTAATGCAGTTGAGCAACCAGGTGAGTTCGCTGTGGGCCGAAACGTGAGATTGCACAAAGATGGTGGAGTGATTTAAATCAAGACCACAAGCTAGATAGAGAGCAGCAAGAGTGTAGGTATCAGCTGCTAGCTGTTTTGGATCGTGTGGCACTGTAATCGCGTGCAAATCAGCGACAAAAAGGTAATTTTCGTATTCGCTCTGACCTTCTACCCAGTTGCGAATAGCTCCCAAGTAGTTACCTAGATGGTAATTGCCGGTTGGTTGAACTCCAGAAAGAACACGTTGCTTGCCCATAAATTCCAACTTAATTATCTCAAATCCGCGCTATGTAAAGTGGCGATGTCTGGCGACAAGTTGCTTGCGCCTAGGCAAAACTCATTTAATTTTGACATTTTCCAGGTCAACTCGCCGTTACGGGATGAGAGATTTTAACTCAACTTGGATTGCTATAGAAATTTTTCACAAAGGAAAACGACAGCTGGTAAATAAAAACTTGATGCGATCGCATTGTGAGTGGAAACAATGGCATTGTGAGCCAAAACAATCACATTGTGAGTCGATACAATGGCATTGTGAGCCGAAACAATGGCATTGTTAGTCAATACATTAACAATGCAAAAGATTGCCTGAAGATATAGCGGTTCCCACTCAAATGCGTTACAAAGTTAAATCACAAGGTGTAGGCAATACTCTTCAGTTAAGGTTTTTTGATGAAAATTCTAGATCGCAAAGATGCGATAAATCGCCGTCAAGACGAAAGAGTGACTATTGTAGAAATGGCAATTCACCGCGTCTCTTGTCTTAACCGAACAGTAATGTGTAGGGAATATACCGTGCGCGGGTGTATCTCACGTAAACAAGAATCCCCATATCACACGGAAGCAGACATCAATAATTAAACAAAAATGCAAGAAACCCAACTTTCTTTTTTTCCTAATGAGGAGAATCACTCTACTACAAAACAAAAGAAACCCAAATTAGGACGTTATGAACGTATCAAACGAGAACTAGATCAAAATGACTCTGATCCATACAAAATATTCATTGAAGTTGATTCTGTGCCAAATACAGCATCTAATTACACCTTCATGGATCTGTTTTGTGGAGCAGGGGGCATAACACAAGGACTAGTTCAAGCTGGATTTAAACCTTTAGCTAGCGTTGAAATTAACCCCATCGCTTCTGCTACCCATAAAAAAAACTTTCCCCAATGTCATCACTTTTGTGGAGATATCGAACAGTTTGATTCCCATAATTGGCTACAGCAAATCGGCTTACCGGAAGTAAATCTTATTATAGGCGGGCCGCCATGTCAGGGTTTCTCGGTAGCAGGAAAACGTGACCATAAAGACCCGCGCAATCGCTTATTTTATGAATTTGTGCGTGTTGTCTCAGAAATACGTCCTTGGTATGTTGTTATGGAAAACGTTCCAGGCATTCTGACTATACAGAACGGAGATGTAAAAAAAGCAATTATTGAAGCTTTTGAATCTATTGGTTATCCTAATATATCTGTTGCAATTCTTGAATCTGCTGCCTATGGAGTGCCACAAATTCGACCAAGAGCCATCTTTATAGCTAACAGATTTGGAATGCCAAATCCCTATCCCAAAGCTAAGTTATTACCTGAAGAATACAAACCTATTGAATCAGCTATTTCTGATTTACCAGCATATACCCCAATACCAGAGATAAATCATCAGTGGACTAAACATTCACCTGAGTATATGGAGCGAATTGCTAAAGTACCTCCAGGTGGTTCTTTATATACAAAATACGTTGATGCTTTCAAACGGCAATATCCTGGTAAACCCAGTATGACCGTTAAAGAGAATCACGGCGGTACTCATATTCATCCTTATCTCAACCGTGTTATTTCCGCTCGTGAAATGGCAAGATTACAGACATTTCCAGATTCATTTATTTTTGAAGGTTCTATGAAAAAAGCTATGTGGCAAATTGGAAATGCTGTACCGCCACGTTTAGCAGAGTGCATTGGCTACGCGCTTATTCCTTATCTAACTGATATTGCACTTAATACTAGAAATCTTTAAATCAACTAAATAATCTTTATCATCAAACCCTAATATTCAAATTACCTTTCTGCTAAACCCACCTGTCCTCCAATTAGCCCCAAAAATCCAGTTCCAGAGTGCTGAATCTCCAAAAAACTTGCTTGTTCCGGTGAAGTTTTATAAACTCGAAATGTTTTCATAATTCCCAAAGTAGCAGCACTTTCTAAAGGGCCAACAAAGCTGATATCCCGGTCGAGAAAAGAAGGTTGACTAGCCCATTGAGCCATCTGATTTGCATTTAAAAAGTAGCAGCCTGCGTGAGGATTGAGGGCACGACAAAAGGTAATTGGTGTATTCATAATTGTACCCTTGAGTTCCTGTTGCTCCTGCACATTTTGAAAGGGAGCAGTTACTCGTAAAGCCAAATCCCCATCAATGTAAGCTTTGTGAACCAAACCGTAGGGAGAGACTTCATAACGATGTGGCTGGAGCAAATTTAAATCACCTGCTTGTTGGGTAAACCAATTTAATTTTATAAAAAACCAAGGGTCATAGATAATTAGGTCATCTTCAAGAAAGCAATAGTAATCATATTTACCGAGACAACTTTGCAGAACAGCTTGGCACTCAAACCCCAACAGTAGAGGTTCTGCATTAGTAGAATGATGCTTATATAAATGGGATGGTAAGGGAAGCTGATTGAGAAGATGATTATCTTGGGTTGTACAAATAACAATATCTAGTTCGTGGGACTGGGGTTGATTAGCAGGGAAAGCTAGTCGTTGAGCAATGTTGATAATACTTTGAGATTTGCCAAATAATTGGTTTAAGCTAGTAATACTTTTAGTTAACGCCTGCAAGCGGGGTTGTGGGTCTTTGCGTTGAGAAGCATGACGACCCTCACTACTTGGTTTAAAAAAATGGGCGATAGTAAAAATAATTCGCATTTTAAATATCGTTTTTATATTTCTTTGTCATTTGTCATTGGTCATTTGTCATTGGTCATTTGTTATTTACTAAGAACTAATGATTAATATACTTGTGATAAAAGTAGTTCTTTTCAGGCTTGTATTTGCGCCTTTGCTTGAGGCAAAAATATTTACGTAAGAGGCTAATGGCTAATGACTAATGACTAATGACTAATGACTAATGCCTAATGCCATCTAACTTCTACCAAAACCTTTAGAACTTGAGCGTTTTTTCAAACTATCAGAACTTTTACCAGCAAACATCCATTGCAAATGCTGTGGTAACAGTTTCGCTAAATCATAGCGCTTCAGAATTGTCTCTCGCGCATTCGCACGAATTGCTTTCATCTCTTGGGGATGATTCAGCGCCTCTTCAACCCGATTAGCAATATTCTGAGGAGAAAAGAAATCTACCAGCAGTCCATTTACCCCATCCTGTACGACTTCCAATACTGGTGGAGTATTAGAAGCTACTAGTAAACATCCTGCTGCCATTACTTCTAACATTGACCAGGATAAAACAAAAGGACGGGTTAAATAAATATGAGCAGAAGAAGCTTGCAAAACTTGAAGATACTCATTATAAGGAAGCCTATCTGTAAAGTGCAGCCTCGATAAATCCAAAGATAATTTTTCTAGCATTAATTGTTTATAAGTCTGACCATCAGGGAGATTCTTCCCATAAGCAACCCGATCTTCTCCTACAACTACCACATGACACTTAGGTCGTCGCTGCTGAAGTAGCGCCACCGTTTCCATAAACTGCGGAAAACCTCTATAAGGTTCCATCCCGCGTCCCACATAAGTTACCAACTCTTCCACATGAGAAAGGTCAAGATTTATTCTTGGTAAAACTAACTTTGCACCTGGTTTAGGGACAAAATAGTTGGTATCAACACCATCATGAATTACGGTGAGTTTGCTACGATATTCTTTGGGAAACTGCTGACGCTGCCAATTGGTGGGACAAAGACCGCGATCGCAGCTATATAAATCAGTTAAAATGGGGGTGTTTTTGACGCGGATACGGCATTCATCATCAGCATTCAGTGGTTCACTGGGATCAAAATCTGCATCCGAACCGTGAGCGTGGTAAAACCACTCGAAATAACACAATAATTCGGCTTTGGGGAAAACATCTTTCATAAATAAAGTCGGTCCCCAACCAGAATGACCATAAACTATATCTGGAACGAAACCTTCAGCTTTTAATTTTTCTGCCACGCGATAGACAGCCTGAGCAGTGAGAACAGCATTTTCCAGGCTGCGTACATAATGATGGGTTTGGGGAGCAGCTTCACGAGAAGGAGTATAAATAGCTTTATAAACGCCAGGTATTTCCCCTTCACGACGATTCGTCCCAAAGACGACTTGGCAACTAGGATCTTTACCTAAAACTGTCGCCAGATTGCGAAATTGTGAGGGAAAATTGGGATGTAAAAATAAGATTTTCATTGGAATAATCTTGATTAACTTATTGCCAGATAAAATAAATTAAGACAAGCTGCTTAAGATTATAAGATTATTTATCACGATTTTTAGCAAGTAAATTTAGGTAAATGGTTGTCCGAAAATGCGAAAATAATCGCAAATTCGTGTTATGACCATGAAATTTATTGGCATTGATTTAGGCTGGCGATCGCAACCAAGTGGACTATGCTGCTTAGAATGGATCGATGGACAACTGCAACTACTTGATTTAGATCGCAAAGAAGCCATTGCAGACATTCTCACCTGGATTGATCAGAGAGTACAACCAGACGAACCAGCCATCATCGCCGTAGATGCACCCACCCTCATACCCAACGCTACCGGGAGTCGCCTCCCCGACAAACTTAGCCACAAGTACTTTGGCAAATATCATGCGGGATGCTACCCAGCTAATCAAAACCTACCCTTCGCCGATCGCACCATCAACTTTGGCTTAGAATTAGAATCACGCGGTTTTGCACACGCCCCCACCATTGAACCGCAAAAACTCAGCAGATATCAAATAGAAGTCTTCCCCCACCCAGCAATCGTTAACCTATTCAACTTAGAACGCATCCTCAAATACAAAAAAGGACGCCTCAATGAGCGCCGCCTAGAACTAATCAAACTCCAAAATTATCTTCTCGATATTCTCCCCTCCTTCTCTCCTCCTCTGCGTCCTTCTCTTCGAGACGCTTCGCGAAGGCGTCTTGGCGGTTCGTTTACTTCCGAAATCCCCACCACAGGTGCAGCCCTCAAAGCAACCGAAGATAAACTAGATAGCTTAATTTGCGCCTATGTTGCTGCTTATTGGTGGTATTGGGGAGAAGAGCGTAATTTGGTATTAGGCGATCGCACCACTGGCTACATTGTCATCCCTCAAAGAATGTTAGCCTAAAATTGTAATCTCATAAGATTTAACTCAAAGAGGTTTTATGCAAGGAGTTAGTTCTAATTTGAGTTTGAAACAACTTTATGAAATTGACGAGCATCTCTGGCTAGAGGAAACAATCAAGCTCTTGAAAGCTAATCATTTAGAGGAATTAGATTTAGAAAATTTAATTGAGGAGCTAGAAAATTTGGGTCGTAGAGACAAAGCCAAGGTTGCTAGTTTATTAGAACAAATTATTAGACATCTTTTGCTGCTGCAATACTGGACAGAGGAATATCAATATAATTCTGGACATTGGAAAGCAGAAATTAGAGGTTTTAGGAATCAATTAAAACGTCAGTTAACAACGAATTTATATCAATTTTTAGAAAAAGAATTAGCATCAATTTATAATGATGCTTTAGGATATGTAATTGATAAAACTGAAGGCAAACTCGATAACTTACCTCAGTATTCTACCTATACCTTAGAACAGCTAGTAGATATTAATTATTTACCTGAAAACTTGTAATAGAATAGGCGTTGCTAACTTAATTTAGCAACGCCTATTCTTGAGTATTCAGTAACTACTCAGCACTCTTATTCTGCCCAAGCAATCAACCTTGGTTCATAAGGATTAGCCAGATTTTGGTTTTTCGGCAATACACGCAAAGACAAGCCTTGCAAACCAGAAGCGGTATAGGTAATATTACCCGTGTAAATACTCAATTGCTGTCCATCCTCACCTTGGTAATCCATCACCACTGGTATAGCGTTGACAATATCACCATTGGCATCGATCGCACCTTGATATAGCTCCACCTGCACATCATCATTGGTCAAAGTTGCTAAGTCAACCTTGGCTTTGACAGCAACCGTTTGGTTAACCTCAATGTCTGAAGCTGCTGATACGTCAACATCTTTGATTCTGATATTGAACCAGTGTTCGCTGAGTTTTTCTTTCCAAGCGGCTAGTTCTTTCGCTGGGGCATAGTTATCAACAGTCAGGGTATGATAGCGATCGCTAGCTGGGAAATAAGCCCTTTGTGCATATTCTCCTACCATCCGCGCTGTATTAAAGAAGGGACAATTCAACCGAATTGCATCCTTCATTTTGGCAACCCACGGACGGGGTAAGCCATCACTATCCCGATGTTCATAAAATAGCGGTACAACTTCCTTCTCTAACAATTCGTAGAGAGCGTTTGCTTCTACTTCATCTTGGTAGTTGGGATCGTCGTAATTCTCTCCATGTCCAATTGCCCAGCCCGTGCGGACGTAATCAGCTTCATCCCACCAACCATCTAGTACACTTAAATTCGGCAATCCATTCATTGCCGCTTTCATGCCACTGGTACCAGAAGCTTCCCGTGGACGACGTGGTGTATTTAACCAGATATCGCAACCCGCAACCATCAACCGGGAGATGTGAATGTCGTAATTGGGAACAAACACTACCTGTTTTTCTAAATGTTGTTCGCGGATAAAGTGATTGATATCGCGGATGAGTTCTTTACCGGGAATATCCTTGGGATGTGCCTTACCAGCAATCACAAATTGCACTTTCCGGTCTTTGTTAGCCAGTAGAAGCCGCTTAATCCGATCCAAATCACGCATCCAGAGGGTAGCGCGTTTGTAAGTGGCAAACCGGCGGGCAAAGCCAATGGTGAAAGCGTAGGGATCTAAAACTTCTTGGGCTTGGATAATTTCGGAGGCGGAAGCGCCGCGATCGGTCAAATGCTTGACCAAATGCTCTCGCACATACAAAATCATATCCAAACGGCAGCGTTCGTGATTGCGCCACAATTCCTCATCGGGAATGGCGTCCATCCGCTCCCACAATGGGCTATCTGGTGGTGCTGATGACCAATTTGGCCCCAGGTAGCGATCGTACAATTCTTGAGTTGATTTCGCCACACAACTCCGAGCATGGACACCATTGGTAATTGCTGCGATCGGCACTTCCTCAACTGGCACTTTCTGCCATAAGCCCTGGAACATTTGTCGCGAAACTACACCATGCAACTGTGCTACACCGTTAGAAAATGTTGCCATCTTCAGCGCCAGCACCGCCATACTGAAAGGCCCAGATAAATCGCCTGTATTCTCGCGCCCCAGTCCTAAAAATTGCTCTTTGGGCAACCCAAATATCTCTGCATAGTAACCCAGGTAGTACAACATTTTGTCGGGAGCAAACAAGTCAATCCCTGCTGGTACTGGTGTATGGGTAGTAAAGATGTTGCTGGAAGCCACCACCTGTTTAGCTTGGGCATAACTCAGTCCTTCTTCCTGAATCAGCAAGCGGATGCGTTCCAGGGCAGAGAAGGCGGCGTGTCCTTCATTCATGTGGTAGGCGGTAACTTTTAGCCCCAAAGCTTTGAGCATTTGCACACCACCGATCCCCAGCATGATTTCCTGGTGGATACGCATATCGATGTCGCCACCATACAGCTGATCTGTAATGTCGTGGTCGTAAGTGTTGTTCGGTTCAATATTGGTGTCCATCAAATACAGGGGGACTGTTCCTACCTGTACGCGCCAAACTCTGGCATATACTTTGCGTCCTGGATAATCTACCGCAATCCGCAGTTCTGAACCATCGGCATTGCGCTCTAGATGCAAGGGCATATTGTAAAAATCATTCATCAGGTAGCGTTCTTGCTGCCAGCCATCAGCATTGAGATACTGGGCAAAGTAGCCTTGCTGATAGAGTAAACCTACACCTACAAGCGGTAGCCCCAAGTCACTAGCAGATTTGAGGTGATCCCCCGCCAGAACGCCCAAGCCCCCAGAATAGACGGGTAAACAATCTACAAGTCCAAATTCCGCCGAAAAATAGGCGTAGCATTCTTTTGGTTTATCTTCCCGTTGTTTCTGATACCAAGTGCGCTCTTGCAAATAATCGTCTAACTGACGGTCAGCTCGATCCATTTGCGCTAGAAAGCCTTCATCTTCGACAACTTCCAAAAGCCGCGATTGAGAGATAGTACCGAGCATCAACACTGGGTTGTGATGGCTAGACTCCCACAGGTCAGAGTCTAAGCGACGAAATAAATCTTTGCTCTCAACGTTCCAATCCCAGTGCAAGTTATATGATAGCCGCCGCAGTGGTTCGAGTCGCGGTGGTAGTGAAGGGGATACGTTAAATGTGCGAATTGGCTGCATAGGTTGGCAAAACTCCAAGTTTAGCTATGGTTATTGTTTACTCTCTTTACCAATGTTGCCAATTCTTTATACTGTAGTTTGTGAAAAAGCGATGACTTTGTTAAGCATTGAGAACTATTTTTAACCTCGTTGCTAAAGTTTACACCAAGGTGTTTCTAATTCTATGCCTGACTCTCAGCCATATACTTGGTATATTAAGATTTAATCATTTACTGGTATATATCACTGAAAAAAATCTAGTTTTGAATAAATAATTTATATTTATTTTAGTATTGCTTCCGGGGATCAATTCTAGGGTCTTAGCTGAAGGTAAAAATTATCCATAGTTGTGTCCAGAACAATTAAAATTTTAATTATTTTTTAATAAAATTGCGCTGTCAAAGAAGCAGTGTAAGAAGGCAGGAGCTAGAAAGTAAACCCCATAAATTGCATGAAAACCCTACCAAGCAGTTAACCAGGAAAAGCGATGCCTGCGGCGGGCTACGCCTATTCTAACTACTTGGTATTAAATATTGGCAGTAAACTAGGAAAATAACTTAGTAGCGTGTTATTTTATGCACCTAGTGAAGGCTGATCCTTAGTATTTTTCGTCATTGTCAGAGCTACAGCTGCTGCATAAGCAATCTCTGCTGCCATTTGATAAGCAAGTTTGATACTAGATGAAGTGTCCTTGGCTTTAGGAGAGAGAGAGGCTTTTTTACGGCGTGACTCTTGTTTGATATCACCTGCTACAATAGCTCGCTGTAAAATTATCCAGGCATCTAAGTCTTCTGAGTCATAATTACTTTGAAGCTGCGATCGTATTTGGTCTTCAGCAACAACACTCAGATAGCCAGTAGTTAGAGATTTTTGCACAATTTCTTTAATTAAAGCCATAATTTTGAACCAAGTGTGTGAGTTAAAACCGATACCTCAATTTGAGCAATTTGATGTTGTTTTGTGGACTTCATCCGTAAAACTAAGCTAGGTTTTAGCTTTCTTTGAATAAAGTTAATTTATAATAAGTCGTGCCAAGCACACATCACCCGCTTGGCTCACCCGAACGGGTGATTTACAAATTTTTAGATATAAGTAATAGGGAAGATGAATATTTTTAGCTTTTTTAGCAAGAGGGTGTCATCAGTATAGTAGATATTATTCTGAATTTAACGCAAAATCATAAAACTACTTGGACAAGCAACGTAGAAATATAGACAAAAATGGCAATTAAACGCTTAGAGTATTTTTTAAATTACCGGATTTAAGGTATTTGATCTAAGTGTATAAATTTATTTCAGAGTAGCGTAGGCTTTGCCCAACCTAGGCATCGCACCAGTAAAAAAGTTAACTTATTTCCAGTATTATTATCAATAAGCAACCTAAAAATCAACTTATTTATATTTATTGAAAGTGTTCCAATAAAAATAAAATGTGTTATCGTTAAAAGCAATTGTTATTGAAAGCCATTCATGTAATTACAAACGTGAATTGGTTAGCCTGTAAATCATCCGTGTGCAACATGATTGGAGCAGCATACTCTAGAAATTCGTTGCAAGAAAGCCGTCATAGCAGTCGGGGAAGCGCTTACTTGTTTGCACCGATGGTTAACTTCAATGTGATGGCTGATGTGGGAGATAATCCACCATAATTGGGTTTTGTTTGGGCAAAAATACCCAGCAGAATCCAACAATAATTACATTGTCATGCTAGGCAGAAATTTTATCTATACTTTGAATATAGTCTAGTTAAATGTATTTTTTGTTGCACAATAAATAGCTTGTGGAACTGAGTTGTTTCAAAAGACTAAAATCCTTTGAGAAAAAGTAGCTTCAAGGCAAACAACTCTATACCTCGTTGCATAGCAAGCTTTTCAAAGCTGCCGGATAACCAAAACAGTAGCCTATCTAAATTAGCAAATTTTCTCATCAGACAATTTAATAGTCTGAGGTTTGACCTTGCAATGCACTGAAATTGTTTTGTTAATTGAACTGGTGAACAAAAGCCAATTTCTTACGTGCTTTGACTGGTAAAAATTAACGCAATTGTGTATATCAAGTGAGTGATTCTACACACTTAAGCTTAAGAATTGCTCATATAGTCAAAACCAGCCTATGGTTTTTCAAATATTGGAAAACCATTTAAAAAGATGGGGAAATTTTGTTAATACTGCCACTTACCTTACTTCTGCGTTAATGAATACTAACGCTGTTGGTATTGGTAAAAAATGAGGTTACAGCTAAAACAACTTTCAACACTGACAACAACAATTGATTGAATTGAAGAGATATATACCCATGCATAACGAGCAATATTTTTCAAAATTGCAGCGCGTGCAAGAACTTTTAGTAACTACAGTGTTAGGAGATATCCCGGCACTTCTTCTGGGCCCAAAATTGCGTAACTTGGCATATCGTAGTATTTTCGCCCGGATAGGCAGCCCAGTATATATTCAAAATGGTGTTGAATTTAACGGCACTTCTTGTATTGAGATAGGCAGTGGAGTCTATATTTTCAAGGGTGTGCGGATGGATGCTAGAGGACACAAAAACAATAGAATTCATCTAGGAAATAGAGTCGCTATTGAGCGTAACGTTGATATCGGGTCTTTGGAAGATACGTGTATACATATTGGTGAAGACACTTTCATTGCTCCTAATGTGTGTATTGAGGGGCCAGGAGACATTAAAATCGGTAAACACTGCTTGATTGCCGCCCACTCAGGGATATATGCCAATAATCACAATTTTGCCGATCCGATAGAGCCGATTAAATACCAAGGTGTTACTCGCAAAGGAATTGTGATTGAGGATGATTGTTGGCTAGGACATGGGGTAACAGTATTAGATGGCGTTACTATTGGCAAAGGCAGTGTTATTGGTGCAGGAGCAGTTGTCAATAGAGATATTCCTCCTTTCTCCATTGCTGTAGGCATCCCGGCACGAATAATCAAAAACCGAATTGGCAAAAGTCTAGCAAAACTTCAAACTGAGAAGTAGGGAATGGGGCATTGGGCATGGGGCATGGGGCATGGGGCATTGTAACAATTAAGCTGTTCCCTTTTCTAAGAAACCTTTGCCGTTAGTCAACGTCACAGGAGTAAACAGTCTCTGAGTTATTTCCTCAGGGCATCTACAAAGTCAGACAACTGATATCTTGTACTATTCTCAATAACCGTAGGATAGGATAGGTACTACCAATCCCCAGTCCCCAGAGTCCTCTCAAAAAGGGACGAGATTTGGGTAATATAAAGTAGCTATCTTTTCTGCATAGCAGATACTGAAAGAAAAGCTCTCTTTGTTTTACCCATTGGAGATATTTCTATGCTGACTTTAAAAATCGCTGTTTATATTGTTGTTGCCTTCTTCGTAACTATCTTCGTCTTCGGATTTTTGTCGAACGATCCCGCTCGTAACCCCGGTCGTCGGGACTTAGAGTAAAAGGGCGATAAATCATCCGCGACTTTGGAAGGCGGAAAATACTAAACGCCACGGAAACTTACTAAGCGAAAGTTAGTAAGTTTCTTCCTCCAGGTAGCTTGCTGTAGGTAGCAGAAGGCGACAGTCGGAAGGCAAAATGTATGTTTATCCTTCCCTTCGTCATTTGGCTGTTTGTTAGCCCGATTTTGCTCACTTATGCTTCATCCAGTTCTGCCGCCCGATCCGCCTCCTATCGTCGAATCTTTACAACCTGTAAATCCCGCCTCATCTGCTAGTCATACAAAGTTTCTTTCAGGTGTAGATACTGGAATACACGAAAAGACAGACAAATCCAAGCAGCCCAAGGTTTTGGCTCAGTTGGCAATTGCGGATAACACCAAAAGTGATTCTTTGTTGCCAACTCCAATTAACTCAGAGCAGGATGACTTGGTAATAGCCAAAACTCCCTCTGTACCTCATTCACCAGAAAACTTCCCACCAGAAACTTCCTCAATCACTGATTCTGGAAGTGCTGCGCTTTTGGAGCGATCGCTAGTCGTTGATTATCCCACGCAGGAGGTTACAACCTCTAATCGCCAAGAGAAAAAAGATACAAAGACAAATCCGAGCGCCGGTGTCCGGCGCTCGGAATATCTCCTAAGATCGGCACTGCGTAAATGGGAGATACCAAGAGAAGCCACTGCGTTGCCAAGAAAAGTTGGTGCTGAGGCTGCCGGCCTAGATATAAAAGGTCAATTTTCTCAAAAACTCGGTCAGCGATGTCTGACGACAAGCCGCTTTGCGTCTACGCTAAATCCCAACTCTAGTGCTGGAGAAAAACAAAGCTTTGTGGACTCTGGCAGCTTTAGCTATAAAGTTTCCCCAAGTCCCCTTGTCGCGCAATCTCCGCGTCCTCTTCAAATTGCTCCAACTGTCACAAACAGCAATAAGTTAGTCGAGTCCAAGGCGGAAATTTTAGCTGAGAAGTTAACTAAACAAAAACAGCAACGTGATATTACTGCACAACAGTCTCCACAAGAAGACAATATCTCTGTATCTGCTGC
>NNBV01000104.1_pt1 | contig 19938 bp, 14 predicted proteins | sample 1173771 | NCBI WGS metagenome assembly NNBV01 (sample SAMN07173938, study PRJNA388173) | plant metagenome | isolation source: symbiotic tissue sample KVS11 | place: Norway: Troms, Kvaloya island | reverse complement strand
GAATATAAATATATATAAAAGGAAAGAGCTAAATTTCCCACTTCAGGAATTAGGATTTTTACCCGATTGGGGGCGTTGTTGCCGACGCTGTTCCCAGCGCCAGAGGAAAACCATTAAGGCAACGATCGCTATTTGGAGAGCTAAACTAGGCAAAGCACTCTCAACATCCCGTCCGGCAAGCACTTGGAAGAAAAAGACGAATGCGCCAATAGACCCAGAAGCACCGAAAGCAATATAAATAAATTGTCGTAAGCCGCGATAAGGAGCGGCTATTTCTGCTTTGAGGCTGGCATATTGTTCCGGGTTAAGGCGATTTTTGGGATTTTTATTTATCATGATTAAATCATGTTATACTTTTAGATTGTGAACGCCGATGTGGCTCAGTGGTAGAGCAGCTGATTCGTAATCAGCAGGCCGTGGGTTCAAATCCCATCATCGGCTTTGATAAAAGCATTGCTCAATAGTCAAGTTTGACACAAATCAAGTGTTTAGCAAAACACTTGTACAAACGATTTTCCTTGCTATTTTGGGTTGATATGCGTAGTTTACCGCCGTAGGCATCGCTCCTTCAAATTAAAGCCTCGATATATCACTCAAACTCAGTTTCGCAGAAAGTTTTTAATAAATCTATACAGTTAGCGATCGCTCCTAAATGAGCAATTTCATAGCCATGTGTATTTTGGGTAGGAAATGCCAAACAAGCAGCACGCCCAACATGGCCAAATTTCATCGCAATCGAAGCATCACTACCAAATCCGCTCAGAGTTGTGAATTGTATTGGCATATCGAGTTGCTTGGCACTATGGCGCAATTGACTATTTAACCCCTCATCATATATCCCATAAGCATCTTGAGATAAAAGTACAGGACTTACCCCATCTTTCACAGGATATTCGTCAGATAATGGACAAATTTCTAAAGCAATCAAGGCATCCAAACGCTGATTTTGGGTGAAAAATAGCGCCCCAATTGCTCCCACTTCTTCTTTAGCTGACGCTACTAAATAAACATCAACAGCAGGCTGTTTCAGGTTTTCAGCCAAAGCTAGCAAAATGGCAACAGAAGCTTTATTATCCAAGGTGTAACCGGCAATATGATCCTTTAACCGAATTGGATGCTTCCGATGTTTGCCGATTACCATTCTAGTTCCAGGTCGAATGCCAGCTGCTTCTAATTCAGCAGATGTGAGTTTCGTTTCAATCCAGGCATTTTCCCACTTAACAGTAGTATCTTCCTGCTGGACTTTTTGGGGCGATTCGTGGGAAACGTGGCGGGAACCAAAGCTGAGAATACCGCTAATGGTTTCGTTATCTCCGATTAAATCTACAACGCCTTCGCCGTAAACCCACGGGAAAGAACCGCCAAGCTTGCTGACTTTGACACGACCTTCATCACCAAGACTCTTGACAATTGCGCCAATTTCGTCTTTGTGTGCGGTGATGGCAATCGCTCGGTCTGGATTTTTCCCTGGAATCTTGGCAATAATATTATCGGCGCGATCGCACCAAACTTCTACACCCAGCGCCGCAAATCGTTGCATCAACAACTGGTTAATCTCAGCTTCTACACCACTCGGAGAATGGTGCATGATTAATTCTTCAATAATTTGAAATAAGCGATCGTAATCCCACATCAATACAGTTAGTTTAGTTTTCAACTGTTGTATGAGACAATTGTGCATCAACAACCCGGACTACTGATACAAGTGCTGACCTTTTTTGTTGACGCTTCAGCACTCCTAGCGCACCAAAAGCACCAAGGGCTAAAATCCCCAAGTTTATCGCAGGTTCAGGAACAGACTTAGCCTCAATCGCCGCTAGTGCAGTATCTGCTACTAACTTATGAACACCTGTTGTTGGATGCACAGAGTCAAAGAAGAAATAATCGTTTGGTTGAGAACATACACTTGTGATTGTCTGTAAAGTCCCTATTACGCAAGGGGTAGCCACATCTTTAAACCCAAACTCCCCTGGATTAGCTTGTACTTGATTAAATAGGGAAAACACATCCACAGAAATCAGATTCAGGTCAGGGTTATTGCTAAATTTGCCTAGTTCCTCTGCTAATCTTGTGTTGTGATCATTTGTCAAACCAGTCAAGTTACTAGATTGACCTGTTGCAAATGCAAATGGAATCTTGCCCAAATCAGGTAAATTAAAGACTAAAATATTTTTTGCGCCAGATGAGGCAAGTAACGCTACTGCATCTGATAAATTCTGGACTGTTTGAGCCGGATTGATAGCTTGACCAAACAGATAATCATTTGCACCTCCCGATACAGCATAAAGTGCATTTGGATCAAGCTTCTGATTGGCTTGGAAAATCGGTTGTGTCAACAAGCCGACTTGCTCTAGTACTCCCGGTAACGGTGCACTAGGAACAATAGCATTACCCTGACCAGAATTAGCGCCGCCCACAGCAAAGTTAATACCTTGGTTGGGAATATTTGGATTTAAAGTAATGTATGGAGAGGGTTTTAATCCTAGCTGCTCTCCGAGATAGTCTACCCACACCCGCTCATTGGAAAAACGCCCTTGAAAGTAAGGTGGATCTTGGGGAATAGCTGCACCAGTAGCAGCAAAAACATTGCCAGTATCAGAAAGACTGTCGCCGAATACATAAAATTTGCTAAAACTCGCAGCATTCGCTTTGAGCGGCAACATACAAGAAAATAGAACAAATCCTGCTGCTACAGCTTGTTTTTTCATATTTGTTTTACCCATGATCTTTTTTAGTTTGTTTAAAAGTAATGAAAGGGCGATAGTTTAACAACTTGTTTTTTGAGTTACTTCAAAACTAATTACGTCTATTGAGTTAACTTACGTTGTTTCACTTAACTATGCCTCAAAATTTCATTAAGCAAGGGTAAAAACGCTGAAAATACTTAGATTTACATTTTCTTAATAAAAAATAGTTATTGTACAAAGAAATAGCAAAATTTACCTCTTAAAAGGTAATAATTGCTCACTTTTATGCTAACGATAGACTAACCGCCTTTAACTTCGCTTTAATTTCAAAGCCTCAGTAGCCGATACACCCTCACCCTGAGTGCCAAAATACCACAAAGCCATAGCCGCTTCAGCACGAGTTACAGGTTTTTTGGGTTGAAACAGAGTCGTATAACCAAACACCCGCCGAATATTTGATTGTTCGCCATTTTGGTAATCAGCCAACACTGCTCTTAAAGCTTTGGGGTCAATTCGCGCTCCGTCTTGAAAACCCCAGGTTTGTTTGACTGCATCTAAGTTAGCAGAGGGTAAAGCTTGGCGAGTATCTAGGGGTAATTTCCACAGTAGTAGCTGTTCCCGCGTTAGGGGTGCATCAGGACGAAACAAAACTACTGTGGAATCTCCAGACAAAGGACTGGGAATTAACCCAGCTTCGGCTAATCCCTGAATTGCTGGAAAATCAGGATCTTTTGCTGACACATCACTAAAAGCTGATTGAGTACTTTCTGATGCCAAGCGAATTTGTTTAGCGGGATTATTGGCATACATAGCATTGTTCGCAGCAATTAGCCAACGGGCGTATTCCCGATGTGTAACGATTTTATTGGGTTCAAACTGATTAGTTGTAGTAGTAGAGTTGCTCTTGGTTGTCTTTGGCTCTAAAGACAAAACACCTAATGCAGCTAAGTCTTGGATATGTTGACGCCACTCTTGCGGTGCTTTATTCAGATCGTTAAATGTCTGAGATTCAGTTGTTGTTGTGGGGATTGTTTGGTTATTAGCCGTGCTTGGTGGTTGTGCTGCCAAGTTTGCAGGTGGTACTGGGCCAATAAACTTCGGATCTACTGGTTGAGGAACGGCGTTAGTCGTTTCATTAGGATTTGCAGTTGGGGTAGGTTGTGCCGTTGCAGTACTATTCGGTATGTACTCAATCATTAATTCAGTGGCTGTTTGGGGTTGATTAGGTGTGGCACTAGTAACTGATTTAGGCTGAATGGAAACTTTCAACAGCAAATCGTTACGACGTGCTTCAAAAGCACCTCCCGCATCATCTGTTGGCTGTTGCAAAATCTGCCAGTTGTTTGTTTGAAACTGGCTACGATAAAAGCTAGCAATAAAGTTACTGGGGTCAGAACTCAACCAACGAGTTGAGACTTTATTTTCTGAGCCGCTAGCAGGTGTAACTTCCTCTAGTTTGGCATTGGAGTATAGAGGAATATCTTTGGGAAAATCAACTGGTAACTGAACTGTTGATTCGTTTGGCTGTGCTGGGGGTTGGTTAGTTTGAGATTCTCCAAAGACAGCTGGATTGCTTTGCAATTTCGGATCTGCCGCTAAAGATTGCTCAAGATTTTTGGCGACTGGACTGTTAGCACAGGCAGTTAAGGAAGTGAGTAGAACAGCCCAAATTAGAAATACAGCTGGACGTTTACAGGAAAGCACAGGAAATCACAAATTGAGTTTCAATTCCTACCCTAGCGCAGACTGTTCATTAAATGGGCATGGGAATTGAGCATGGGGAATTGGGCATGGGGCATGATTATTCTCCTTGTCCCCTTGTATCCCTACTTTCCTCTGCTCTTCTGACTCTTATTATCACCAAAAGATACTACCGACTCACGGCGTCTTCTTCGTAAATGTCTCTGTTGGTGAAGATGATATCTCAAAAAATGAGTAAACGGTAGCAAAAGCTACCGTATTGTCTTCGTTTTACAGCCATTAGGTTTTGATAATTCCCATGCTTATTTATAGAATTCCCTAAAATTCTGGCAAACTAACATTTTTGAAAAAAAATATAAATAATTTTGAAATGCTTGCTAGATAAGAGTTTTATGATTTGGGAGTTCGTAGTAAGCACTAAAGTTCTTATATGGGGGTTAGAGCCACACACTAAAAAATTGAAAATCAATTTTTTAGATGGTTATCTAAATATCCAAGTTGTAGAGCCGATAAGCAATTGAGAACTCGCCAAAGAACAGTGTAGCTAGCAAAAGCTTTAATCTGCTCCCAGATGCACTAGTTTGATGCGATGCCTACGCCAAGCAACTGAAGTGATAGACTAGGACTAAAGCCCCCCTAGCCTCACCCAAGGAGGGGAAAATAAAGTTCGCTAACACTGGCTTACAATCAATTCTGGAAATTATTCATCTGACGATGGTAAGCTGAGTAAGGCAATAGCTCGAAAATGCCAGTGTAAAGCAATTCCAGGGACTTAGCGTAAGTTCGTTATTCTTGGCGACTGGGGTTATATGTAAAGCAGTCAAGTGTCGCAGCAAGTTTCCCCCGTATCTGCAAATTGATTTTCTGGGGAAAGTGCTACTTGTGCTGTTGTCAAAAAACTCTTGACAGCCTCGAAAGCAGTGAGTGCTTCCTCTAAAAGCGCGTAGTTTACCGCCGTAGGCATCGCCTCTGTGTTATCCAAAAGTTTCCCTCAGGCAACCCATCTCCTGTTCTTCTGGGATAGGGTGGTGGTTATTTTAGGAAAGCTGTCCACAGGGTGCACTTCGCAATTTATAAAGGCAGTACATATTCAGCTATGGCTGTTTATCCAATCCTACTAATGATTGGGTAAAGACAAAAAAGACACTTCATCAAATGCACTGGCGGTTGAGAAAACCCTCTACAAACTTGGTCTAAACAGTTAACAGCTTCCTGATAAATTAGATACAATTAGCATCTGCGTTTACTTGGGCGATCGCTTGTTCAAAGCGAGTACTCAAATTAACATGGTGCTGAACTAGCCGATTTGACATAGTATAAAACCTTTCACCTGCTGGCTCTGGCGAAAATTTTCGATTCAGGGCAAATTAAGACTTATATTCAAGGGACTTGGGTGTTTCTTGGAGGTGAAGTTAGCCAAAAGAGGGCAAAAGGCTGAAAAAGATATATCTAATGTCAAAAACGCAGATCGGATAGGAGGATGAAAATCTAAAATAGATATTAAGAAGAAAAACAACGACCATCGACAACCGTCAGTCTATTTTACTCTCCGTAAAGCGTCACCGGGTTGTTACCAGTGCTGAAACACGATTACATGCAAGTTTCCCAGGATCAGCCTATTTATTCTGAGGCTCCACTCCAGTTGTTACTGTTTGTCGATGGACGCCCCAAGTCCCGCCAACAGGTGCAGCGAATACGTGCTTACTTAAAAGAATTGCAGGTTGAGTATAGTTTTGAACTTCAAACTATTGATGTTGGACAACAACCTTACTTAGCAGAACACTTTAAATTGGTAGCAACGCCAGCTTTAATCAAAATCCATCCCGAACCACGACAGGTTTTGGCTGGGAGTAATATCATAGCGCAATTGAAAAACTGGTGGCCTCGCTGGCAAGCTGCTGTAGACGCCTACTTAAAATTACAGGAAGACTTACAAGAACGTATAGATGACAATGCTAGGGCAACATCACCCAAGTCCACTATCCGTTCAGTTGCTGTTTCTGCTGAATTAATCCGGCTCTCAGACGAAATTTTTCGCTTGAAACAGGAAAAAGATAACCTCCAAGAGCAGCTACAGTTTAAAGATCGGGTGATTGCGATGCTGGCGCACGATCTCCGCAATCCCCTAACTGCCGCCGCGATCGCCATAGAAACTCTCCAATCTAATTACAATTTAGAGACAGGGCAATTTCAGCGCCTCAAACCATCCTTAACGGCGCATCTATTAAAACAAGCTCGTAATCAAACTAAAGTCATTGATCGGATGATTGCCGACCTTTTACAGGTGGGTCGTGGAAAAGATACAGAGTTTCCTATCTTACCACAAAAAGTACGGCTAGGTAAACTATGTTTAGATGTACTGGAAGAATTGTGCGATCGCTACACCGCCAAATCCCAACAGGTAGAAACGGATATTCCCAATGACTTACCTTACGTATATGCTGATCCAGAACGTATCCGGCAAGTGCTAGTGAATCTGTTGGATAATGCCATCAAATACACCCCAGAAGGTGGCAAGATTAGCATTGCTGGATTGCACCGCACTACCCAAAAAGTTCAGTTTAGTATTGGCGATACAGGGCCTGGTATTCCTGTAGAGAATCGCGATCGCATTTTTGAAAATCACTTCCGCCTACAACGAGATGAAGGTACAGAAGGTTACGGCATTGGTCTTTGTTTATGCCAACGAATTATCCTGGCACATTATGGTCAAATTTGGGTTGACTCTGCCCCCAATAACGGAGCATGGTTCCACTTCACACTGCCAGTTTATCCTTCTTAGGTATTGACAAATGACAAATGACCAATGACAAATGACAATTAAGAACTTGAGATAAAGCGATCGCGCCCCCCAGCCTTAGCTTGGTAGAGTGCTTTATCTGCTAGCACAATCAAATCAGAAGGAGAAGATTCCCAAGTGGGGACAACAGTCGCCACGCCCATACTCAGGGTGACATGCTGACTCACCGCAGATGCGTCATGAACAATTTGCAAATCTTTGACTCCAGCTTGGATCATTGCAGCAACATGAATTGCGCCAGATGCAGGAGTGTGTGGCATAATCACAGCAAATTCTTCACCACCATAACGCGCTACTAAATCCTGATGTTTTTGTACCTTAAGGTTTAAAACAGCACCTACCTTTTGTAAACAGACATCCCCAGCAGGATGACCATACCTATCGTTATAAAATTTAAAAAAGTCGATATCACACAAAATCATTGACAAGGGAGATCCCTCTTGGGCGAGATTAATCCACTGAGTATTGAGATAATCGTCAAAGCGGCGACGATTAGCCAACTCAGTTAAACCATCTACGTTGGCAAGGTGATGCAAAGCTTGGTTTGCCGCCTCTAATTGTTTGTATACTTGTGCTTGCTGTAGCAATCGGCGCAACCGTTGGCGCAATACAGGCCAGTGAATTGGTTTAGTAACATAATCAGTCGCTCCTGCGTCAAAAGCACGGTTTACGGATTCCTCATCGTCCAAGCATGTGATCATCAATATGGGAGTGCGCTCCCATATCTTAGAGATAACCGTATTCTTAAGAGTTGATTCAGTATCAAAGTTTGCAAGTGCTGAGATTAAATTATTCCTGGCAATCTGGAGCAAGTGCTTACAGCAGGTAAAGCCATCCATCACAGGCATTACAGCATCTAGCAAAACTATATCTGGTTTGATCGTCTCGTAAGCATCTAAACATTGCTTACCATCATTGACCTCGACCACTCGATAACCTTCTTGTTCCATAGCTTTACGCAACAACACTCGGATAGTCTTGTCATCATCAGCCACCAGAATCAGTGGTGGTTGCTTGGTAGAAAGAGGAAATGGGCTTATGCCTGACATGAGTTGCCTTCCACTTGCGGGACTATCCTGAAAAAGGCTCTGCAACTCGATCGCATGGGGGCGATCGCTCTTTTCATCAATGCCAGGATTTGCAGCAAAGGTGTGTCTGGCTTCACAATCAACTGTTTTTCGACAATGGACTGCTCAATGTTGTTGAGCCAAGCAAGCGGTAGATAACTAAGTTGCATAGACAATCTATAATTGGAACACAAAGGCAATTGTTACCTTTTTGTTCGGCTATGGTTATGGAAGGAAATGTTACTTTTATATTTCCCCATTGTTCAAGTCAAATTGCAATTTTTTTGATAATTGCAAATACACGCCTTAATTATGTAGTTCTGTAGTTAGTTTAGAAACTTAGTAATACAGGGCAAAGCAATTGCCAAAGTGTGCTTAGAAGATGGCTAATAGTAAATATTAATATCACCTGACTTAAATTTATTTAGTCTAATTGGCAAGGCTTGGTGAGGTTTAGTATAATTACATAAGATTGAGATTTAACCGAAATTAATCTCTTTAACAAGTAAATTCTATAATTACTTTACACACAGCACATAAAATCGCCATCTTTTTGACTATACAAACAACCAGAATTTATTACAAAAAAAACAAAACCTATTTACATTCACTAAATCTTTAAAATGCCAGATTCCTTAATGTATCAGCAGGATAATTTCGTTGTTCTAGAAACAAATCAACCAGAACAATTTCTGACATTATCAGAGTTATTAGAAAAGCTCAAAACGGTTCTCCAGCAACTCATAATTCAAGATTTACCACCTGACTTGCAAAAATTTGATACTGTGGAAGCTCAAGCACAATATTTACTCGACACCAGCTGCGAATTAGATATTGGGCCTGGGCAATATTTACAGTGGTATGCAGTTCGTTTAGAAAAGTAACTTTTTTGTTAGTAGTTAAGAGAATCCCAAAAAATAAATTATCTAATAGTTAGTAGGGTAGCGTACAATACGCTTGGGTTAAGGGCTACTGGCAACAATTTGGGGTTTTCGAGACGCGATAAATCGCCGTCTCTACAAGTGTTTTGTTGCTCATTCTGAACTTTATTGTGGTAGAATGCTACTTAGTTAAGCAAAATTTGCTGCCCAGATTCCCGACTTATTTAATAAGTCGGGAATCTAAATAGTAGATGAAGGCATGGAGTTTTGGTAACAATAATTTTTATTATTGACTACTGACTAGTGACTCTTTTTTAGTATTAATCAGCGCTAGCTCAATTGTATTTTCAGATGGCTGCGTTATTTGAATCTCCAATCCAGGGCCAAAATAATTGGTCATTTTTTCCTGCTTTTTTTGCCATTCATCAATTGGTATTAGTGGTGAATCAAATTCTAAAATTAGGGCATAATTACCATTGACTTCTGTTTCTCGCAACGCTGTAACTGTCGGCCGCTCCTGGTCTGTGGGACTCAAACCCAGAAAAGAAAGTGTTGTATCTAGATGAGCATCTTGACCGTAACAATATCGGGTGATGTCTTTGCGAATTTTATTTTGAGTCTCAGTTGCTTGCTGTTCCCGTAATATTAATGCTGACGGTGACGTAGTTTGGCTAAAGGGTACTGGCTTGAGTTCATTAGCTTTCAGAGCCAACCCTCCCAACAATAGAGGAATCCCGTAAAAAAATCCGACAAGATTGAGTGTGGCATTATTAGCAGCATAGGCGACGAAGCCCATAATGGTTAATATGCCGCCAATAGTTAAACCGAGTGTTCCCAAAGAGATTTTGCGTAGCATGAGCTTAAATTCGTATAAAGTCTGAATACCTCAGTTTTATTATCATCGGCTATGAGTAACAAATTAGGGAAGAACGTGGACTACTAATTTATTGCTCACCTAGGCGACTAGAACTGGTGGCTACAGAGACAAAACCGGCTTATGGAAGTTAACAAACCCTTGAATTTGCATTAGTACACTGAGGGAGACTAAGCTTTTTTTAGTAGCAAATTATATCTTCGCCTAAGTTTTTAAAACATCCTCCAAAGTCATATAGTGCTCCAGAATGTTAGATTTTGAGTTAACTTTATACTTAAAGGTAGTTAAAGATGGAAAAAATAATGGATATACAGACTATAAAAGAACGAATTGTTGCAGTTCAAAGTAAACGCGAGTACCTGTTAAGCCTACTAGAGCAACCAAATCTGGGAACTTTGAGAGTTGATGTAAATCAGGCTTTGGAAGAACTGGATGAATTAATTGATGAATTTAAACGCACCATTCCGGTAGAGTAAAAATTATCAAAAATTGCGTCGGTTAACCTGTCAACTTCAGATTATACCGACGCTTTTCATTACTGTCATGTCCTTAAATCCCCAGAATTGAATTGAGCCTGAGTTGGCGAAGCAACACAGCTTGATAATTATCCTGCAACTGAACCATCTGCTGCTCCACGCTGACCTAACTGCCTAACTAAGGCAATAAGTTCGCTTGTCGGCACATCTTTCTTACAAACGTCATCAAAACTAGACATTGCCTTTGTCCCCTGAAAATTTACGTCTTCTACTGAGGAGTAAGCAAGAATTTGAGTGTTGGGAGATATAGCTTTAATGTGACTAGACGCACTCCAGCCATCCATGACGGGCATCTGTAAATCTAGAACAATTACGTCAGGATGGCAACGTTTAACCATTTCTATAGCTTCTTCACCATTGCTGGCTAAACCCACTACTTGAATATTTTCCTGGCAAGAAAAAATCAATTGTAAGGTTAAACGAGTCAGTTCGTGGTCATCGACTACTAGAACACGCAAGGTAGAAAGCTCACAGGATAACATTAACATTGAGGGGAAAGACGAAATTATTCAAAATAACCCCTCTAGTTTATGGGAACAAGTGCCAGCACTGACTCTATCCTATGGTTGAATAACTTGTGTGAACCAATGACAAATAACTTAGATAACTTCTTAAAAAATTAAAGTTTTCTAAAAAAAACTAAGTTTAGCTAGTTGTCAAGGTATCAGTAACCTTTTTTTAATCAATCAGGTTTGAAGTTACACCAGTTGAGCGTAATGCCATATTCATAATAATTTTTTGTGAATTAGCTTCTGGAGAATCATCATAAGGACGCCGTTGAATGTAAGTGCCATCAGCTTGTAATTCCCAAGCTTGACGATTATCTGCGAGCATAATACCCATAATTTCTTGCAAGTCTTTAGCAATATCAGGGTCTTTTACTGGGGTAATCACTTCCACTCGGCGGTCTAGGTTGCGGCGCATCCAGTCGGCACTGCCGATATAGATTTCCTCTTGTGCATTGTTATGAAAATAATAAATCCGAGAGTGTTCTAAAAAGCGACCGACAATGCTGATTATGCGAATGTTTTCACTAATCTCTTTGAGTCCAGGACGCAAACAGCAAACGCCCCTAATAATTAAGTCGATTTGCACTCCGGCGCGGGAAGCTTCATATAGTGTGGCGATAATTTGTGGATCGACTAGGGAATTCATTTTGGCAACAATGCGTCCAGAAAACCCATTTTGAACATTTTCGATTTCGCGATGAATTAGTGCCAAAAAGCGATCGCGCATATTCACAGGTGCAACCAGCAACTCTCGATAAGATTTTTGCAGAGAGTAGCCTGTTAAGAAATTAAATAAATCTGTGATGTCAGCACCCAATTCTTCACGGCAACTAAACAATCCTAAATCTGTATACAGTCGTGCCGTTTTAGGGTTATAGTTACCAGTCCCAATATGCACGTAGCGACGTATCCGGTCTTTTTCACGCCGTACCACCATGACGGTTTTACTATGGGTTTTCAGCCCCACTAAACCATAGACAACATGAACTCCAACTCTTTCTAGTCGTCTTGCCCAGTAAATATTATTTTCTTCATCAAATCGCGCCTTTAATTCCACCAGCACAGATACTTGCTTGCCATTTTCGGCAGCAGCAATTAAGGCGTTGACGATGGGCGAGTCACCAGAAGTCCGGTAAAGGGTCATTTTGATGGCCAACACATTCGCATCGTATGCAGCATGGGTGATAAAACGGACGACTGTTTCTGAAAAAGATTGATAGGGATGGTGTACTAGTAAATCCTTTTCCCGAATTACAGCAAAAAAGTCCTTTCCTTCATCTGTTTCTAGGACATCTGGGTCTAAACTTGGTTCCCTCAGTCTTTGCAGGCGTAATGGTACAACAGATTGGCGTGGTGGATCTTTGAGTTCTGGCAGTGGCAAAGACATAAAATACATCAAATCCCGCAGTCCCAAAAGACCGTCTACTTCGTAGAGATCGCTTTCTGTTAATTCCAAATCTTGCAATAATCGCGATCGCACTATTTCAGGAGTCTGGGATTGAATTTCTAGCCGGACTGGACTTCCACCCAACCGCCGTTTTCGCAATTCCTGTTCGATCGCTAACAGCAAATCATCTGCTTCATCTTCTTCTAAAACCAAATCAGCATCACGTGTAATGCGGAACGGATGATATTCTTGAATGTTCATCCCTGGAAATAGAGATTCCAAGTTATGAGCGATCGCTTGTTCTAAGGGTACTCCAGTCCAGTGAGCAGGTTTTTCGCTGTTCTGATCTGCCAACTCAGGCGGTATCGGTAAAAATCGTGGTAGAACACTAGGGACTTTGATTCTGGCAAAGAATTCTTCTTCGGTGTCTGGATTCTTGACCACAACAGCTAGATTCAGACTGAGGTTGGAAATAAAAGGAAAGGGATGACTGGGGTCAACAGCCAAAGGTGTCAAAACTGGAAAGACTTGTTCTTCAAAATAGCTGTTGAGATGAGTCCTTTGCTTTTGATTCAAATCTATGTAATTCAGAATATGAATGCCGTGATTCGCTAGTAGAGGGCGAAGTACTTCCTCAAAATGTTGGTGCTCTTTCTGGACGTGGGGAATCAGGGTAGACCTAATATCGTCTAGCTGTTGTTGTGGTGTGCGACCATCAGGAGTTAACAGGCTAACTTTTGCCTCTACTTGTTGCTTTAAACCAGCAACCCGCACCATGAAAAACTCATCCAAATTAGAGTTGAAGATTCCCAAAAACTTGAGACGTTCGAGAAGGGGCGTGCGATCGTCACAGGCTTCATGTAACACTCTGCTATTAAATTCTAACCAGCTTAACTCTCGGTTAAGATAATATTGTGGATCGCTGAGATTGATGGGCGTAGAGCTTTTCTTAGATTTTGCCATAATAACCTCAGGGCAGGCAGATGTAGCCCATTAAACTGGGGGACAATAAACATAGTAATTTAAATGGTGCTTGAGCGTGACGCTGAGGTAATTTTTGGCTATAGGCTATATTGATTCTCTACCTCGCTACTGGTACAAGACAGATATAATCTTTAAATCAAAAATCTATTTCTATTTAAATAATTTCAGCTAAAGACTAAAAAACCTTGTGTAGGCACGAAAGCCAAGGGACTTCCAAATAAAAAATATCCAATTAACTCCTGTGGGGTGGGCGTCTCGCCCGCCCAGTTTATATGGCGGGCAAGATGCCCACCCCACAATATTAGATAATTTATTTCTTGGAGTTCCCTAACATTACCAAGAAATTTTGGGATTTTGCCATCAGATCGCTTCTGGTCGGTGCTTTGTGCGATCGCATAGCGTTTCTTTCAGAGAATCACTCTACCTAACCTATAACTAGATTTTATAGCTGTTTTAAACTGTGTGGAATATGGTGAGGGCGTACAGTTGTTGTGCGCCCTGACAAAATATTGCAACCATTATGAGAACCACAATCAGTCTGAAGATTCAAATCCTTACCCAAAGCATATTACCCATGAAGATGCACTTAAGATTTAGCAAAGATATGACATGGGCATTTCTCAAAATGTGTGACTAATTATTAAGTGGAGTTTACAGAGAATTCTGATGCCGGAAGCAGTCTAAAGCCTTACCTCCAGTGCTTTTGGGATTTGGTTTTCTAAAATCTAAAATTTGGTAAGTATTGCCACAATTTTCATACCGGGATTCAGTAGATCAATGCTTACAGGATATATGTTTTTATTGATATTTTGCTGCTGTACTTGAGAATTACGCTAAGAAATTCGCCTATTAGTTTTTTAAATTTATCACCGCCAGGATTTTGAAAAAGACCAGTGTTATTACTGAAATGTTCCTTAATAGTCAAGGTTATATTGAAAACGCAAAGATGAATACACAAGGAGCTTGTGAATCATGAAACTATCTACAATTATCAAAGGCAGTGTTTGCGTATTAGGTTTGGTTGGTGTTGGTAATTTCTTTGCTGCACCTGCAAATGCAGATCAAGCTGCTGCTCGTGGTGCGGTTACAATTGTTAGACCATCAGGTTCTTCTATCAGCGTCAGTGGTGAATTAGTTGCACCTAGTGGCACCCAATTCGATGGCCCTTTAGCAGTTACTATCACAACTCCTAGTGATCCAGGTTTAAACACTGAATCTCTTGAAGGCATCTCAATAGACGCAGGTGCACCTGTAGTCACAGTGGCAGAAGGCGGCGACACAATCGAAGGAGCGATCGCAACACTAATTACTGATGGTGCTTTTACAGAAGTTGTAGATATCGCAACTCTTGTCAGAGCAGCTAGTGTTAATGGTGGTCTAGAATAGACTGATTGTTACCTGACAGAAAATCACATAGTGCAAAAAGTAATCGGCTTTTAGTCTAGATGCTTTCACACCTTGTATTGATTTTCAATGTCGTTTTGGGTTTCCTTCGAGAAACGACTGTGGCATCTGCACGCTAGGCATTTGCATCAAAGTATTTGGTAATTCCCTAATTAACTCTCTGACTGACTTTCTTTTACCCATATCTAGTGTTTATGGGGCATAAGGTAGAAAGCGAGAGGCAAAAAATTAGAGAAATAATACAGCTCCTTGAGTGTAGTTAAGGAGCAGTATTTTCAGAATTCCGAACTATATTACCATATAAACCCGGTTTCTTGAAGAAACCGGGTTTTTGATCTTTGTTTAAAGATAATATGCTTCACGACATCTTTTTGACCTCGTTTCCAGTCTTTGACTAGAAATGCCCATTGCTAGGTTTTAAGTAAGTCGGTGAAAAAAATTCAATGTATGTGAAGAAATATAAACTAGTACAGTACGGCGGAAATCAACCACCCATTCCAAATGAATAAAACACTTACGCTGTATTCATTTTTAATTTTTAATTTTTAATTCCGCCTTGCGGTACTAGTAGGGTGTGTTATGCCGTAGGCTAACGCACCTTCAACAATGCAAGGAGCATTAACTTACGCCATAAGGGACTTCCAAGAAATAAATTATCCAATCTTGTAGGGTGGGCAATCTTGCTATTGGTGTCAACTTAACGTGAAACCCTTGTCAAAACTGGCTTCCCATCACTCACTGCGTTACCCCACCCTAACCCTCCCCTTATAAAGGGGAGGGAACTGGATTTTCTTGTTTCCCCCCAATATATCGGGGGGATTAAGGGGGGTAAAAAGCCTGTGGAATAAGTGTTTGAGCTTAAGTTGACACCAATGGCATCTTGCCCGCCTTTGGTTACTGGGCACTCGTGTCGCCCACCCCACAATAAATAGTTGGATATTTTTTTATTTGGAAGTCCCTAACACACCTTACATTAAAATTTTTTACAGAAGCGGGAAGATAGTTAACTAATATTAAAAAAGTTGAAGCTAATGCAATGTGCAACTTAAAAAGAGAAAGGCTTTAAATTTTCTCTCTTCTCTGATAAATAAAGGGGGCAAAGGGCTAAGGTAGAGTAAAGGTTGCATAGGGGGTTAAGCTTTTGATAAAGTAGCCAAGCTGATGACTAGATATAAAATTAATATTTTTTAATAAAAATTAATGAAAACTGGACACATTGATACAGAAGCTGTGAGGTTAGAAGCCCTCCGCCAGTATCAAATTCTTGACACGGAACCCGAAGAAGCCTACGACAATCTTGCTCGGTTAGCGGCATCTATTTGTGGCACGTCCATATCCTTGGTAAATTTCATTGATGAAAACCGTCAATGGTTTAAGGCAAAAGTAGGTTTAGATGTATCAGAAATGCCCCGGAGTGTTGGGTTATCTTACCTTTGCCAAGAGCGGCGTAATGTTGTGGTGGTTCCTGATACCCTAGCTGATGAAAAGTTGGCAAATAATCCAGTAGTGACTGGATATCCATATATACGGTTTTATGCAGGTGTACCCTTAATTACCTCGAAGGGAAATATGCTGGGAACTCTGTGTGTAATTGACCAAATTCCAAAGGAATTGAGCCAAAAACAAGTGGAGGCGCTTGTAGCTCTGAGTCGCTTGGTAATCGACCAACTAGAACTCAGGCGTCATATAACTGAGGTATCTCAAATTACCGAGAAACTAATGGCGCACGAGCAAGCAGCCCACGTCCAATCTGAAGCCGCCAGAACCCGCGTTGCCAATCTTCTCGAAAGCATCACTGATGGTTTTTTTGCCTTAGATAAAAAGTGGCGATTTACCTATATTAATGGTCAAGCAGAACGGCTGTTGCAAAAAAACCAGAATGAGCTTTTGGGCAAAAACATTTGGGAGGTGTTTCCAGAAATTATTGAGACAACATTCCATCGTGAGTATCACAGGGCAATTTTAGAACAGGTTAGCGTGGAATTTGAGGAGTTTTATCCGCCACTAAACTGTTGGCTTCAAGTCCACGCCTATCCGGCAAAAGACGGCTTGTCTGTTTATTTCCAAGACATTACTGAACGACGGCGAACAGCAGAATCACTGCGGGAAAGTGAAGAACGTTGGCAATTAGCATTACATGGTAATAATGATGGTATTTGGGATTGGAACCTCAAGACTAATGAAGTGTTCTTCTCAACTCGATGGAAGGAAATGCTCGGCTATAAAGACCACGAAGTTTCCAACCGTTGGGATGAATGGACAAAACGAATCCATCCCGATGAGCGAGATTGGGTACTTCAAGCTTTCCAAGACCACTTTGCCAAGAAAACACCGTTTTACGTCTGTGAATATCGAGTCCAGTGCCAAGACGGCAGCTATAAATGGATTCTAGATCGAGGACAGGCACTTTGGGACGCATTGGGTGATGTGGTGCGGATGGTGGGTTCTTATACTGATATCACAGATCGTAAGCAGGCAGATGAAGAATTAAAAAGGCAAAATCTGCGATCGCAATTATTTGCAGAAATCACCCTAAAAATTCGAGAATCTTTACAAATAGACGAAATTCTTAAAACCACGGTTACAGAGGTACAAAAATTACTCCAAGCCGACCGAGTGTTGATTTTTCGACTGGAGACTGACGGTTCGGGAACAGTGGTACAAGAAGCGGTGTTACCTGGTTGGCCGGTAATCTTAGGAGAAAATATTTTTGACCCCTGTTTTAAAGCAGAATATATAGAAAGATATCGCCAGGGAAGAGTAAGTGCTATTGAAGACATTCAAGCTGCTCATATTCAACCTTGTCATCGAAAATTTCTTCAGCAGTTTGCTGTCAGGGCTAACCTAGTAGTGCCGATTCTTGTCAGGGATGGTATCTGGGGCTTGCTGCTGGCTCATCAGTGTAGTGCGCCTCGACAGTGGAATAACTTTGAAACGGAGTTATTACAGCAATTAGCTAACCAAATTGGGATTGCTTTATCTCAAGCGCAACTCTTAGAAAAAGAAACCCAACAAAGTCAAGAACTTGCGCGTTCTAATGCAGAATTGGAACAGTTTGCCTATGTTGCTTCCCATGACTTACAAGAGCCGTTGCGGATGGTAACAAGTTATTTACAACTACTAGAGCGAAGATACAAAAATCAGCTAGATGCCAATGCCGATCAATTTATCAACTATGCAGTAGATGGGGCCCGCCGGATGCAGACCTTGATCAACGACTTGTTGAACTATTCTCGCGTCAGTACCCGTGGACAGCCCTTTAAGTTAGTTGATTGTAGTGTTGTATTACAGCAGGCGATCGCTAATCTCCAAATTGCGATCGCAGATAGTCAGGCAGTTGTCACTTATGATCCTCTACCTGAAGTAATGGCTGATACTACTCAACTAACACAAGTATTTCAAAACCTGATTGCCAACGCAATCAAATTTTGCCAGAATCAGCAGCCACTAATTCACATTGGGGTAAGAAAGGGAGATGCAGATATCGATGGAAAAAGTTTAAATTTGATTCCGTCGGAGCATGAATGGCTGTTCTCGGTGCGCGATAATGGAATTGGTTTGGAATCCCAGTATGCTGAACGTATTTTTATAATTTTTCAGCGCTTGCACGGTAGAGACAAGTATCCAGGTACTGGAATTGGTCTGGCAATTTGTAAGAAAATTATAGAACGCCACGGCGGCCGGATCTGGGTTGAGTCGAAACCGGGTGAAGGCTCGACTTTCTACTTCACAATTCCAGATAGAGCAGGTAAGCAATCGTGAAAACCATAACAGCGATTATGCCTATTGAGGTTTTGTTAGTAGAGGACAATCCTGGCGATGCCCAACTCACACGCATCGCCTTGGAAGATAGCAAAATCTCGATTCACTTGAATGTGGTCGAAGATGGTGTAGAAGCAATGGCGTTTTTGCGAAAACAGGAGAAATATGCTAAAGTAGCCCATCCAGATATTATACTGCTCGATTTGAACCTCCCCAGAAAAGATGGGCGGGAAGTACTGGCAGAAATTAAAGGAGATGAAAACCTTAAACGAATTCCTGTAGTTGTCCTGACGACTTCCCAAGCTGAAGAAGACATCCTCAAAGCCTATAATCTTTCTGCCAACTGTTATATAACTAAGCCAGTAGATTTCGATCAATTCGTTAAAATTGTACAATCAATAGAAAATTTTTGGTTTGCGATCGTAAAACTGCCACCGGAGTAGTGGAAATGGCAGGTAAAAATATTAAAGTCTTGTTAGTAGAAGATAATCCTGGTGATGTTTTTTTATTACAGGAGTTTTTAAAGGAAGTTACCACAGTTGTAGTTGAGTTGATGCCCGTTGAAAGGCTCTCTGAAGCACTCAACTACCTAGCAAAGGAAATTTTTGATGTGATTATGTTAGACCTCTCGCTGCCAGATAGCCAGGGGCTAGAAACCTTTGTTATTGCTCACGTTCAGGCAAAAGCAACTCCGATAATTGTGCTGACAGGTATAGATGATGAAACCCTAGCAATTAGGGCAATGCAGGAAGGAGCACAGGATTATTTGGTAAAAGGGCAAGTAACTGGCGACTTGCTGGTTCGATCTATGCGTTATGCCATCGAACGCCAACGGGCAGACGACGCACTGCGCCATAGTGAGGAGCGATTTCGGGTTGCCCTGAAAAACTCTCCAATCTTTGTCTACAATCAAGATCGGGAGTTACGCTACACCTGGGTTTATAATCCTCCGTCTGGAGTGACGGTTGAGGAAATATTGGGCAAACAAGATTTGGATATTATCCCAGTAGAAGATGCTCAAAATCTGATCGCAATTAAACGTGGAGTGCTAGCCACAGGCATAGGAACGCGAGAGGAAGTATCAATTACCATCAAAGATACAACTCGATATTACGATTTAACTGTCGAGCCATTGCGAAATGAGTCGCAAGAAGTTATCGGCGTGACTTGCGCCAGTATCGATATTAGCGAACGGCAAGCTGCGCTACGCGATCGCAAATTGGCAGAAGAAAAAATCCGCGAACAAGCAGCATTACTAGATGTCACCACAGATGCAATTTGCGTTCGAGATTTAAACAATCAAATTATCTTCTGGAACAAAGGCGCAGAAACACTTTACGGTTGGA
>NNBV01000074.1_pt1 | contig 19970 bp, 20 predicted proteins | sample 1173771 | NCBI WGS metagenome assembly NNBV01 (sample SAMN07173938, study PRJNA388173) | plant metagenome | isolation source: symbiotic tissue sample KVS11 | place: Norway: Troms, Kvaloya island | reverse complement strand
TATATATTTTTTAATATCAAGCAAAAATATTTTATATATTTTTTAGTTATAAAATCCGTTTTTTCTATAAAATATTTAAATATTATTAGCCGCAGCAAAGTTACATTTTTTTGCTGAAGCTGATCCCAGCCCCAATAATTCAAAATTAAGGATACCCAATTACTTAAAAAGCAAGTGCCAAGAGGATTTATCTAGGCGATCGCTGACAATGGAATACCACTGGTCTAAAGTTGCTTGAAATTTGCGGTGTTGTAAATCTGGAAGCCAAAGGATTAGGGCGTCTTCATCGTTATCTTGGTAGTAACGCCGACGCCGCCCTGCTGTTTTGAAGCCAAATTTTTGATATAAAGATATGGCTCCCAAGTTGGAAGCTCGCACTTCGAGGGTAGCTCGCTCCATTTTGCGATCGCAAGCTGTCTTAATGAGTGAATATAATAAAGCCTGTCCTAAACCCTGACGGTGATATTCGGGATGAACCGCCAAAATTGTAATGTGAGCTTCGTCTAAAATTGACCAAAAGCAACCCATTCCCAGTAGTCTCGAATTAGAGACAGGAGAGAATAAACCCAGTAAATCGCTGTTGGGACTATCCAACTCTCGTTGGTAGCCCTCCATTGTCCATAGACCACCAAAACAGGCTTGATCCAGTTCCAACAATGCGCTCAGATGTTCTGGGGTCAGTAATTTAATTTCTAAGTCTAATGAAATCACATTTATTGAATAACGTTACAAACCCTTTGTAAACTGGGAATCGGGAGACGAACTCAAAGCCCGTAATTTGAACAAGGAAAACTTTTATATTTATGGTATCGACTCACCCCACTGGGGTTCAACATTCTGGAAGTCAATATTTACCTCAAAGGCACGACACCAACGCAAATCCATCGCCTAATCAAGAACTTTTACCCTTGACTGCCAGAGTTCATCATCATGACCTCCTGGAAATTGGTGGGTGTGATGTCACAACCCTAGTTGAGCAGTTTGGTTCACCTTTATATATTTTAGATGAAGAAACCCTGCGTTCGGCTTGTCAGCAATACCGAGATGCTTTTAAGCAATACTACAAGGGTGAATCTCAAGTATTGTACGCCTCAAAAGCTTGGAATTGTTTAGCAGTTTGTGCGATCGCCGCCTCTGAAGGACTGGGAATCGATGTAGTTTCTGGGGGCGAACTTTACACAGCCCTGCAAGCGGGTGTTAGTCCCAATAAAATCTACCTCCACGGCAATAATAAATCTCGTGAAGAATTAATTTTAGCGATCGAGTCTGGTGTCACCATTGTGGCGGATAACTGGTATGAGTTGCGTACCCTCGTAGAAATAGCTCAACCTGCTCAATCAATCCGCATCATGTTACGGTTAACTCCCGGTATTGAGTGTCACACGCACGAATATATCCGCACGGGACACTTAGATAGCAAATTTGGCTTTGATCCCAACGATTTAGATGAAGTTTTTACCTTTGTCAGTCAACAACCTGCCCTTAATTGCGTAGGAGTACACGCTCATATTGGTTCCCAAATTTTTGAGCGCCAACCGCACCAAGATTTGGCGGCTGTCATGGTGCAGTGGCTACGAGATGCTACAAAATATGGTTTAAGTATTACAGAGTTAAATGTTGGTGGCGGTTTGGGGATTAAGTACATAGAATCAGACGATCCCCCCAGCATTGAAGAGTGGGTGAAGGCGATTTGTGAAGTAATCCAAGAAGCTTGTGTAGCCGAAAATCTACCTTTGCCAAAATTACTGAGCGAACCGGGGCGATCGCTAATTGCTACAGCTTGCGTCACTGCTTACACCGTTGGTTCATCCAAAGTCATTCCAGAAATTCGTACCTACGTAGCAATTGATGGAGGAATGTCTGACAATCCCCGCCCGATTACTTACCAATCAGTTTATCGGGCAGTTATTGCCAATAAAATGTCTTTTCCCTTAACCGAAACAGTCACAATTGCTGGTAAACATTGTGAATCAGGAGATATTCTGATTAAAAATGCCCTATTCCCAAAGACTGAACCAGGGGATATTCTCGTAGTTATGGGAACTGGTGCGTACAATTACAGTATGGCATCTAACTACAACCGCTTGCCCCGACCGGCAGCAGTCGTAGTGGCGAATGGCGAAGCAAATTTAATTTTGCAACGTGAAACTTATCAAGACCTAATTCGACAAGATCGCCTACCAGAAAGACTGAAAAAATAGTCATTTGTCTTTGGTCATTAGTCATTAGTCAGGAACTAATTACAAATGACTAATGACTAATGACTAATGACTAATGACTAATGACTGAATGTAATTAGAGGCAAAAGTGTAATCCAGATGTCATGAGAGATTGGTGGAAGCAATGGCTGACAAACCTAGGATGGTCACAGTCCTTGCTACTTGGGACTCTGGATATTGTGTTGGTGCTGGCGCTGACTTACATGATACTAGTTATCATTAGTGAGCGCCGGACACTATGGATGGTGCGGGGATTCATTATCTTAATGCTAGCCTCGGCACTAAGTGGCAGATTAGGACTACCTCTGCTAAGTTTTGTATTAGAAAAATTGGTGATTGGTTGTGCTGTGGCGATGGCTGTTGCTCTACAGTCAGAGTTTCGGCGCTTTTTGGAGCAATTGGGGCGTGGTGAATTCCGCCAGTTGTTTCAACCCGATCGGCTGGCAATCCCTAAATCTGATAGTGTAATTGATGAAATTGTTGAGGCTGTTAAAGAATTGTCAAAAAACCGCATTGGAGCTTTACTAATTGTGGAAACCACAGGGCCAATTGATGAGCGAGACTTTTCTGTGCCAGGAGTAAAGCTAAATGCGGAAGTTTCTAAAGAACTGATCCAGACAATTTTTCAGCCGAAAACTTTGTTACACGATGGGGCGACATTGATTCGTGGATCACGGATTGTGTCATCGGGTATAATTTTACCACTTTCGGGACGCACAGCCTCGCGCCAGTTGGGAACACGCCACCGGGCGGCAATGGGAATTACTGAGCGGGTCGAAAATTGCATTTGTGTTGTTGTGTCTGAAGAAACGGGTTCTATTTCCTTAGCGGAACGGGGAACCCTAAATAGACCTCTGACGATTAGGAAGCTGAAAGAGTCATTAGAGGCTCTTTTGTCCCCAACTGTGGATCGGGAAGCTGTTGCTCCTGGTTTGTTGAGTTTTGTTCGTCAGATGGGTGGGAAGACACTAGCACTGGTCTCACGCTTACTCGGATTACCATCGACCGCTTCTCGAGATAAAAAATGACAGCACAACAAACTAAACTGCAAGATTTGCCTACTGACTTAAAACGAGAACTATTGCCCCAGCACGTTGCAGTGATTATGGATGGCAATGGTCGATGGGCTAAACGTCAGGGTCTACCGCGAATTATGGGTCATAAGCGAGGAGTAGATGCTCTCAAGGATTTACTTCGCTGTTGTCAGGATTGGGGAATTCAGGCGTTGACAGCTTATGCTTTTTCAACGGAGAACTGGAAAAGACCGCAGGAAGAAGTCGATTTTTTGATGACTCTGTTTCAAAGAGTTTTGCGCCAAGAACTGCGGGAAATGGTTGAAGAGAATGTTCAAATTAAGTTTGTGGGGAATTTGCAAGACCTGCCGCGATCGCTCCAACAAGAAATTTCCCGTTCAATGGAAGAAACTAAGGATAATCGCGGTATCCGATTTTCTGTGGCAACTAATTACGGCGGACGGCAAGAGATTTTACAAGCTTGTCAGGCGATCGCAAAGCAAGTCCAGCAAGGTCTGTTACAACCTAATGAAATTGATGAACAAGTGTTTGAAAGCCACTTGTACACTGCCGGAATTAGTGACCCAGATTTGTTAATTCGCACCAGTGGAGAAATGCGCCTCTCAAATTTTCTTCTCTGGCAAATGGCTTATGGAGAAATTTATATTACCGATGCTCTCTGGCCAGATTTTGATCGGGCTGAGTTTCATCGCGCTTTGTGTGCCTACCAGCAACGGGAGCGGCGATTTGGGAAAGTGTAAATCAAGAATCAGAATCGTGAAATAGGGCTTTGATATCTCGATAGCCACTGACAACACGAAAAATCTCCACATCTTGCCCTATGGGCATGTAGAGGATGAGGTAATTATCTATTGAGAGGCTACGGATACCAGGTAAAATTTCATCACGTAATCGTCCGAGACGAGGGAACTGAGCAATTTGGGCAAATTTCACGTCCAGCTTATTTAAAAAACCCTCAGACTGAGCCAAACCAGATTGTCTCGCAATATAATCTGCTATTTGCTCGATATCTTGAATTGCGGGTTTGGTAAGGCGAAATTGTGGGGTCATGCTTCGTGTGAAACACCGTAGCGCGCTCGGACATTGGCGCGAATTTGAGCCATTGCAGCCGAACCATCAACAACTTCACCCCGCTCGGACGCTTCCCACCCAATACGCGCTTCTTGTTGCAAGTCTTGTAGTCGTCCTTGATAGATGTCTTCTTGCTGTTCCAGGAGTTTTATGCCTGCAAGAATAACTGCGATCGCGTTCTGATACTTACCGCTAGTGATTTGGCGTTGAACTAGGGCTTCTACTTCAGGTGGCAGAACGATTTGCATAGATTTTTGTCAAAGTAGGAGTAACTTTAATTGTAAGCGATCGCTTTTGTCAGCTATACCTTACAAGATTGGCAATCACATTTTTACGATGAACTGGACTCAGCACTTCATCTATGGCCCAGAAAACACCGCTTGTTCTATATCATCTCGACTAAGAGAATACTTAAATGAGCGTTGGATATCTTGTCCATTTTCCCCAGATTGGACATATCGCACTACGATTTGCTCAACGTCGAGCCATAGTTCAGCTTGCCAACTAGGGCGCTCCACATGCCAGCAATGCCTCTGTGTTTCGTCTTGTTTACAGCCTTGGTCTTTTAGCCACTGTTCAATTTGTGGCAGAGGATGATTATATAGAGGGGTATCAGAGGGAAGAAGAGGCATAGGAATTTGGGATTTTAGATTTTGGATTAGGAAATTTTTTAATTTTTAATTACCATAAGGGTAATTAGTTGCGATACATGGTTAATCTGCTGTTGTACAGATGCAGTTGGTTGCAGCAAATGAGTTTGGAAAGCAGCCTCGCCACGAGTTAAGGCAATGGCAACTGCTAATAATAGACAACCTACAAATGTTAACACCAACATAAATAAGGCAAAGATTTCGCCAGATGATAAGGGGCGATCGCTCGGATCAAGGTAGGCTGATTTTGACCAGTCATGAGAACGCGAGACGGGATGATTCAAGTCAGGGGGTGGTTGAATTACTCCAAAGCGGGAATAGCCGATTTTAAAATCGTAGCTTAACCGCCGTTCTGGATGGCTAAGGGTGGCGTAGGCTTCGTTGATTTGCTGGAATTTGGAAGTGGCGATCGCTGTAGGCAAGTCTGTAGTATCAGGATGATAGCGTTTGCTCAGTTCCCGATAAGCCCGACGAATATCGATTACCGATGCCGAGGGATGCAGTCCTAGCAGAGAGTAATAAGTTGATTCACTGCTTTGTGGCATTGCCCCGTTGTAATTCACGGCTGTTTGAGTCACTTTGCTCAAAGATATTTTTTATATTTTAAATGCTTTGTGAATTGGAGAAGACAGAAGAAGACATAATATATCTAGCATCTGATAAAATATTTTATAAAGCATTTAATTAGATGCGATGCAAATTAAAATTAATCTCGAAAATATTCAAACTCTTACCGACTTCAAGCGAAATGCCAAGGATTATGTAGAGCGAATTAAGTCCACAAAGTCCCCGCTTGTACTAACCGTGAATGGGAAAGCTGAGGTTGTGGTGCATGAGGCACAAGCATTTCAGCAGATGATAGATGAACTCGCTCGCCTTGAGGAAGAACTGCAAAAACTAAAGCTAGAAGCGTTACGCAGTCAGATTGATATTGGTATTAAGCAACTTGAGAGCGGTCATTATACTGATAATAATCAGGAGTCAATTGATATTTAATCCCTAACGGATTAAATCAGCACGGGGTTTAAAGGTTTCAATTTGCCGTAACTTTTCGTAAAGTTCCCGTTCTTCTTGACTAATATTTTTCGGTGTAACTATTTGAATTTCTACTAATTGATCGCCACGTTTACCGTCATCGTTAGGATAGCCTTTATTACCTAGTCGAAATTTTTGACCAGACCTAACTCCGGGAGGGGTGGTCATTTTTACAGGCCCGTCAAGAGTAGGTGCTTCTACCTGTCCTCCTAAAACTGCCTCGCTGGGAGTAACAGGTACTTGGCAAACAATATTTAAACCTTCTAACTTAAATAATGGATGAGGTTCAACAGTAATTTTTAAATATAGGTCGCCACCACCAACGCCTTGGTTCCGCAAACGGATGGTTTGACCTGTTACCATCCCTGGAGGCATATTAACTTCTAGCGATCGCCCATCTTCCAAACGAATGCGTTCATTGCCACCTTGATAAGCCTTTTCTAATGGTAGAGTCAATCTGGCTTCTATATCCCGGCGGGTTGTGCGAGGTGGGGTGTTAACGGTGTAGGCAACTTTTGTTCTAGGAGAACGAAACGGATCGCTAGTATTGCCATTACTGGAATTACTTGCCCCACTCTTATTTTTAACGCCAATAACTTGATTAATAAAGCTTTCAAAATCGGAGAATTGACTTGGATCTACATCCTGATTTCCGTTGCGATCGCTAGCACTACTCTGCCAAGTTTTAGCCTTTGGCGTCTGTTTATTGCCCGCAAAGCCTTTTTGCTTCCAGTAGCGGCTAAACTGGTCGTACTGCGCTCGCTTGGCTGGATCTGAAAGAACTTCATAAGCCTCGCCAATATCCTTAAATTTTTCCTCAGATGCTTTGTTACCCGGATTGAGATCGGGGTGATATTGCCTTGCTAACCGTCGATAAACCTTTTTAATTTCCTCACCAGAGGCGTCTTTAGATACTCCTAAAATCTCGTAGTAATCGCGAAAGTTCGGCAAATTCTGCATAGTTCAGTTATTTAAATTTTAAATTTTTGATTTTGGATTAATTTAAGAGTTAGGAATTATAAGTTCTGAGTTAGGAGTTGAAAGATTTAATTTTTAACTCCTAACTCCTAACTTCTCACTCCTAACTTTTATTAAAAGTACTACAACCAATCATTGTCTTCTTCATCATCCCAATTATCTTGGTAGCTGGGACGAGATTTGCGTGGAGGACGGCTTTCATAAGAGGAAGAACGATTATCCCGGCTATAGTCTCTGCCATAGTCTTTACCGTAATCTCTGCCATAGTCTTTACCGTAGGAATCGCGTTCCCGATATGTATCTTTGGGAAATTCGCGATCGCGTTCTTTATCTTTGTCACCAGTAAAGATGTCACGGATAGTACCAAACAAGTCATCGTCTTCATCTTCAGCATAAGTCTGGCGAACTTCCCGATTTAGCTCATAGAGAGCATCTTGCAAATCGGCGTAGGCTTGATCGATACCGCGATCGCTATTTTCCTTGAGACTCTCTTTTAGGTCTCGGCAAATATTATCAATTCTTTGGCGGCGGTTTCGGGCAAACTGCATACCAAATTCCAGTGCTACTTCTCTGAGTTGGCGTTCTGCTTGGAAAATCAACGCCTCAGAACGAGTCCGCTTTTCTACTCTTTCTTTACGTTCGCGATCGACATCGGCGTATTTCTGAGCATCTTGAATCATCCGATTCACTTCCGACTCGTTCAAGGTGGAAGCGCCTTGAATGGTAATACTCTGCTCTCGCCCAGTGGTTCTATCTAGGGCTGTTACTTGCAAAATACCATTAGCATCGATATCAAATGACACCTGGACTTGGGGAATTCCTCGTGGTGCTGGCGGGATGCCATATAGCTTGAACCTTCCTAAAGACTTGTTATTTGCTGCCATTTCCCGTTCGCCCTGGACTACGTGAATTTCCACAGTATTTTGGTTATTTTCAGACGTAGAAAAAATGTCAGAACGCCGGACTGGTATCGTGGTGTTGCGGGGAATAAGTTTTTTCATCACGCCACCGATGGTTTCCAATCCCATAGAAAGGGGTGTGACATCTAAAAGCAGCACATCTTTGAGTTCGCCGGCGAGAATTCCTGCTTGAATTGCTGCACCCACGCCCACAACTTCATCGGGGTTAACATTTTCGTTTGGTTCTGTGCCAATTAAGTCCCGCACAAGCTGCTTTACCATTGGCATTCGTGTAGAACCGCCAACTAACACAACTTCTTCAATATCTCTAGGTGAAAGTCCGGCATCTTTAAGGGCGCGTTTCACTGGTGTCCGCAATCTTCCCACCAAATCACCACACAAGCCTTCAAATTGAGAACGAGTTAAACGAGTTTCGAGATGTTTGGGGCCATCTTCCGTGGCAGTGATGAAGGGTAAATTAATGTCGGTAACACTGACAGCAGAAAGCTCAATTTTGGCTTTTTCCGCGGCTTCCATCAGACGTTGCAAAGCTTGGCGATCGCGTCTTAAGTCTACCTCTTCTGTTTCCAGAAATTGCTCTGCTAGCCAATCTACTATTATTTTGTCAAAGTCGTTACCACCAAGTTGCGTATCTCCACTGGTAGCTTTGACTTCAAATATCCCATCGCCTACTTCTAAAATCGACACATCAAAAGTGCCACCACCCAAGTCAAAGACTAAGATAGTTTCCGTGTCACCCCGATCTAATCCATAAGCTAAAGATGCCGCAGTCGGTTCATTCAGAATCCGCAGCACCTCTAAACCGGCAATTCTGCCAGCATCGCGGGTTGCCTGCCGTTGAGAGTCATTAAAATAAGCTGGTACTGTAATCACTGCCCCTGTGACTGGTTCACCCAAATAGCGACTAGCATCGTCAGCCAATTTCTTCAGCACCATTGCCGAAATTTCTTCTGGGGCGAAATCTTTATTGAGACGGGGACAGGCAATTTTAATATTACCTACTTCGTCTTTGCGGATGGTGTAGGGCACACGCTTGGAATCTGGGTTAAGTTCGCTATACTTCCGGCCAATGAAGCGTTTAACTGCAAAAAAGGTATTTTGGGGATTGAGGACGGTTTGCCGCCGTGCCATTTGCCCAACCACCCTTTCGCCTTCTTTGCTGAAGCCAACTACGGAGGGGGTTGTTCGCATTCCTTCTGCATTGGCAATCACCACCGGCTTGCCACCCTCCATAACGGCGACTACTGAGTTGGTTGTACCCAAGTCGATGCCGACTACCTTGCCCATGCGTTACTTTTCTCCTAAAGTGTCTTATATATTTATTATGATTGGGCGGAACTACCTCTAGCTTCGTGCTACAGGATAAAAACACCTCAATGGTATAATACTCATCATTAAGGCAGTAAGCTAAGATGTGCAGCTGGAGGAGATAGTTGCAAGACTAGGATAGCATTGAGATGGTTGGTGTGCCCAAGCAGCCTCAATTCTTGTTATCCGCCAGTTCTGTTTAAGGTGTCTCCAAGTTAGTAAATGCACCTTAATAGTACTTGCTCTGGTTTTTTGAGTGTCGGAAAACTCTAAATATTGCCACTATTTTAAAGATTTGAATTTAACAGAGCGATTACAAACTTCCCTGAGTGAGATAGCGCGAGAACGCGATCCCTACATGGCAACGGCTGGACATTTTTTTGTCCAGGAATACATCCGCCAGCAATTTTCCCAATGGGGGAGTGTGGAAATCCACACCTTTGAAGTTAGAGGCAAAGCTTGTAATAACTTGATATTAAATTTGCCCTCCAATTTGGGAGGGCAAAAAAAGCATTTACTACCAATCTTAATTGGTGCTCATTATGATGGCGTTCCGGGAACACCTGCGGCTGATGATAATGCTACAGGTGTAGCGGTGTTGCTGGAATTAGCCAGAAAGTTTGCTGCCGAACCTGTCAGATATCCCTTAAGGCTGGTTGCTTTCGATATGGAAGAATACGGCTTACTGGGTAGCGCTGCTTATGCATCTTTGTTGCACCAACAAAAACAACAGTTGCGCTTAATGATCTCCTTAGAAATGCTGGGCTATAAGGATTCTACCCCCGGTTCTCAAAGTTACCCTCCTCCTCTGGAACGTTTCTACCCAGATAGAGGTGATTTTATTGCTTTAATCGGCAATTTGCGGACATTGCCTGACTTAATTGGTATGAGTCGCAATATTCGCAAAGCTGGCGTATCTAGTCAATGGCTACCCGTACCGAATCGAGGTTTAATAGTTCCCCAAACTAGACTTAGCGATCATGCACCATTTTGGGATTTGGGTTATCCGGCAATGATGGTGACAGATACGGCATTCTTGCGAAATCCACATTATCACAAAGCTAGTGATGCGATCGCTACTTTAGATTTAGATTTTCTGACTGATGTATGTGAAGGTTTAGAGATTGCTATTCGGAGTCTATAAAAAGATATTAGGAGCATTTTATAGTTTTATAGTTCGCCCAACAAGACAAAGCGATTTTTTCAATTGCTTATAATATCTTGATGCGATCGCACATTTGGAGTCAAGCTAATTAAATCGTCAATATTGCGTTTCATTGTCTCGCAAATGGCATCTAATGGTAAATCATTGGTGTCATAACCAAAAGGGTTTTCTATCTCTAAGCCGATAGCTTCAATGCCAAATACTGTAAAACCAACCAAAGCAGAGACTAAACCTGTCCACCAGCCCAGACTTCCCACTATTTGAAAGGGTAGCAGGAAACAATATAGGATCAACAGTTGCTTTAGATGAATGGCATAAGCTAATGGCATGGGTGTTTTTAAAATCCGTTCGCAAGCTCCTAAATTATCCACAAGATTATTCAATAATTCTTGCAAAGATGTTAGTTGGTAGCTATTAAGGCAATTGCGATTATATTGCTCATGTAAATAATCTCCTATCCAAAAAGCTACTTCGATTGGAGGATTATTCATAATCTTCAATTTTATATACTTAGTAGATGGCATTAAATCTTCTAACTCTCTATTGACAGGTTCTCCTCGCAAATGTAACTTAGTGGTTACAGCAAAAGCTGCCAATAAATTTAATGCTGTAATTTTATTTTTTTTATCTTCTGGTGAAATTTCATCAACTGATACCCAAATTTGCCGCGCTAGATTTCGGACGTTATTTACTATAGATCCCCAACATTTCCTCCCTTCCCAAAATCTCTCATAAGCAGTATTGGTACGAAAAACAAGTAACAAGCCTAAAACAATACTAGGAATAACACTTCCTAAAATAGGTTGGGATACAGGTACGTCAAAATGGTAAAGGATAGAAATTATAAATCCGAAAGCTCCACACCATAAAATGTGTTTGTAAATTGCTTTCATCACTGAACCTTTAGGCTGCAATAATGTGCGTGCCCATTTGATTTTTTCGACTATCATGCAGTTACCCTAATAACATATTGAATGAAGCAATTCGTTAGATATCAGATCGTTTCAAACTAATAACTATATAAATAGCAGGATTGGCAAAGAGGATACTTTAAAAAATAATTTTGTTAAAAAAGATTATGGACTGGCGGCAATGATTGTATTCTAGCTTCTGTGATCCAATATCTATTCCCATTAAATACTGATGATTAGAAATGACACAAAGAGTTTTTGCGATAAGCAATTAGGTGGACATAATATAAAAGTCAAAAGCGATTCCTACGGCTGGCTACGCCTACGCACCAATTGTAAATAAATATAAATAGTTCTCAGTTGCTGCATAAATCCCACACCCCACCCCGATAAATCTATAGAAGAAAAGGTACATTCCTATTGATGATGTTCATAGAGCATTAGTCAATATTATGTATCCTAGTAAATCAAAAAGTTCTAACCTGTACAAATCCTGCCCTGTAAATTAAACGTCTAGGCATAACTAAGTAAGTTATGTCTTTTTTTTTGTTGTTAGTCTCGAAACGTTAAATTTCAATCAAGTAACCATTAGGATTGCGAGAAACACAGTGGTAAATGTTGTACTTTTCATTTAGTGTAGGTGGCTTTGCAAATTCGAGTCCACATATTTGAGATATTCAAACCACTAATCCACCTGCTGTGTTACCAAGGTAAAAATTACACTAGATTAACACTATCCCAAGTATCCAGAGCCACTAACAGTATAAATTCGACAGGTTCCTTGGTCAAGAGATAACTCTAAGCCCATCTTTTGTCGTATAATTTCGTAGATGCATTGATATTATGGATATAAAAAAGGGATTTACTGTTTGATTTGCGGATGAACAAGCATAAAATACATTTGAGTATATACTCTAACGACATTGAGCGATCGCATGGGTCAAAATTAATTGATGTTAGAAACCTGTTACTACTCCAGAATGCCTTAAGTGCATCTGGAGTTTCTTTTTGGAAAAAGCCATAAAAATTTTCCCAATCATCCTGATATGGCAAAACATGGCTGAATAAGGATGCATACTGAATTATCTATATTTAACACGGGCATCACTTATTGATGTATCCTTCCTGCCAAACAACTCTCGCAAAACAGCCTCAGACGAACTGAGGCTGTTTTACGTTACTTCCAAGATAAAAGGTGTGTAAGCGAGAAGCATAGTGGTTTGTCGTCAGACAGCTTTATCTGCATTTGAGTGTATACCCTGATGACGTAGGATTCTCTTAGGGTGAAAATTTGGTATAGGTAAATGCGTATCTTTCCTGACTCCAGATTTGTCACAAATATTTCTGGAGTTTTTTCATGACTAGAATTTTAAATTACTTATTTAGTCTATTTACCAGTGCAAAACTTCTCTCAGAGATACATTTTGACATTTTTTATATTTAACCAGCTAACTTATAGCGTTTTTTAATCTAGTGAGGTACAGCCAAATCTTGTTTAACAAGCTTAGTAGCTTTGAAAACATATCTCGCCAGGTTGGGAACCGCTAAATTGATAGAATATCAATTTACTCATAACAGTGAGTGTTTACAAGCAAGGCAAAATATTCAAGCGATCGCACTTTGATTTAGTCAAATTTAGGTGTGCGATCGCATTTAATATAAATGCTTATTTAGTTGTATATGTCACAAAAATATCCTTTTTCATCTCTACTTCTGCCGGGGCTTCTGGATCATAAGCTGGTGATAATAAAAAACTAGCAAACGACGGCAAAGGAACTCCAGTTTTAGAACTACATGAGGGATAAAATAATGTGTAAAATGGTTCGGCTACAGAAGGAGTATCAAGTTTAACACCCATAGCAGTTGCTAAAGCCTGAGCGCGGCTTTGAGCATCTTTCATGGCTGATTGATAAACTGAACTCTGCAAAGCTTGACAGTCATTTACTGCATACTCAACGCCCACACTCTTGACAGAAAGGGTTTCAATTTGGCTCGTGGACTTGTTCGCTATAGCAACAATTTCCTGAACGCGATCGCGTGTTGGTTTTTCTAGTCTCACCAATATCTTGGCGTTATTTTCACTGGAATTAGGGTTAATTTGCACTTGAATTTTATCAGCCTTAATGCCTTTAGCAACTAAACTATCCACTACAGGCTGGAGAGTTGCTTTAGTGAAAGATTTTTTGCTTGGTAAAGGTTCTGCTGCTGTTTTGTAATTTAAGAGTAGAGTCCGTGAAGACAGGCGGCGGGTTTCTGGGAAGGCTGACGGTTGCGTTTGTAACTCATCATTGCTACCTCCACTACTGAATACCAATTCAATATCCGCCGTATCTGCTGGCACTCTCACCACCCCTTGACCGATTACCATTAATGAATGGCGATCGCTTGCTGGTGGGTAAAATAATTGAGCATTAGTGACTTTGGGTGTTAATGCTCCTACCCCGACTGTCACAGTAATACTTACCAGCATTAGAGCAGTTATTTTTCTCATGTCCTGGGAATGTCCTTTGAACTTAGTAATTGTCAAAGTTTACACCTCAAGAGCAATATACTGAATCCTTTATCTAAATAATTGACTAAAAAAGTACTAGGGATTGGGGAAGAATTATTTTAATCCTCATTCCTGATCCTACGCATACTCTCAACCACAGGAAAAGAATTGCACTTTGACAACAAATATTGAGCTAATCCCACATCTTTTACACTGACTTTAGTCGTGGGATTAGCTCAATATTCAAAAATTCACTGCGGACACGATCGGATCTCAGCAGAGAGACAAATCTTCTTAGAGGTATTAACCAAACCAGTGGGAAGGTTCACAAGCTGGTTCAGCTGTTTCACAAATATGATTGTCAATCCAATCTGACTTTTCTTGAACGATTAAACAAATGCCTTGGTGAATCAAATTCTGGAGGTGTAGTTGCTGCTCTAAGGGTTTGCGAGGCAATTTGTAATAAGCCAAGCTTTCTTGTTCAACTTCTGCTACCGGAATTTGTCCATCAGACATCACGCCGTAAAAGGAGGGAATCCGGTTGAGGACGAAAGCAATTAGCTCTTGGCGTAAGTCAGGAATCGCAAAGGCTTGTTGATATGGATGGTATGGATATGTATCCAACACGCTTTCAATCTCTCCTATTACTGATTGCTGTGTTAAATTGACTACCGTTTTCATAATTTTTAAACTCCTTTTTTAATCCAGTCAAGGGTTGGTGGAGAAAACAACTTTTTTAGATGGCAACGTCGTCATGACAATCAGTTAGAAGTAATTTAACTGATTGATGTAATAAACCCTGAAATTAGCCTTTTGTCTTGGTAGAATATCAGGCATTTTGACTTTGCTTATTTTAGTGAAAGTTTACGCTGTTCTACAGCATGACTTATTAAAAAACCATTGAATAAGCTGATAGGTTGCCGACATTTTATATTTATAATCCTAATTATTTCAAATTTCTGCCAAAAAGGCAGAAATCTACATAAAATGCAGCATTAAGGTTAGGGATCAAGATGAACAGGAATAAAACAACTTGAATTAGGAACAAGTTTTTAATGAAGTTAGGCTGACTTGGTAATTTACATCACATTTTACGTTTGCTGCAAAATTTGCTGTTTCATCTAAAAAACTTATTTGTTGCACTTTGATTTAGTAAGTCAGAAAAATAGCGACTCGCTAGAGTGCAAAATCAGTCTAGCGACAGATGAAAAGATCAGACAAAAACGTTGAAAAAGTTCACATTGTCTAAAGGTAAATGATGCAACTGATGATTAATTTCATCAGCCGTAGCTAATCCAGAAAGCATCGCACCTTCCACAAGATTGCCGCCACACCAATCACCACAGCAAACTAAAGGTAGGGGAGTTCTGGCAGACAAAAAAGCTTCATGCCAAGGACGGCTAGGAAAGGCATAACGCCAACGATGTACTTGCATCCATTCGGGAGTATTCAGCCAAGGGAGAGATAGTGATTCTGCTGCTCGTTGCAACATGTACTCTCCGGCAGGTTGTAAATCCTGGGATTCTAGATGACGTTGGGCAAAATTAGCGCTACTTTGCACCACAAAATGTGGTTGTTGAGGGTTAGGACGCTTGCTACTGTCTAAACCAATCCATGCTAAATCGATATCATCCACAAAAGTTAGAGCTTTCCACTGAGGAAGGGGTTGGGATGTGGGAGGATATCCAGCGATCGCACTAATGGAAGGATAAAATTCTACAGAACGCAAGTTATCAAGAAAGGCTGCATCCAGTACAGTTTCGCCTAAAGGTTCTAACAACGTCACAGCTTGGGGTGCAGGAATTGCAATAACTAAAGCTTTTGCAGTTAATTCTTCGTTACTAGATTCGAGAGTTAAACGCCAACTATTTTCGAGAGTTGGGGTAATAGCGATGACACGCTGATTCAGTAATATTTCTAAACCTGGGGCGAGGGATTTAGCGATCGCACTCATTCCCTCAGGTGCAACATATCGGGGACTGCGGTTTTTGGGTTCCGATAAAGGAGTGCCTGCTGTGAGTTCGTAAACCTCCTCCGTCCAGACTTCGAGGAGATGGCGCGATCGCAATATCTCCACAAAACGCCCAAATAATTCACCCTTTGGCTTCAGATAACAAGCCCCATGATCCGCGCAAGTTCCATGCAAGCGGCGTGTAGCCAGCCTTCCCCCCAAACCACGAGATTTTTCCACCACTAACACCGAATATCCAGCTTGACTTAACTGCTGGGCGCAAACTAAACCGGCCATTCCGGCACCAATCACTGCAATATCAGTCATGAGTCAATATTCCCTAGTCATTGGTTATTGGTCATTAGTTAACGCCGTGTGCGACTTGATCTCAAACCTAACCCCCAACCCCTTCCCTCATAGGGAAGGGGAGTAAGAATTAAAGCCTCTCCCCGTTTCGGGGAGAGGTTTGGAGAGGGGTTCCAAAAATAAATCACACATGGCATTAGTTATTATCAAAGGACAAAATTACTACTAATGACTGCTGAAAGCTAATAGTAGAATAAGGTACAGAAAGCTGCATGGAAGGGAGGATGGGAAATTGGATGAGATGAGGGCGGCGCTAGAGTTAGCGACCGAAGAAGAATTGCAAGACTTAACGGCAATTCTATTTAGTCGTAAGTTCAATCCCCTAGATTATGTACACACACCCGAACCCATCGAAGTACAAAGCCAAGACCGCAAAGCTTGGTTAGATGCACTAGAGGGTCGCTTTCGCTTTTTGGCAGCAGATGGGATGACGGTATTACGGGGACGCACAGGCCAGGTAACTTACCGACAAGCTTTAGTTCAAGTATGTAAGTATCTAAAAATTCCCTATTCTAATCAGATGGCAACCATTGATTTAGAAGCAGAAGTATTTTTGCATCTGCTGGGACAGGTGTGGAAAAAATTGCCTGAACAGGAAAAGCAAAAATTGACTGTAAGAGTGCAGCGTCAATTGCTCAAATCAGAAGTAAAACAACCGCTACCACTTTTATTGCAACGTGACCCCTTGGGTTTACTTTTCAAAGGTGGTAGTGCGATCGCGGTTACTTCACTTCTCCAGCCAATTGTACTTAAGCAAATTGCTCGTCAATTTGCCATCCACTTTGCTACTTATGAAGTAGCAAAACAAGCGGCAATTACAGGCTCAGAAGCAGCTGCAAAGCAATTTCAAAGCTATGTAACTATGCAAATGGCGCAACGGGGTATGACTGTGAGTGCAGCTCGTTATGGGGCAGCCCGCACTATGTTTGCCGTGATTGGGCCGATGATGTGGACTTGGTTTGTTGCGGATTTAGGGTGGAGAGCGATCGCCACTAACTATGGTCGGATCATTCCTACTATTTTCGCCTTAGCTCAAATTCGCCTCACTCGTGAGGAATGTTGGGAGCCAGCTTGAACAAAGTTTTTGACTATTTCAAGTCTCGTTGGCAATCTTCTTGGAACTACTCTTTATGGGCACTATTAATCTTCCCATTGAGTCCTTTAGTGGGGGCTGTGACTGTAGGTTTTGTCTCATTAATAACTTGGTTGAAACAATCCCGCAAAATTAGTCGCCGCCCCCTCAACTGGGGATTTGCCCTTTTGAGTGTGTTGCTGATTGTAAGTGCTGGATTTGCCCAAGACAAGACGGCAGCTTTCCTCGGCTTATTTAATTTATTACCATTCTTTTTACTTTTCGTCGCCCATAGCGCACTGATTCAAACATTTACCCAATTGCGGCAAATGGCTTGGGCGTTGGTGATCGGTTCCATGCCAGTGGTAATTCTCGGCTTGGGACAGTTATTTTTGGGATGGAGTTTTAAGTTCCAGTTTGTCTGGGTAGTGTTGAGTTGGACGATCGCACCAGGAGGAAATCCGCCAGGTCGTATAGCTTCACTATTTTTGCACGCTAACACCTTCGCAGCTTATCTAGCAATAGTTTTCATCCTTGGTCTAGGGTTGTGGCTAGAACAATGGCGATTGGGTATTGGATCTTGGAGATTAGGTATTAGTAAGAATTCAGTCCCTAGTCCCCATTCCTCAGTCCCCTTTCTCTTCCTAACCGTGGCGGTGATGACAAATTTCATTGCCTTGATTTTCACCAACTCGCGTAATGGGTGGGCGATCGCTATTTTTGCCTGTTTAGCTTATGCACTTTACCAAGGTTGGCGTATTCTTGTGGGTGGTGTTGCTGCGATCGTTTCTAGTGTGCTTTTGGCAGCTTTTGCTCCCTCGCCAGTCGCCCAAATTTTTCGCCGGGTAATTCCTGCATTCTTTTGGGCAAGATTAAATGACGATATGTATCCAGATAGACCAGTTGCTTTAATGCGAAAAACTCAATGGAAGTTTGCCTGGTCTTTAGCTCAGGAACATCCTTGGACTGGTTGGGGGTTACGCAGTTTTAGCACACTCTACAAAGCGCAGATGCACACTCCATTGGGTCATCCCCATAACTTGTTTTTGATGTTATCTGCTGAAACTGGTTTTCCCAGTACTTTTTTGTTTTGTGGTTTACTCGCTTGGATTTTGATTACAGGTGTGGAATTATTACGAAAGTCTAAATATATAAATACAGAAGATAGATTGATATTTTTCAGTTATCTTCTGGCCTTTATTGGTTGGGTTTTATTGAATACAGTAGATGTAACCCTATTCGATTTTCGTTTGAATGCGCTTTCATGGTTAATTTTGGCTGCCATTTGTGGAGTAGTACATCGTCATAAGCAACAATACAGACTTGAATCTCATCCAAATTAGTTAGGCGTGGATAATAGCTATTAGTTACTTTTCAGTGTATGCACTGGGGACACTTCGAGTTTTAAGTTAATAAGATTACTATGTGAGTGTGACTAACACTTAATTAGTCACACTCAATGTTGCTGATTGTTGGGAAGGTGTAAGGACAACCCTTTAGGGTTTTCTTGCATGACGGGCATCTCTTGTAGATGCCCTTTTGTATGTTTGTTATTTTTCTTCAGTTAAGCACAACTAAAAACCTGGTTGCAGACATCTAAAAATTCTCATATCATCTCTGGTGAGCCAATACTATTTTAAAAAAACTGGGTAAGCTGGGGAAATCGCTTAACCAATTTCCCCAGCTTTATTCGCTACAACCTAACAAAATCGCATTGCTCCCTAACTAAATGATGATGTATTTTTTAGCTATGGCTCTAAGCCTTGGCTACATTTTTCTTGGATAATTTGTTGTAGCTCATCTACTAAATTAAGACGCTTGCCATTAGACTAAACGTGTAATGCTAGAGCGTGAATTACTTCGGTATCGCCACGATTTTGTAAGATATAATCTCGCAATTCCTTGCGTGTCATTTCTCTAAAGTTAGGCTTATTCATAATCAACCTCTCCTTCTAGATTAATTACTACAAAGGTCTAATACCAATTCTTTCTGAAACTGCACAAAATTAGGCTTGGTTATAAGCTGTTCCACATTTAAATTGCATATACTGGACGGGCAAGATGCCCATCCCACAAGAGTTGTATTTAATTCGATTATGCAAATTAGATGTTTTTTAGCTTACAACTTGCTCTGAGTAAGTTGTTATATCTATGCAACCTCACAGGTAATAGGTGTAAGCTCTCGGTAAAATGGGTGTGTCGGTAACGAAAAAAAAGACGCATCCATAACCAACCTTATGCTCACAACAGCTAACTTTCTTCAGTACACCCAATGGTCAGGTATAGCTACCTTGGTATTTGCTGCCTTAACAGTTTTGGCTTTTATTCTCAAATGGGGCATCCGCTTTCGCCTGGTGGGTACGACTGGCTTTATGCTGGTGCTGACTAGTGGTTTATTTGGACTCTCAATAGTCCCCTTGAGTCGGACTGTGATTCCTGGAGCAGCCCGGTATACTTTAGTTTATGATAATGGCTCAACACAAGCGGTGATTGCTACATCACCCCAAATTTCTCCCACAGAATTAGAAGCAACTTTACGTCAAGCAGCGAGTAATCTCTTTTCTTATGGTCGCTCAGGGAGACGGGAAGATGATAACTTAACAGTTCGCGCCCGTACCATCATCCATCGGGAATCAGGGATTTCTGTACCAGTTTACTTGGGTGAAGCCAAGCGATCGCTCGTTTCTCGTCAAAATTCCCCAGTCTCAGTGGAAATTTACACAGACAATTTCGCCCAATTGCCAAAACCCACCGCTTAAGAAGCAGAGGGGCAGGGAGCAGGGGAGGTAGGGGGAGATG
>NNBV01002665.1_pt1 | contig 20047 bp, 15 predicted proteins | sample 1173771 | NCBI WGS metagenome assembly NNBV01 (sample SAMN07173938, study PRJNA388173) | plant metagenome | isolation source: symbiotic tissue sample KVS11 | place: Norway: Troms, Kvaloya island | reverse complement strand
ATCCTGCAAGGGCTAATGCATTCACGCGCACATCATTATACTCATAGGCTTTACCGGGTTCTATTCGCTCACGTGTACGCCATTCTTCCGGCTTGGCACTGGGGCGGTCGGCCCATTCAGGCTTGCCCCACAGTGTTCCTTCCCAGTCGCTCACTTGCCTCAGCAGATGATCCCAGGTGATTTTATGATTATGTTTGGTATCGAATGGTGTAAGCCAGGGTGAGTTGCCCAATTGATTTGCTTTATCAGGTTGTACCAATGGCTGATACAGAAGTATCGGGGGAACATATTTCCATACGGTATCATGGACACTTCCAATTAATCCACGATCAACAGCCAGGCCAATGGTCGTGGATAAGAAACTCTTGGTCACGCTATGCGTCATGTCCACCCGGAAAGGATCGCCCCATTCGGCCACGATATAACCATGACGAAGTATCACTCCGCTTACATCACCTCTTTCCTTGAAGGGACCGATGCCATATCCATAAGGCTCTTTGCCAAACGTCTGGTAATGCGATTGCTCCATGTCACGGGGACTCTTTGATTCATGTGCTTTGGCGAAGGCAATGGCTTCCTCTACTTGTTGCGCATTCAATCCTGCTTCGGCCGGAGATTTCTTTATCCATTTGCTGTCTGCTTCCGGGTAATAGATTTCAGTGGATGGCTTCTTCACTTTCTGAGCATGAACATCAGGGATGGAAAACGAAGCACCGGCTACAATGCCGAAGAGTAAAAAGTATTTCATAGCAATGGATTAAAGAGGGAATATCGTAGTAAGTGACAGAGGATACAAGTGATGTTCCCTGAGTGGTCAGCATATAATGTGGATAAAAACAACTTTACTAAGTTTAAAAGAACATCCAATGTCTTTGCTTAGAAAATGGATCATTTATCAATTGGGCTGAAGCCTTTACTTTCCATTTCTTATTACCCATGTGCTAAAGCCCGTGGCAATTTCATGTGTCTATACGGACTAGCCCAATAAGCAGATACGATTGTAATAATATGGATTGCTAATGCCCCGTCTTCTTGTCAATCTTCAGGCGGCTGATCATTTCACTGCTCAGTGAGTCGGCATACACACCGTACGCATCCACCAGCAATCCTTTCACTCCCTGTGGTGTACTGATGGCGTATAGTACAGAACTGTCATCGGGGCTGGTCATTCCTTCAAAGCGATGCACTTCATCGACATGAAACAGGGAAGGGCCAAACTTAAGATTCATCGGCACACATTCAATCCATTCTGGATGAAGGTTGAAGTCGCTGTTATAGCCACGCTCCTTCAGGTTGTTCATGGCTTCGCTCAGCGTATCAAAAGGTGTATTCATAGCGGCAGGATAATTATAAGTTAATTAAGCTTGTTCAAAAATAAAGCGTTATTTTCGGGTTCCTGAATGTAATGAAAAGGTTTTTAACGGTCTGTATTCTCTCTGTTTTTCTGCTCTCCTGCAGCAAACATAACTATCATACCGTTACCGTCTCCAAGCCACGAATCCACAAAGGCTGGTATAAACATCACGTATGGCACCGCCAGGTAAAAGCCGGACGCATACATATTCGCCTGTTCGAAAAACAAGGAACAAAGAAAGTAAAAATGAAAGGCTGATTAAGCCAATCCTTTCAGTACCAACTCGATATTCTTCCTGAAAAACATCTTGATCGGATTGAGCTGATTGATGTGCGCGGTAATCACCGATCCATAAAATAACGTGGTAAACAACTGAGTGATATCACGGGTAGAGGTGTTCTTGGTGATCTCTTTCTTAAAGATCGCTTCCAGCGCAAACTTTTCAATCATCTGATCTACCGATTGAATATCCACCAGGTGAATGTCACTCACCTCTTCAAACAGGATTCTCTTCTCTTCCACCTTGACAGGGAATGGTTTGGGAGCACGCTTGATATCAGCGAAGTAAGCAAACAAACTCAGGATGATGCCGGGATGACTTTCATATTCTTCACTGAGGCGATCAAACAGAAAGGTGATTCCTGCAATTCCTTCTTTTGGTTTCTCTTTTAACTCTACCGCTCTTCTCAGGCACCACACGCGGAAGTAGTAAAGCAGAATATCTTCCTTCTGCGGAAAATATTTGAACAAAGTAACTTTGGATATTTTTACCTTATCACATATCTCCTCAACATATAAATCATCAAAGGGTTTCTTACCAATAAGTTTAAGGGTCTGTTCCAGTACGCTTAACTTTAGACGGGCTGCTTTTTCTTTTCGAAGGCTCATAGCATAGTTCAAATTCAAATAATACATTTAAGCACAAAAACCAAAATCAAATTCCATGAAGTGTTTTCTCACCCTTCTATCTGCTTTACTGTTCCTGGGTGCTTGCTCGGAAAAAAAATCCATTGTCCAGTCCGGTTCACAAGGTGATTCAGCCATGGTTGTTGCTGCCCATCCGCTTGCTGCACAGGTGGGTGTCGACATTCTCAAGCGAGGTGGCAATGCTGTTGACGCAGCCATCGCTGTGCACTTTGCACTGGCGGTGACATTCCCTGCCGCGGGCAACATCGGTGGTGGTGGGTTCATGGTCATCCGCACCAAAGACGGAGCAACTAATGCACTGGACTTCAGAGAAAAAGCACCGGCAGCGGCAACTACTTCCATGTACCTGGATGAAAAGGGTGATGTCATTGCCGACCTGAGCACACGTGGCCACCTGGCATCGGGCGTACCCGGCTCAGTAGATGGTATGGCAGAGGCACATGCTAAATATGGCTCTTTAACCTGGAAGGATCTCTTACAACCTTCCATCGATCTGGCACGCAATGGTTTTACACTCACGGAACGGGAAGCAAAATGGTTAAATGAAACACATGAAACTATTATAAAATACAATACCACACGTCCTGATTTTCTGCTGCGTGAGGAATGGAAGACCGGTGACTCGATTAAATGGACCGATCTCTCCTACACCTTAGAGCGTATCCGTGACAACGGAAGGGCGGGATTCTATGAAGGCAAAACGGCCGATGACCTGGTTGCTGAAATGAAGAGAGGCAAAGGGCTGATTACACATGAAGACCTTAAAAATTATAAGTCGGCATGGCGTACTCCGCTCACCGGAAACTATAAAGGATACAAAGTGATCTCGATGCCTCCTTCGTCCAGCGGTGGCATTTGTCTCCTCCAGTTATTGAAATCCGTTGAGCCGTATCCTGTGGGAGAATGGGGATTTAACTCGGCAAAAACAGTACACCTGATGGTAGAAGCTGAGCGCAGAGTCTATGCCGACCGCTCAAAATACCTTGGCGATCCGGATTTTTTCAAAGTGCCCTCTGCGCAATTACTCGACGACCAATACAATGATCAGCGTATGATCACTTTCGATGCAAACAAAGCAACACCCAGCAAAGAAGTACGTCCTGGTTCCATTCCAGGTTATGAATCGGAAGAGACCACACACTATTCCATCGTAGATAAGCAGGGTAATGCTGTGTCTATTACCACTACACTAAACGGCTGGTTCGGATCGTATGTGCTGGTGCCGGGCTCCGGCTTCTTTATGAATAACGAAATGGATGACTTCAGCGCCAAGCCGGGAGTACCCAATATGTTTGGTGTATTGGGTGGTGAAGCCAACAAAATAGAACCCAACAAACGAATGCTTAGCGCGATGACGCCTACTATTGTGGAGAAAGACGGAAAGTTGTTTATGGTTGTCGGAACTCCGGGAGGTTCAACTATCATCACCTCTGTATTTCAGGTGATCATGAATGTGGTCGATCATAAGATGGGCATGCAGCAAGCCGTGGATGCCAAACGCATACACAGTCAGTGGTTGCCCGATATTATTGCACCGGAATACAAAGCCATCTCCACCGAAGACAGTTTGAAGCTGGTGAGCATGGGCCACAAGTTCAATTCAAGAAAAGGAATTGGAAGAGTGAATGCGGTCCTCGTATTACCGAATGGAAAGCTGGAAGGCGGAGCCGATAGTGGCCGTGGAGATGATATAGCAATTGGATATTAATGCTGTAAAGATTGAATTGTGATTAATGATTCGTGAGCGGTGATTTGTGATTTGGAGTACAGTTCTTATCAATTGACTAATCTTCTCTGCTCCTCAGCGTTCTCCGCGGTTAGTATTTTCAGCACGCACTCCGGGTTAATCTTTGTGCTTCTTTGTGGATTTATTCAACACAAGGCTCACAAAGGAAATGCACACTAAGAACACAACAAACTTGTGTGTGTGTGTCATTTGTATAATTCTTAGTGCTTCTTTGTGTCTCCTTCGTGGCCTCTGTGGTATAAAATTCATCATTATCGGTTACTCAATCTCTTATTTAGTGCTTCACTTATTTCCTGGGCGTGTGTCAATACCATAAAATGACCACCACCATTGATAATTCTATCCGCTTTCACTTTAGGAAAAAGGAATACCCGATCCTCATTTCCGTGAATATGATAGAGACCTTCAACCCTGTCTTCATTAGACCAATTGAGGATTTTATCGATTGCCCATTTTATAAAGTAAGGGTTTGTGTCTTTAATAATGGTGTTAACTAATTCGCTATCTTCTTTGTCTTGTATACCATTAAACAAATTAGATACACCAGATACTTTATTCATTAAAATAGCAGGAACGATTTTATAAAGCTTAATGAGACCTAATAATCTAAAATAGCCAGGCAATTCTTGTCTGGTGGCTACACTTGAAATAATAGTTAGCGTCTTTGGAAATAAAATCTTTGAAAGCTCGATTGCTATAATTCCCCCGAAAGAAAACCCCACCAAAGAAAATGGCTTCGACGTGTCTATCAATTCTGCCATTTTAAAGCAATAGGATTTTAATGTTTCATTATCATCATGCGCTGGCCATTTGATATAGATAATTTCGATGCTGTCAATTAATTTTATCTTTTTGAATGCACGTTCATCAATACCTAACCCACTTATAAAATAAACTCTCATTGGATTCATTTTAGCCATCACTCCTCACCTGCAAACAAACCTAGCACATTGGCTACCTTCTTTTCATCTTCGCTCTCTACTACATACATCAGGTCACCGTTAAGACTCCACCTGGCCTTAGGTGTGTAAGGCAGCTGATTAGCTTTAGCTATTTCGATAGCTTCCGTATATGAATCACAAAAGTAGATAGTGATAGTAAGCGGAGCCTGAGATGAAACAGAAATGAACCGGCATGCATCACTTATACGATCCGACATCTTCATTTCCTTCCAGAGAAAAGGTAATTCTCTCACTTCCTCCTCCAGCGCATTCAGAAAAAATTCCATACGCCTGGCATTAGGATGATCAATGTGATTCAGCGTGATTTTATTTTTTGGCATTGGCTGGAAAATGAAAAAGCCCCGCAACAATTAAAGCTACACTTAACGCAGATATCGAACTAATTACGGATAGCACAAAATTGAACGAACCAGGCTTCAGGTAGAAGCGCAGAAAAAAGACCGCGCCACCCAATGCTATTAAAAGCAACCAATACCAAACGGATGGCTTAACCAGCTCAGCAGAAGTTGATGGTTTCATGTATACAAAATAAACCATCAATAAAGCCAGCCCGAAATAAGAACTAAACACCTGCAAAGCATAATAGAGCGGGTAGCGTGCGCCATGGAATGGAATAACCGTTTCGTAGATGGAAAGATTTCGTTCTGCCCATGTATGCGGGTGAGTAAAACTATCCCAGAACAAATGAGATGCGGCTCCTAAAATAGCAGAGCTCACAAATAGCAGCCAGTGCTTCTTCAGATACGCTTCAAAGTGAAAAACTTTCAACGCGTAAAACTTTCGTTGAATAAAGAAAGGAAGATTATTAATGAGGTTAAGCTTGACAAACCGATGAAAAAGATAAGCCGTAAGCAAAGTCACCGGCACATCAAAATAAAAAATACCTGGCAATGTATGTCCGTGTGACGATTGATCGGACATGGTAAGAAAATACTCGAAATCAGGCGCCATGCTGCCGATGATTAATGCCGTGGCCGAAAAATACCGTAACCTCAGCAACGGCAGAACAAGGGCAGCATGTGATGGCGTAAATGGCATGTAAAAGGAATTACCTGTTTAAGCCTCCATGATTTTATTCTTGTTTGATAAAAAGACCATACCAATGACAAAACATACTGCTGCTACAATGATGGGATACCAAAGTCCGGCAAACGGATCGCCTCCCGGATTGGCATCCGTCTTACTTGATTCATAAAGATAGGTGGCAATAAAGGGTGTAAGACCTCCAAAAATTCCGTTACCAATATGGTAAGGCAATGACATAGACGTGTAACGTATCTTTGTCGGGAACAATTCAACAAGAAAAGCGGCAATGGGTCCATACACCATGGTGACCAACAGCACCTGTATAAACACCAACCCTCCTATCCACCAGCTGGCCCTGCTATTCAGTACCACTTCTTTTTTTGTTTCCTGTTTCGATGTTCCTTCCTTACCGGAAATTTCTTTTGTGATCTCCTTTACTATGGTCTGATCAGTGAAAACGTGCGACAGTGTGATGGCCCTCACCGTATCACGTTCTTCCGTAAAATAGGTGGAGCGCGACAGGCTTTTCAAATCAGGTAATTCTGTTTTGCTGCTGACATCCGCCAAGGCATAAATCTGTTTATACAACGGGCGGTATAAAATAACCGCAAACAGCAGCCCTGCCATCATGATGTACTTTCTTCCTACTTTATCTGACCAGGCACCAAACAAGATGAAGAAAGGTGTGGCTACTAAAAGTGCCACGGCTACAATCGTGCTTGACTGAACGAACTCAATGTTACAGGTTTTCTGTAAAAAGGAGAGCACATAAAATTGCCCGGTGTACCAGACTACGCCCTGCCCTGCTGTAGCTCCAAACAGTGCGAGCAAAACCATCTTAAGATTTTCTTTCTTACCAAAACTTTCTTTGAGTGGATTAACAGAGGTCTTGCCTTCTGCTTTCAATTTTGCAAACAGAGGTGATTCATTCATGCGAAGACGAATGAAAATAGAAACACCTACCAGTATAGCTGAAAGCAGGAATGGAATCCGCCATCCCCATTCCGAAAACTGATCTACCCCAATGGATTGTCTTACACTAAGTATCACGCCAAGAGAAACAAACAACCCCAGTGTAGCTGTAGTTTGAATAAAGCTGGTGTAAAAACCTCTTTTATTATCGGGCGAATGTTCTGCTACATAGGTAGCGGCTCCGCCATACTCACCCCCTAGTGCAAGGCCCTGCACCAGGCGAAGTAGTAAAACCAGCAACGGTGCGGCAATACCAATCGTTTCATAATTGGGAATCAGACCGATAGCGAAAGTAGAACCGCCCATCAATATCAACGTAACCAGGAAGGTATATTTCCTTCCGACAATATCACCCAGCCGTCCAAACACCAACGCGCCAAACGGGCGAACAATAAACCCCGCAGCAAACGTGGCGAGTGTGGACAAAAAAGCGGCAGTGGGATTCGTCTTGGGAAAGAACTGCTCTGAAAGAATTACCGCCAGACTTCCAAAAATGTAAAAGTCGTACCATTCGATCAATGTGCCTACCGATGAAGCAGTAATGACTGACCAAAGTGTTTTCTTGTCTGTAGCTGTTGCAATTTGTTTCTTCATGAAATCGAGATAAAACGAGAAATATAGTAAGAAAAAGATAGGTTGTATAACCCTATTTTTTTCATTTCAATGATCGGAAATTCATCTTTTGCTAATGAATTCCTTTGCTTCAGAAATAATGAGTGAGTACAAAGTAAGAAATCAATACTATCACTTTCGCGTTTTCTGGCAGCACAATTTCGCACTGGAGAATCATTATTCCCATGCGCTGTCATAAAATCCGAAACAGAAGTGATAAAGATCTAATGACAATCCGGGTTAATTTTTACTATCTTTAATAGGTACATCATCTCTCCCTGCGATGAAACACGGCTTGCTAATTCTATTACTGCTAAGCGCAGAGATCAGTCTTGCTTCTTCTCTGCTTATCCCCATGGATGATCATCAGAAAAACCATCTGAAAGCATATGGCATTGCCTACTGGACAATGAAGGCAGGAACTCCTGTTGACTGGCTGTTGAATTACAGAGGCGGAAGTTTCCTGATCAGCTATTCAGCAGCTGTTGAAACAGAGTGTACGGTCAGAGGCGTATCGTATGAAGTGATTGCTGACTCCCGAACCAATTCCATTTTGAATGAGATTGCCAGCCCTGCCGTAAACATGAATGTGGTGAAGATGGAAAAAGTCCCCCGTATTGCGGTGTACTCACCCAGGAATGCATTTGTAAACGATGATACTGATGCTGTCATTCTTGTTCTTGACTATGCAGAAATTCCTTACCAGATCATTTATGATAAAGAAATACTGGAAGATGACCTGGTAAAGTATGACTGGCTTCATCTTCATCACGAAGATTTCACCGGGCAGCATGGACGGTTTATGCGCAGAGAGTCTGCCATCATTGAATCCAAAATGCAGGAAACGCTGGCCTCCCAATTAGGTTACGCTAAAGTATCAGAAATGAAGTTGTCTGTTGCTAAACGAATCAAAGCCTTTTGTGCCGGAGGAGGTTATTTATTCGCTATGTGTTCAGGGGCAGAGACGTTTGATATAGCATTGGCCGCGGATGGAATTGATATCAGTGATCCGGAATATGATGGGGATGAACCTGATCCGCAAGCTCAGGCAAAACTGGATTTCAGTAAGACACTTGCTTTTGAAAATTTCACCCTTGAGCCGGGTAGCAGCAGAAAGTTTTCTGATATTAATACTGGTCGTACCAATTTCTATGAGCAGCAATTCGGGTATTTCACGTTGTTTGATTTCTCTGCCAAGTGGGATATTATCCCCTCTCTGCTAAATCAGAATCACGAGCATGTCATCCGCGAATTCATGGGACAAACCACTGCGTTTAATAAATACCTGATCAAAGTACAGCCGACATTACTTGGAGAAAACAGCAATGGTGATAATGTGCGCTATCTCTATGGGGAGCTTGGCCTGGGGCACTGGACATTTTATGGAGGTCATGATCCGGAAGGGGTGCCGGGTCGCTGGCGCGAAGCTACAGATCTTAATCTGCACCCACATTCGCCCGGTTATCGACTGATATTGAATAATGTACTGTTTCCGTCCGCTAAAAAGAAGAAACAGAAAACATAAACTGATGCCTTAAGTTACTGAAGCGTTGAAGTCACAGACAAAAATTGCTGTTATACGAATCAAAAATGGATGAGCCGTTTCAGAAATCACTTTGAAGAATCTGGTTAGCAAAGCAATAAAAAATACGATCACTGGCTATTGCAATTCATACGCTCCGATATCAAATCCATTTCTTTTTGGACGCGATACTCCTGTGTAATCAACATTGATTTTAAAAGCCGATACATCTCTTCCTTTATCTATAAGTGGAGAACCATCCACTAAACTAAAATCACCAGCACCTGCATTTTTAAATTTAGCTTCGGCTACCGTTTTCGCATAGTAATTATTAGAAAGATCAATCTTCACATCGCTACTGGTATACAGAAAAGCATTATCGGGTTTACTGGCGTTATCAGGTAGTGACCCCGGCATAACGATCACATTGTTTACAATTACATTCAACGGGAGTTTAGCCCATATACGAATACCATTCAGACCGGGCGTCACGATGGTATTGTTTATAAATTTGAAACCATCGCCAGGTGAATAACGGGCATCACAAAAAATCCCATTCTGTCCGGCATTGAGAATAATATTATTGTAAACAAGATTATCACCATAGCCCAGCACATTTAATCCCTGGCCACTTCCGTTTTTTATAAAATTATTATAGCATAGTCCACCGGTTCCTTCACCTAACTGTATACCACTCCATTGGTCCTGTTTCTTCAGTGTACCAAAATTCTCTACCGTATTATTAAATACTTCTGCTCCTTTAATTGCTGCGCCTAGCTGAATAGCATCCCATCCTGTATTCTTAACAATATTCTGGTAAATGCGGATATTGACTACATCATGCGGTAAACGAACACCGCAGCCACTCACATTTACTCCGCTTTTATAAAAGGAATTTCCAACATAGAATCCTTCACCACCGGTATCATGCACATAGTTGTGATGGATGGATACATCGCGCATCGTAAAATTCCCCTTGATCGTAGCATCATCACAACTGGGATCGGTCTTCGCCATAATTCCGGCAAAGCCTGTATTATAGATCTCCAGGTTAGAAATTTCATAATTGGTACTCAATGATTGCAACTGCATACCTTGAGTAGCTCCAAAAAGTTTTATTCCGTAAGGCGCCCCTCCGCTACCTACACCTGTAATCTTAAAGTATTTACTGTATTCTGTCTTTATCCCGTACCCTTTTCCTGAAGCATCAATGGTCACTACACCACCACAATTTGCAATAACAATAGGTTTATCAGCAGTACCATTTATATTGATAAACCGAAGATTCCCATATTTAATAGCCGCATCAAGACAGATAACATCCCCAGGTTTAAAATTAAGTTTGTCAGCTGCACCATCCGTTGTATTCTGATTAGCGGGAATGATATACGTGCACTTGGAGCAGGTAAAGGGTGAGCAGCTTCCATTATCTACAACGGCATCAGCATCATAATTATCAGATAGAGAAACGGTGCATCCCTCCTTACCTATTAAACCTGATTTATCCACATCGTCAGTATTGGAGGAACAGGCAATCGCTAAATAGAGCAACGAGAATACTATTACTTTTCGCATGTATAATTTTTTAACCCTGAAAATAAATCTGATTTCACCCTGAAGTAATTTTACTCCTTAAGGATAGTGGCTTTTTGAACTACTTTAATTTTTGAATTACTTCGTCTTCAACACAAATACTACTCTTCCCTTGGAGCGCTCAGGCACTTGTCCGCTGGAGAGGCGGATCAATGAGTTTTTACGTATTTGTTCCTTAAGCAATTGCTCTGCTCTCGGGCTCAGTCCTCTTTCAATGGTGTTGATACCGATGATCTCGCCATCTTCATCACACTCAATCTCAAATACAATACGGCCATCCGCATTGTCAGGCAGCTCTGGAATAACGGGCTTATCGGCCCAGCCCCAGCCAGACATAGATAGCGCTAACCCATCACCATTGCCACCACCACCTTGCTTACCTGTATATTGACCATTGGGATCAGCAGTGCCTTCCGGCTTGCCCTTATCGCCTTTCTTATTGATATCATTTCCCTGGCTGGCATTTGTCTTACCGCCATCGGAAGTACCTTTCACATCACCCTTTACTTCTTTAATCTCTTCTTTTTTTACTTCAGCAGGTTTCTCTTTTTCCGGAACCTTCTCTTTCACGGGCTCTGGTTTTATTTCTTTCTTCTTGTCTTCTTTTTCCTTCACCACCACACCGCTCTCGTCATCCTTAGATACAATCTCTTTGGCCTCTTCCTGCTTTGCTTCTACAGGCTTTACTTCTTCCGGTTTTTGCTCTTCCTGTTGCTGTGGTGCTTCCTTATTGTCAGGGGTAGGATTATCCGATACGGGTGCTACTGTCTCTGATTGTATATCACCTGATCCCTCATCATACAATCCAATATTCAATGAAGTACCAATCTCAGGGAAAGGAGGATTGGGCAACTTAAAAGCCACTAAAAAAAACATGACCAGCAACAGCACGAGGTGTACACCTGTTGCTGTTGCCAGTCCTATGATTCTATTTTTCTTCTCCGATTCTGACATTTCTTTTCAGGTAAGAAGATTAAACTTCAAAAGTTATACTACATCAATACTTGATCACCCATACACCATCACCATAGTCACCTTTCGATGAGTCGGCACTGGTCTGAGCCTCGGCAAATGTTTCAAAGTCTCCTACTGCCAGACGATAGAAATTCCATTTGCCAAAAGGAGGAATAATCTTTGAACTCACTCCTTTAGCGCTTAGTTTTTTAGCATAGTCCATGGCCAGGTCACCATCAATAGAACTGGTTACTACCACATAGTAACGCTTGGTTCGTTCTGTTAGTGTAACAATCTCGCCAATTGCTGGCTTCACCACCACATTTGCAGCAGAATCAGCTGCATGTTTTCTGCGCTCCTCTTCTTCTCTTGCAAGCCTGGCAGCCTCTTCTCTTTCTCTCAGAAGCTTCGCTTCCTGCTCCTGGCGCGCTTTTTCTTTCGCCTCTGCTTTAGGCTTATATACATAGTAATAGATCAGTCCGCCTGCTACAATGATGACAAGTGCTATGATGGTAATGATAATAGCAGGAGCCTTGGAGCTTTCTTCCTCTTCAGCAACGTATTTTTCTTCTTGCACCACCTTTTTCTCCTCTTCGTAATAGGAGTGCTGCGATTGAATTTCTTCTTCCTTAACGGGCACTTCTTCTTCAACAGGTTCGTCCGATACCTCTTCGTCTTCTAATGGCTTATATTCCAGATCTGGTAACCCGAAGTTATCAGCGTCATTTTGAGGGTCAAGGTTATCCTGTGAAGGATCATCGGTCTTTTTTCGTTTTGCCATGTTAAGTGAGTTAACGGGGTATTAATACAAAAATAACTTAATTTCTTTAAAATAAACCAATAACTAGAAGCTCCATGTTAACCCGCCCATTGCCTGAAAACCTCTCACCGGATAGTTATAATAAATCGGGTAATCGGAAGAGAGAATGTTATTAAACTTCAGAAACGCAGAGAACTGTCTGGAGAAATAGTAGTTTGCTTTTGTACTCAGATCAAGGGCAGGATCAAGTGTCAATGTCTTACCCGATACATTGTCCAGTGCCTTCATTCCTCCCTGCGTGATAAAATCCACCTGGAGTGTAAACTTGCTGTAGATATTGAATGAAGACCCCAGTGCCAGGCGATAGGTTGGCTTATGGAGCAACAGATCGGAAGAGTAACTGTAGTAATCTCCGCGCCCGTTGAATCGTATTTTATCGGAAACACTCAAACCTAAATCAGCAAAGAGATTCAGCCTGCTTGCATCATCGTACTTCACATCAAACTTAGATTGATTGGCTACTGCATTCTGGTAGTAATACAGGTTCTTTAACCTTGCCACAGAGAACCCGGCATCGAAAGCCAGCTTCTTTACCAGCTTGCCTTTTAAACCTGCCATCAGATCAAAAGCCCTGTTGGTGTGCGCAATATCGATATTGGAATTCAACCACAGGTTTTCCTTAGACAGCGTATGCAATGATACCTTATCCACATCTCCGGTAAGTCCGGCATAGGCCTGAGTGGAACTGCCTAACTCATAGTTAGCCCAAACATTAGGATAGATATGAAGTGATTTATCCAGAAGCTTATCATTTTCATAGGCAGCGTTAAGACCTACGGTCAGATTCAAACCATCAATAGGTGAAAAACGATAGGCAGGGCTTACCTTAAACAAATGTCTTGGTGTAGCATCAATGGTATTGTCCTTACGGGAAATCAAAAAGTATTCTGCATTCAATACCATTCCTGTTTTATTCTCCAGTTTATAATCGCTCTTCCAGCCCAGCGCTACTTCACTTTCCTTTGCCGAATAATGATCGGACAGATAACTAAAGCCTGCATTCATTTTAAAGTTAAAATCAGCAGGTTTGGTATTTTCTATTTCGCCACCCAACCCAAATACATTATAGGTTTGCTTGATCTGATCACGTTCGATACCTACCGGAGAAGGATAACCATAAAAATAGCCCATGCGGTTTTCAAAGTTCAGCGAAGCACCGGTGGTTATCTTGTCAGAAAAGAATTTACCAAACAGATCAAGGTTGGTATTTCCGCTGGCCGAAAACTTATCGTTGACCGGACCTTTGGCAAAACTCTGATGATAGAAATGCGCGCCATAGAATTTATTCTTATCACGTTTCGTATTGAGATAGGCTTCACCAAATAAAGAAGAGAAATTTCCCAAACCACCGCTTACATAGTTTCCATACGTTTTGGTGAGTGGCTCTACCTTTAATTTCAATGGACGAATCACCGGATTGAAATCAGGTGTATTGAAATTCAGTGTTTTGAACTCGTAGGTAATCGGAGAAGTATTGGGTTCTGCTGCGCGCGGTGGTATCTTTTCAAAATTCCTGTTAGCAGTAGCAGGCAAGGTAATCTGCTTATCTTTTACGATACGGAACTCTACATTCTTAATTCCTCCTTCGCCTTCCTCCCACTTCTCTTTGTCCTGTGCAAATGAAGTAATGCCTGCCCCCGTTATCAATACGAGAGACCAGCAAAAACGAGCTAAGTATGTTGAACTGTTTCTCATTGCTTATCTATAGTATCTGCCGCTGCTTGTTTCTTATTCAATTCGGCTTCTGTCTTCTCTAACTTCTTCAGTCGCTCCGAAGCCTGATCTTTAATATTCTGTAAAGGGAAATTCTTGATTAATGATTTCAAGGTCTCCTTGGCATCGAAAATATTACCCATGGCCAAAAAGTTATCTGACAATAAGAGATACGCTTTGCCTACCCAGTCATTATAAGCAGAGAAGTCTTTGTTCAGACTGATCAATGTTTCATAGCATGCCTTATTCTCTTTATTCAGATAGAAGATCTCGGCAAGAAGGTATTTGGCTTCAGCACCGTATTCATCCTGTGCGGTATTGAGTGTATTTAAAAATTCATCTTTAGCCGTTTCATAATCACCGCGGCTAAAGGCCGACTTACCCAGATAGAGTGAAGCTTTGTTCTGAGCACCTGCATTGACATTTCCTTTTTCCAAAATCAACTTGGCATAGGTATCGGACGAATCATACTGCGATAACAGGTATTGCGATTCCATCAATCCCGACCATGCCGTGTATTGATCTTTCTTGTTAGTAGCAGCACGGGCCAGTTTATGATAATAGGGAATGGCCTTTTCATAACTTCCCTTCTTGAATTCCAATTCAGCAATACGTGCCAGGGCTTTGTTCAGCATGGTAAAGGCATTGTCGGATGCTACATCATAATAAATCTCCAACGCTTTCGCGTAGTCTTTCAACCGGTAGAAGCTTTCTGCTTTGTAATACTTTGCTTCACCCAGTCTCGGGCTTTCCGGGTATTGATTGATATAGCTGGTCAGGCTGGTGATTGCTTTTGAATAATCCTGGTTGAAGTAATAGTTTTTCGCAGTTTCAAATTCAACCGGTTCTATCCCTTTCGCATCCGGATTTGCATTTTTGATCTTGGCAAAGTATTGATCAAACTCTGAAGAACGACCTGCCAGGTTCAACGCTTCCTGCAAAGGAACAGCCACATCATTTGCTGCCGGATGAGTCGAGTACTTTTCTACCACTACAATATAATCAGCCGCAGTCTTCGAATAGTCTTTCAGGTTATAGTACGAAGCTGCTCTGCGTACATAGGCATATGGCAAAAATTGTGATGAAGGATAAGAAGTGATCAGTCGGGAGAAGTCGCTGGCTGCCTGTGCATAATTTCCCTGCTCGAAGTAAAGCTGTCCGCGCTGGAATAAAGACTCATCCGCATAGCGTGAATTGGGATAGTTCTTAGCGATCAGATCCAGCTCATTAAATGCTTCTGCATAGCGGCCTTCAATACCTTGTATTACACCAATTTGGAAATGTGCATAATCTGCATCGGCTGTCTTTGCTGACAATGCGTTGCGATACGCAGACACAGCATCGCTGTACGATTTGGAAACGTAATAACAATCACCCAAACGAATCATACCATCGGCCAGGTTCGGATTATTCTTTGGTGCTTTGTTTACAAACTCTTTAAAGTTGAAAAGCGCACGATCGTATTGCTGCTGATTGAAGTAGCAATAGCCTAATCCATAACGGGTGCGTGCAATCAGGTCAGGATTATTAATCCCACTAAGACTAATAATGCGCAGGTAATTCTCTGCAGCCTTATCATATTTTTTTCCAATAGAATAAGCTTCCCCATTCCAGAAACTGGCATCGGCCACATAAACAGGATCTGTGGGCGATTGCAATGATTTCTCAAAGAAGAGAACAGCTTGAGCATAATCTTCTTTATTAAACAACTCGGTGCCCTTCAGGTAAGTAGCTTTCTGATAGGCAAAGCTTACCGCAGGCGTACGTTTAGGTAGCGCTTCAATGTATTCAATGGCTTTGTTATAGTTATTCGCATTTACATACGCCTGTCCTAATAGCTCCCGCACTTCAATGGTATGAGCACTGTTCGGATATTTCTTAAGGAAGCTTTCAAACTCCTCTACTGCCTGGTCTGTTTTACCTAAGTCATAAGACACTTTGGAGAATTGGTAGCTACTCTCTTCCGCCAGGCGTGCATCTGAAGTAAACTGGCGTGCATTACCGAAGGCAATCTGCGCCAGCGGTTTCTGTTGTTGTTTCAAATAAGCGAGTCCTAAAAAATACGAAGCATAGAATCCGGTGGAGTCCTGGTCGGATGCGGCTCGTTTCAGGAAGTTAATGGCCTGCTCATGGCTCTGCGTCATGAAAGCTGCATAGCCTGCTCTCAGTAATACTCCCTTGTCTACACTTTCTTTTGCTCCAAGGTAAGTAAGGTAGCCCGGTATCGCTTTGGCAAAATCATTCTTTTTATAATACGCTTCCGCGGATAGCAGTGCAATCTCTTCACTATTGGTCAGATCTGTTCTGCTTTTTAATGAGTTGACATAGACAAGCAGTTCATCATACTTCTTCTCTTTGTAATAGACGTTGGCGAGAAGGTAAGGAACAATGGTAGAATACGCCTGGTTTTGCTCGGCTCGTTTCATATCTAACGTGGCACTGGCGTAATCACCCTGTGAGTATTCAACAAAGCCGGCATAGTAGCTGGCTGCAGGTCCGTACTGGCCTCCCTGGTTTTTTACAAAATTAAACTGTTCTCCTGCTTCCTTTAATTTTTTCAGATTGAAATAGGCGTAACCCCAGCGGAAGTGTCCCGTGTTCTGCTGTTCGGCAGTGAGTGAAGTAAAATCAGTTTTCGAAAAATAGGAAGAAGCTTTGCTGTAATTCTTTTCATCATAAAAGAAAGTACCCAGCTCGTAATATGCTGTAATTGATAACGGGTGCTTCGGGTTGGTTTCAATGAACTGCTCTAATTGCTTCTCACCATCCGCATGATACAACTTAACGGCACATAAAGCTTTATAGTAATAAGCTTCATCATACTTCAGGTCATGCCTGGAGGAATGCTTCAGGTATTGAGTGAAACTCTCGCGGGCTGCACCGTATTCTCCCTGTGTCATCAGATCGATGCCGGTATTGAAAAGCAGATCGGGTTTATTTTGCGACAAGGAACCTTGTGCGCCTGCTGTAAAAGCAAAGGCAACAATAATACAAGTGATAAGGGCTGTTCTCATCTCAGCTTTTGTAAGAAAACTGGTTGTGTTCAAAAAAATTGCAGCGATCAGTTTAAAAAATAATACCATGCTAAAAATAAAAAATACGATTGCATGGACTCAAAACTAAACATTCTTACCCGAATCGCAATACAAACGTTCAGGTAACAATTAACAGGCCAGGACTATTGCCATAATTGTCTTTATCGATAAACAGAAGTAACGCCGCTACTTTTATAAAGTTCATCCTTCGTTGCGCGCTGTACAGAGGGCATTTTATAGAAAGGGTGTAGTCGCGCTAAAAGAAAACCCGGGCCTGCTCATTCAATCTGGCGCTGCATTAAAACTCTTCGGAAGTGCTGAATCATGTACATTGGGCTAAAGCCCCTTCACTCTCCACTTCCTATTACCACGGGCTTAAGCCCGTGGCAATTCAAAAGTTTTTATAACGGCTTTAGCCTAATGGCATAATGCAGGTGGTATTGTGACTACCCTTTCGTAGTTCGTACTTTCTATCTTACATCAAACGAAAGACGAGCTCTTTCAATATCTGTCCTTCACCGATGTTGCCGGAGTTAACACCTTTTAATTTGAGATCAGACTCCTTTAATAGATGGATGTTCTCAATAATTTTTGGAGTAGAGTAATTATACAAAGCAGAGGTATAATCCTTGGCTGCAAACGGACTGATCTTAAGCAGACTAACCAAACCTCTTTCGCTCTTATCAGCAGCCACAGATGCCGCCAGAAGTTTGCTGAAAAAGGAATAGAGTAAAGCCACTACAGGTATGATCGGGTTCTTCTTTGTATTGCTCTCAAAGTAGTTCACAATCTTGGCCGCCTGCAGGGCATCTTTTTTTATCAAGGCCTTCTGTAGTTCGAAAACATTGTACTCACGGCTCACTCCTACCTGCGCCATCACCTTCTCTGACGTAATGACCTGCGACTTCGTATTGCTGATTAATAACTTATCCACCTCATTGGCAAGCCGGTTCAGGTCAGTGCCCACATACTCTGACAACACATGCACGGCCGCATCTTCTATCTTATACCCTTTCTCTTTTACATACTCCTGCACAAACTCAGGCAGCTGATTATCATACGGTTTTTTGAACGTAGCAGATCGTGTAAGGGCATCAATCTTCTTTCCTAATTCACGTCTCTTATCCAGCGTTTTGTGCTTGTGGCAAAGAACTAAAACCGTAGAAGGAACAGGGCGAGTGATGTAATCCAGCAGCAGCTTGGCACCGGATTCTTTTTGCAGATCAGGAATGTCCTGTGCTTCGCGAACGATCACCACCTGCCGCTCTGACATCATCGGAAATCTGCGTGCATGGGTGAGTATGATATTCACGGGAGTATCTTTTCCATAGACGATCACCTGGTTAAATCCACGTTCTGATTCGCTTAAAGCATTAGCCTCTATATAGTTGGAAATCAAATCAATATAAAATGGCTCCTCGCCCTGAAGCATATATACCGGGGCAAATTTTCCTGCCCTCAGTTCTTCCATTATCTTCTTTGCCGCTGCGTCCATACTGTTAGCTTACCCGTTTTTTATGTGCCAAATTAAATGCAGAAACCGTTCCTACCAAAGCCCCTGCCAGGTGCGACTCCCATGAAATACGTGGATCAGTGGGCAGAACACCATAAAAGATTCCTCCATAGAGCATCACCACAATAATAGAAATCAAAAGTGATTTAAAATCCCTGCGAAGAAAACCGAAGAAAATGAGGAAAGCAGATAACCCATAGATTAATCCGCTTGCTCCGATGTGATAGGAAACATTCGGACTGAAAATCCAGACCAGTATGTTCGTGAAGAAGTAGCAGCTGAGAAACACGGTTCTGCCAATACGATAGTAAAAATAGAATAAAGTACAGCCTAAGAAAAGCAGTGGCAACGTATTGGAAATCAAATGAGAGAGGCTTGCATGAAGCAGTGGCGCGGCCACTATTCCAGTGAGACCGGTTAATGTTCTGGGCAGGATTCCGAGAAAGGAAAAATCAATACCATAAAAAATTTCTACGCTGAATACCAGCCACATCAAAAACGCAAGACGTAGTGGGATAACTGCACTGGCAAAGAAGGAGACGTGTTCGCGAGGCACAGATTATCAGTAGGAAGCCGGATCTTTTATCATCGGAAGATGGACATACTTTGCCTCTTCATCGCCAATCGATTTCATGCCCAGCAAACCACCGGATGATTCAGCAATCTTACGGGCAATGTCTTTTATACTTCCGTAAAGCTCCTGTGCAAAAACACGGTCGATCTTAGGTAAAACATGGTTAAGTTGAGCCAGTTCCTGCACAATCATAGCACTTCGCTGCGGAGCGGATGTGGGATAACCCTGCAGCAATATTTTCAGTTTGTCTTCAAAGTCTTCACCCACAAACTGGTAAAATTCCATCAGCCTGGCCTTCGATTTCTTTGCATTCTTCTGAGCTATTCGGATGGATTCCTGTATTTCTTTACGATCAATATTTCCGTCAGCACCAGCAATAAGTATGCTGGTAAGAATAGGAGTCTTCAGCACCAGTTCAATCTCGGGGTTTGAAAGATGTGCAAATTCAGCGAGCATATTCTTTAAACAAGACGATGAAGAGCTAAAAGTCTTTAATAAAGACCTATTTTAAAACTTTGCAGATAGAAAAATCCCGCTTAATTTACTCCAGAAACAACCCAGTAGATGTACGAAAAAGACCCTATTAAGATCTTTGTAGTTGAAGATGATCCGGCCTATACCAAATTTTTACAGTATGTACTCGGCCTCAATCCGGACATAGAACCAGTATTTTTTTCTTCTGGTAAAGATTGTATTGACCAATTACACCAGCATCCTTCGGTA
>NNBV01001581.1_pt1 | contig 20089 bp, 22 predicted proteins | sample 1173771 | NCBI WGS metagenome assembly NNBV01 (sample SAMN07173938, study PRJNA388173) | plant metagenome | isolation source: symbiotic tissue sample KVS11 | place: Norway: Troms, Kvaloya island | reverse complement strand
ATGGTACTACCTTAAACACACAAGGCTACATGAAAGCTAACCCGGATGGAACTAACCTGGCACTGGCACTTGAAGAAACAGAGGTACTGGAAATTTTTGATTTCGATAATGAAACAGGAAAAGTCTCTTCGCCTATCAGCATGACGTTGCCCAAAAATTCATTTGTTTACGGCATCGAGTTTTCACCCGATGGTTCATTACTCTATGCCTCGGCAGCCGGTACCGGAGAAATTTATCAATACAATCTACAGGCAGGGTCTGAAGAAGCTATTCGCGCCAGTGCGTTAATAATAGGTAAGACCAATCCATCGGCTTGGGTAGGGGCATTACAGGTGGCCACAGACGGCAAAATCTATTTCACTGTTTATAAAACACCTTACCTGGGCGTGATTGCTCATCCCAACACATTGGGGGCAGACTGCGGCTTTGATCAGAAGGCCGTAGAACTTTTGGGAAAACTCTCCACGCTGGGCTTACCCACCTTCAGCCAGAATTTTTTTTATAAGAAGGAGAATAAAAAAATTGAGTACTTCAATGAAAACAAAGTGGTGAAGGGCAAGGCATTGGTGTTGAAAAATATTCTTTTCGATTTTGCAAAAGCCACACTGAAGCCAAGTTCTAACGTTGAACTGGATAAAGTGGTGAGAGCCATGAAAGCGGATGCTACGCTAAAAGTTAAAATCGCGGGGCACACCGATAACATCGGCAATAAATCATCCAACATCGCTCTTTCGCAGAACCGTGCCAAATCGGTGGCTGCTTATCTTATCTCAAAAGGAATTGCGGCAGGATCTATCTCAACGGAAGGATTTGGCAGCGCCATAGCTGTGGCGGGCAACGATACCGACAGCGGGAGGGCTTTAAATAGAAGGGTGGAGATTCTGTTTGCTCTTTAAAAAGGTAATTGAGAGGAAGCTGCTCCGTATTTGAATCATTGGGGAGTGGTTCAAAAAATGCCGTTAAAATCGTCAAATACTGATATATTTACGAGATTTTGACCACTCTCTCATGAAGCATAAACGTATCCTCCTCAAACTCAGCGGTGAAGCATTACAAGGCGCTTCCAAAAGCACCAACATTGATCCCAATGTATTGGAACAATATTGCGAAGAAATAAAACTGGTAAAAGAGCAGGGCGTGGAGCTTGCCATTGTTATTGGAGGTGGAAACATTTTCAGAGGCGGGCAAGCCGAAGCATTGGGTATAGAGCGTGTGCAAGGTGATTATATGGGAATGCTGGCTACTGTAATCAACGCCATGGCATTGCAAAGTGCTTTAGAAAAACACGGTTTATATACTCGCCTGATGGCAGGTATTAAAATGGAACAGGTGTGCGAGCCGTTCATCAGACGCAGGGCAATTCGCCACCTGGAGAAAGGACGTATCGTTATTTTTGGTGCAGGTATTGGCAATCCATACTTCACTACCGACTCTACTGCCAGCTTGCGTGCGATTGAAGTGCAGGCCAGTGTTGTATTGAAAGGCACACGTGTAGATGGTGTGTATGACAAAGACCCGGAGAAATTTACCGATGCCGTTCGTTATGATAAACTTAGTTTTCAGGAAGCGTATTCCAAAAAACTAAACATCATGGACATGACCGCATTCACACTGTGTATGGAAAACAAACTTCCTATCATTGTGTTCGATATGAACAAGAAAGGCAACTTATTAAAAGTAGCCAAAGGTGAAGAAGCAGGAACGCTTATTAGTTAACCCGATCAGTAAAGTAAATTGTTAACAACTGATTTTATACTTCGTAAATTGTAATTTGACTCCGATTTTATGGAAGAAATAGAGTTATATCTCGATGAAGCAAGAGAGCAAATGGATAAGACCCTTGCCCATGTTGGCCTGGAGCTGACTAAGATCCGTGCAGGTAAAGCCAATCCCTCCATGCTCGATGGTATTAAAGTAGAATATTATGGAGCCCTGAGTCCATTGAGCCAGGTATCATCCATCACCACACAAGATGCACGCACGCTTTTTATCAAGCCGTGGGAAAAAAGTTTGATCAGTGAGATTGAGCGCTCCATTATGGCTGCCAATCTGGGTCTTACTCCTCAGAACGATGGTCAGCAGATCATCATCAACATACCTATGCTGACTGAAGAAAGACGTAAGCAACTGGTGAAGCAAGTGAGCCAGGAATGTGAGCACGGCAAAGTAAGTGTTCGCAGCATACGCAAAGACACCAACGAGCAACTGAAGAAAATAAAAGGTGTATCGGAAGATGACGTGAAGAACGCAGAAGAGGTGGTTCAGAAACTGACGGATGATTCCATCCTGAAAATCGATGCGCTCATGAAGAAGAAGGAAGTAGAGATCATGACCGTGTAGTCTTACATTTTCAACTGATAGCAGAAGTGGAAACCCGTGAAGAAATATTGAAACGAATCAACTGGGACTATACCTATTCCGTTGAGGAAATCGATCAGATAATAAGAGGTGATAATTTTCTCGAAAAAAAACCATTTCTTATCAAGCTCCTTAAATCAGTAAGGTGGTATAACCTGAGAGAGGCGTTTAGCGATCAGGAGATAAAAGAAATGCTATCTTCTGATGTCATTAATAATCTACCCGTAGCTTCACTCAGAGAAAAATTTAAGTATGCAAGCCGGGTATTATACGGATAAACTCTATCCGCTTCAGGATAGAGTATTACAACAGGTCGCAAGCTGCGGCTCGCCTTTTTATCTGACCGGAGGCACTGCGCTGAGCAGGGAGTATCTTCACCATCGCTATTCGGATGATCTTGATTTCTTCGTTAATCAAGATCCAGGCTTTATCAGTGAAGTGAAAAAAATAATCACGCTGTTAGGCCAATCCTTTCTTGTCAGGCAAGTTGTTCTTGATGCTTCTTATGTTCAACTCAAGGTAACGGAAAATGATGTTGACCTGAAGGTAGAGTTTGTCAATGACGTTCTATTCCATGCCGATGGATTTCGCTCTTCTTCACTGTTTAATAAGATTGACTCATGGAAAAATATTCTTTCCAACAAGATAACAGCACTTGGCAGAAATGAAGGAAAAGACATTGCGGATATACTATGGCTTTCTGAGTTCTATTTATTCAACTGGAAAGAGATTATATCCTCGGCACAAAATAAAGATACATGGGTAGATGAGATCAATGTATCACAAGCAATTAATGATTTCGATATCCTGAAACTAAAAAAAGTAAGATGGATAAATGAGCCTGAATGGGATAGAATGCCAGAACTGCTATCACGCATAGCCAAAGACATCCTATTGGGTACCGACAATTCTCTTTTTAAGAGGTAGAAGGTCTATTCTTCTATGTAAAGTTCATAAGAAAGAGTAATTTGGTTTGACAAAAGAAATAATGGAAAACGAACCCTTCGCACAAAAATCAAAACGTATGTTTAAGAAGATTCTGAAATGGGTGGTTGGCATTGCACTACTCATCTTCATTGTGATTAACAGCTTCTACTATTTTGCCGTTTATGAAGAAGGAGTAATGGCTGGCAAAGTGTTACGCATCACCGAAAAGGGTGTGATGTTTAAAACTTACGAAGGTAAACTGAACCTGGATACGTTTGGCGCATTGAAAGGAGCAAGTCCCATTGCAGAGTCATTCGATTTTTCGGTGGAATCGAACGAGAAAGAAGTAATCAAAGAACTGGAACAAGTAGCCTTGAGTGGTGAGCGGGTCAATCTTCATTTTATAAAACGTTACAAAGCATTTCCGTGGAGAGGTGATACGAATTACTTTGTGAACAAGGTAGAGCGTTTGCCTAATCAATAGTTCATTCACCACAATGGTCACTAAGTAAATGCACAAAAGTAGCAATAGCCTTGTGCTTTGTGGGCCTGGTGAAGAAAAATCTTACCTGCTGAATATCCACTGGATCGGTATCTTCTTTTACTCTATACATTGAAAAAATCAAAACAAATAGTTGTTTACGGATCGTATGGCTATACCGGACAGCTGATTATAAAAGAATGCAGAAACAAAGGACTTGATGTCGTGTTGGCAGGAAGAGATGCAGACAAGTTAAAACTTCAAAGTGAGCTATCCGGTTATCCTTATCAAAAAACTGACATTAATGACTACAAAGGGTTAATCCATCTGTTGCAACACGCGGCACTGGTTATCCATTGTGGTGGTCCATTTCAGTTTACAGCACATCTGATGGCTGCGGCTTGCCTGGCCACACAAACTCATTACACCGATATTACCGGTGAGTGTGACGTATTTGAATCATTATCGCTTTTAGATTTACAGGCAAAAGAAGCTGGCATAACTATCCTGCCCGGAACAGGGTTTGATGTCGTACCATCCGACTGCCTGGCACTTCATCTGAAACATAAATTACCATCAGCTACTCATTTACAGTTAGCCTTTACCATGTCGAAGGGTGGCCTTTCGCGAGGCACTTCTAAAACAATGGCAGAAGGACTGGGCAACGGAGGCATGATCCGTAAGGAAGGAAAACTCACTTCAATTACTTTAGGTGAGAAAATAATGGAAGTTGATTTTGGCCCATTCACAGCAAAAGCCTTGTGTATTCCCTGGGGCGATATCTCAACGGCATGGAGAAGTACCGGCATTCCTAACATTGAAGTTTATAACGGAACTACTGATAAAATTATTCGCGCTGTCAAAGTCAGCAATTATCTAAACTGGTTACTCCGGCTACGCTGGGTAAAAAACAGTATAAAAAAACAGATGGATAAAACTACAGGTCCATCGGAAGAGCGCAGGGCTGCAGGCAAAAGTTTTTTATGGGGTAAAGTCTGGGATGCAAACGGCACTACATCTACTAGCCGCATAGAGACAATCGATGGTTATTCACTTACTGCCAAAGCAAGCGTACTCATTGCAGAAAAAATAGTAAGCGGGAATTTTAAGAATGGATACCAGACTCCCGCCATGGCTTATGGAGCTGATCTGATTTTAGAAATAGCGAATACAAAACGTGTCGATGCGTAGATGATTTCCCCAAATCCAATTACACATGGAAGACCCAGTCTTTATAAACTGCATCTTCAGGGTTGAAATTGCTTTGTACAATAAAGCGCAGATCGAGTAACTCTACCGACTCACAATCCTGAAGGGAAAGATTTTTATAACCCGGTATTTTGCTGGTGCCACTAAAGCCATCTACCTGTAAGCAAACAATGGTAATCTTGTTGCGACTGGTTTGGCAAATACCATATGGATGAACGGTGCGGGTAGCAGGTTCATTTTTTAATTTGAGATTGCAGGCTCTCCGCTGCTGCGAAGCTTCAAAAAGTTGTTGTGTGATTGACTCAATGCTCATTTCACTGTAATTACTTTCGCAGATCGGTTAACTAATTTTCCGAATGGAGTTAAAGTATATCCTTTCGATAGCGCAAATGCTTCAAACGCAGATGCCTGATCCGCATCTACCGATACAAGTAATCCTCCGCTGGTTTGAGGATCGGCAAGCACTGGCTTCTGAGCATCATCCGATAAGCTGATCTTATTACCGTAGCTATCCCAGTTGCGCTGTGTGCCTCCCGGTATTGACTTTTGCTGCAGATAGCTATCAAGAAAATCAAAGCGCGGAATCTTATTATACTCTATCTCTGCTGAAAGACCACTGCCTTCACACATCTCTGTAAGATGTCCCAGCAAACCAAAGCCCGTTACATCGGTCATGGCATTGACATACGATAGTTTTCCAAACTCTGCTCCTATCCAGTTTAATGTAAGCATGGTGTCAATGGCTTTTTGCAAATGCACATCACTGACAATTCCTTTCTTCTGTGCAGTAGTTACAATACCTATTCCTAATGGCTTGGTCAGATAAAGTACGGAACCTTCTTTAGCGGTATCGTTTCTTTTCAGATGTTCCTTCTTCAGTTTTCCGGTTACCGCTAATCCGAATACAGGCTCAGGGCAATCAATGCTATGTCCGCCTGCCAATGGAATCTTTGCTTCCGCACATACTTTACGGCTTCCTTCCAATACACGTTGTGCAAGTTCGGCAGGAACAGTATTAATGGGCCATCCTAGAATGGCAATAGCCATAAAAGGTTCGCCCCCCATAGCATACACATCACTAATTGCATTTACTGAAGCAATAGCACCAAACGTAAATGCATCATCCACAATGGGCATAAAAAAATCGGTCGTGCTTACAATGCAGGTGCCATCACCAATATCATAAACAGCCGCATCATCCTTTGATGAATTGCCTACCAGCAGCGAGGGAAAATTGAACGGAGGTGAATCGGAATGAAGAATCGTATCAAGTACAGCAGGAGAAATTTTACATCCGCACCCTGCACCATGACTATATTGTGTGAGCTTGATGTTATCCATAGCCCGGCACGTTAAAGTTTAGTCGCTCTGTTTCTCAAAACAAAATCAGCCAGCACCAATGCTGCCATGGCTTCAACGATAGGCACCGCTCTCGGCACTACACACGGATCATGCCGGCCCTTTCCGGAAACAACGGCATCGTTCCCCTCTCTGTCTACACTTTGCTGATCCTGCATGATCGTGGCCACCGGCTTGAACGCCACATTAAAATAAATATCTTCTCCGTTGCTGATTCCTCCCTGTACACCACCGGAGTGATTGGTTTTCGTCCGGATCTTTCCCTCTTCATTATAAAATTCGTCGTTGTGCTGAGAGCCACGAAGCGTAATGCCTTCAAAGCCACTGCCGTATTCAAAACCTTTCACGGCATTGATACTTAGCATTGCCTTTCCTAATTCAGCATGCAGTTTATCAAACACCGGCTCACCTAAACCAACCGGGGTATCTTTGATCACACACGTAACAATACCTCCTATGGTATCACGATCAAGACGCACCTGGTCAATCAATGCAATCATGCGATCAGCCACAACTGCATCGGGGCAGCGCACTATATTATCTTCGGTCTTGCTTAAATCAAGTTGTGTATAATGAGGCGCTTTGATGTTGCCTACCTGCGATACAAACGCATTGATCTGTATACCATATTTATTCAACATCAGTTTGGCCACAGCACCTGCAGCTACACGTGCCGCGGTTTCTCTTGCCGAACTTCTGCCGCCGCCGCGATGATCCCGAATGCCGTACTTGGTTTCGTAGGTGTAGTCGGCATGAGAGGGGCGAAATGTATTTTCAATGTGGCTGTAATCCTTGCTGCGCTGATCCTGGTTATCGATCACCAGAGCGATGGGTGTGCCGGTTGACTTACCTTCAAATACACCACTCAGTATTTTAAACGTATCGTCTTCTTTACGCTGCGTTGTAATTTTTGACTGGCCAGGCTTTCTGCGTTCCAGTTCCGATTGAATAAACGTTTCGTCAATCTGTAATCCTGCAGGGCATCCGTCAATAATTACTCCTATGGCCGGGCCATGTGATTCACCAAATGTGCTGATCTTAAATAGCGTGCCGTACGAGTTGTTCATCTGCTTACCTCAAAATGTTAAAGTTATTCTTTCTTCGTGGTATTTCCGTTCGATCCACCTCGTATCTTATTTCTTAAACACCAGGTAGGCAGAGCCACCTAACGCAAGCAGTATAAAAATATTCAACCCTATTTTCATCCAGTCGCCTTTGGCCGAAGATTGAAGTGAGTTATCGGCGGAATCGATCTGGTCATAGAATGAACCGGTGTCATTGCTTTCTATGGCAGAGTTGGTCTGGCTTTCGCCTGCTACCGTAAGCAACTGTTTCGATTTTAGTGTATCGTATTTTTTAGTGCCCGGATTGAAGAACACCCATTGGAAATAATCACCGAGATTATATTTTCCCGGTTCTTTGGGAATCATAAAATAGGCGAATGACTTGGAGCCCGTCACCCGGTTGCTCTCGCGACTTATATTTTGTTTTACGTTGGGTTCATAGAAATCAAAGCTGTTGTCCTTCTTTATGTTCGGCTTCTCAATACCGGAAATATTTCCTTCGCCATATACATTAAACTCGTAGCTCACACTCTGGCCGGTAGCCAGTTGCGTAGAAGCAATACGCTCTTCCAATTTATAGTTACCCACCGCCACTGCATCACGCATCGGGTGAGGCGGCAATTCTTTCACTCTTACCGTCTTTGGTTTGGATTGAAATGTTTTAAAATCTTCTTTTCTGTTCTGACCAAAGAAGGAAGGATTCTTGGCTACTTTGAATTTAATCATCTGCAACCCCACGCTTGGAAAAGTAATGGGCTGTGTATTGAGCGGATAAAAAGTGGCCTGATAGATTTTATATTGTGTGTATCCTTTGCCTCCTATATCAATCGATTCGCCTTCAATGTTTTCAATGTTGAAATTCTCTTCCCAGCAATTGGCAGGACGAAGTTTTTTCAGAATGTCGGTAAGCTGCTTTCCCAAATCATGAAACTGCATGGGAGCACGATTGTTATCAGCTACCAGGAAAGAAAGTGTGGTCGTAAAACCTTCCCCTACATATACTTCGTCTTTATTGGTAGTGATGGCCAGCAGTGCATCTTCTTTTACGTCAACAAATTCCGTTTCGCCACCAAAAAAATCTTTAGCCGGATCTCTGTCAAAAAGACTACGAAAAGGATCTACTGCTTTTACTGCTGCTCCTACCTTTACTTTTTTTCCGGTAACATTAATTACCTGATCATTCACTTTCATCTTGAAAGAAGGAACAGTAATCACACCCTGAGCCTGAGGTGCATACGTCATTACCGCACTCTCTGAGAAACTGATCTGTCCATTGATGTTACTGCTTTGACGCTGACTGCTTACACCACGTTTTTGAAAGCCATTGATGTCAGGAAATTTATCATAGGCTTTCAACCGGTCGTTGCTTACCGTTATGGTAATTGTCCAACCCTGATTTTCTCCAATCTCTTCGGGGCCAAGATTAACCTGTATATCCTGTCCGTACGACAAAAAGGAAATACAGATAAAAGAAATGATATAGGCGATTTGTTTTTGCATCTTACTACAACGTCAGTTAAAGACATTTTGCACAAAAGTAAGTATAAAGTCTAAATTCAAGGGTTTTATAGATGTTTAAACGGCATTCGTAGATTTTTTCCCCATTCTTCTTCCCGATTCTATACCACTTTTGTATATTCATCGTTTCAAGGAGTAGAATTCAAATAACTTATTTATCGTACTTAATTTTTTTCGATGAAAATGCTGAACTACTTCAAAACGATACTCTCAAGAGTAAGTTTTGATGCGCGAATTTTTGAAAAAGAATTACGCAAGGCGATCAAGTCATTGATTGCAGACGAGTTGACGGAGCTCAGAAGCTGGTGCTACACCAATTTTGGGGGTGAACATGAAGCGATACTAAATCGCTGTTTTGTATTGAGTTAAGATTTAAAAACAACAACAACTTATGAAGCCACTCTGAAAAGCAGGGTGGCTTTTTTATTTTTGGAATTTACGTAACGTTACTCCAGATTCACTTCTTCCTTGTTGCATGACTAACACACCAGCTAAACATATTGCTATCATCGGTGCCGGACTTGTCGGCTCATTGCTCTCGATCTACCTTAGAAAGCGTGGTTACAACGTTTCTGTTTACGAACGCAGAGCCGACATGCGCAAGCAAAACCTGGATGCCGGGCGCTCAATCAACCTGGCGCTGAGTAATCGTGGCATTCGTGCGCTGGAAGAAGTAGGTCTCGCAGACGAACTTCGAAAAGCAGCCATACCCATGCACGGTCGCGTTATGCATAGCCGCGAAGGTAAACTCAGTTTTCTTCCTTACGGGAAAGAAGGACAGTTCATCAATTCCATTTCACGTGGCGGATTGAATAAAGTGCTGATCGCCGCTGCGGAACAACAAGGTGTTGAATTCCATTTTGAGCAACGCATTAATAAAGTAGATCTTGAAAACACTTCCATAGAAGTCAACAGTCAACAATCAACATCCGATAGCCTACAGTTTGATTTCATCATAGGTGCGGATGGTGCGTTCTCGGCTGTGCGGCATGCCATGCAGTTTACAGATCGCTTTGATTTCTCGCAGGACTTCATTGATCATGGTTATAAAGAACTTCATATTCCTCCGGGAACTAACAGTACTTTTCAGCTGGAGAAAAATGCCTTGCACATCTGGCCGCGCGAAAGTTTTATGATGATCGCTTTGCCTAATCCTGACGGCAGCTTTACCTGCACGTTGTTCTTTCCTTTTGAAGGAAGTCCATCGTTCAGCTCATTAAAAACAAATGAAGATATAAACACATTTCTTTCCGGCACCTTTCCGGATGCGGTGGCACTAATGCCCGATGCACTTGCTGACTTCAATACCAATGCTACTTCTTCACTGGTCACTATGAAATGTTTTCCGTGGGTAAAAAACAAAACGCTGGTGATTGGTGATGCTGCGCATGCAGTAGTTCCGTTCTACGGACAAGGCATGAATGCCGGTTTTGAAGATTGTTTTATACTCAATCAATTGCTTGATGAGCACAAAGACAATTGGGACAAAGTGCTGCCTGAGTTTCAAACACAACGCAAACCCGATACGGATGCCATTGCTCAATTGGCATTAGATAATTTTATTGAGATGCGCGACCTGGTGGCTGATCCGGAGTTTTTGTTGCGAAAGAAGATAGAGTCGAAAATAAATTCATTGTATCCTCAAAAATGGATACCGCTCTATTCGATGGTCACCTTCAATGAAAACATCCGCTACTCCGAAGCGTATGCTACCGGGCAAAAGCAAAAGCAAATCATGGATGAAGTAATGAGCACGCCAGGAATAGAATCACGGTGGGAGCAATTGGATTTTACTGCTATTGTAGCGAAGCTGGGATAATCCGTTCTAATATAGCTACGCGTATGAGTGAATTGACTTAAATTATATTAGTCCTCAAAAAATGTAGTCTTTAAGTTTCGAAAAGAGAGTAAGGTCAGGGAAGGCAACGCAACACTACGTTGACTTTATTGTGTCGGGGGCTTCGCTGCTAACATCATTGAATGCAGAGGATAACGATTTAATAACTCCATTCGGCTGGTGTGATCACAATGTTGAACTGGATTTTATCCGTCAGTTTACCGGAGTTATACCGCCAGAACTAGCGAGTGGACGAGTGATGATTTATGCTTGTCCTGAATGCGTTGACATCGCATGTGGATGTATCTCGGCCAAAATTGAATTCACTGATACAAAAGTTATCTGGAAAGAATTCGGCTATGAGAATGGATATGAAGAGATCCGTTTCGATTCTTATAAGCACCTGCATCAAATTGAATTTGACAGAGAGAAATACATGCAACTATTTTCAACCATAAGCCCTGATAAATCACATTTGTAATAGCGCTTTTTAAATAAAGATCCGGCTCCTGATCACATTATCATTCATCACTACAGGTTGTGTGTGCGTCATAAAATCTCAAAAGAGAAAATGAAACCATTTGCTGACACCATGTCGCCGGAATACGGTAAGAAATAAACGGCTTAGATAATTCAATAAAAAATGAAACTCATTTGACAAACTAGCCTGGATTGAACTAAAGGTCAATCTATACTCCCCACCAAAAGCTATGGCAAAGACAAGTACTACCTACCCGGTGGTAAAAGAGAAATCGGAGAGACCGATGAGCAGGCGCTGGTACGGGAAATCAAAGAAGAACTGAGTATTGACCTGGATGCTCACACGTTAAAATCTGCTGGCACCTTCCAGGCACAGGCACATGGCCATGCGGAGGGGACACTAGTAAAGATGACTTGCTACCACGCTAGTTATACGGGCACATTAAAAGCAGCCGCTGAAATTGAAGAAATCAAATGGCTCACTTATGCAGATCGTGATCATGTTTCAGAAGTAGACAAAATTATTTTTGATTCATTAAAGAAGTATGGACTATTAAAATAACTTATAGGAAAGTCACCACCCTTATCCAAACACGTTCAAATTGCATTTATCGGGAGAAAGATGATGTTATCATTATCTTTATGGCATGATGAACAGGACATTAATGCTTCTACTATTTTTCATTGTTATGCTGGCATGCAAGCCAAATCAGGACACGGATGCTGAAAATGATGAGATGCTGCAAGAAATTATTCATTCAACATCCGATAAAAAGTACGACACGCTTATTGTACTAACCGCAAATGAACCAGAAAGGGAAAAATTTATTAAGAGCTACTTTAATTTAACAGAAGATGTGCTCATGTTAGCCGATACATTGATATATACTCTGTTAAACGAAGGACGGGGAGAGAATCCTTTACCTTATTTTTCAAAAAACAAAAATACGGATCGATTTTATCTGAAGTTGATGAAGATGTATTCGTCCGGAAGGATGCAACTACAAAGTCCCGCGCGAAAGGAAAAACTGGATACTCTTTTCGCCAATATAAAATCAAGTACAGGATCAGCCGAATGGATGGATAATTTATTCAAAGGCAAGTTGGGTGTCGAAGCCTTGGCAGATTTAAGAGAGATTCAAACGAACTGCTTGATAACCCGTAACCTTGTTTATGATGATATGATTGACCAACTCACAAAAAAATAACTCTAAAGCGAAGCCGATCACATCTTCGCAGCTACAAAACTCATCACCTTTCCTGATTTCAAACCTTTAAAAGTACCGTTGAGATTCTTTCCATCCCACGTGCACACTATGTCTGAAACCGGAGCATTGGATGCATCCATTTCATGAAACAATACTTTGTCATCAGTTAATGTGCCTGTAAGCGGTATGGGGATATTGAACTTGTCGTACACGATAATACCTTTGAGTTCATCCGGAACATCGGATGGCGCGAATGTTAATGTGACTGCATATTTACCATCTATCTTTCCTTTGATGAGCACTTGCTGCACTGCCACTGCTGATGCAGGCACACCGGCAAAGAGCGACAAACCATAAGGGGTAAGCATAGCCAGCAGTTGCTCATACGCAATAGGATGAGGGCCAAGGGTTGCATCTGCCCTCCATGATGAACCATCAAGGCAGCTGCCTCCCCACAAGTCTACCGTCTTTTCGGTCAATGTCATTCGGCTGATAGGTAACTCAGAAATTTTTGAGGCTTCGGCAAGACAGGTGTTATACTCCTCACCAAAGTTAGTGTCCTTCAGGTTGACTTTGATCGATTCCTTCCATGCTTTATACAATGCCTGTCTTACACCCACCTGTGCCGATGGATAGAACAAGACATTCTGATTGACAGCATTGCCTGTACGTGCATCAAAAGAATAATTACGGAATTGATAATGTGATCCTGCCCCATTATGGCCAGTGGTTATTTCCAGGCTGAACACGCGTGCATTATTGCAACGGATGGTATAGCCATACTCATCTTCATTCATCAGCGGGGCCAGCGGGTTTTTGGTAGTCGCAGTAATCACCATCCCAAGCTCACTCTTCTGTAGTGTTTGGTTAATCTTCTTTACTATCTCCGCCTGCTGTTGTGACTGCAGCACCGGAAATACAAACGACCCCGATGAATCAGCTACATCTTTGATTGTAAACTGGGCCATGGCACAGGTGCTGCAAAAAAGCACGAACAAAGCAAAAACGGATTTCATCAGGTTAATAAGTTAGCATAAAGCTTGTTCTTTTTCGTCAGATCAAAAAAAACAAGCCCCGCATAGGTGAATGTTAAAAGATCTCCTGGATAATATACTCCGAAGTAGTAAAATGAAACTCTGCCTTGTTTTTAAGACCTTCCATTTTTTTGAATAAAGGAGACTGTGTACTTAAACCGACGAACTTCTTTCCATCCAATGTAAATTGATTCTGCGCAGTAGCTATCAGAAAATATCCGGCATTGGTATGCACCAGCGATCCTAATTGGATATGGTCATGCACTTCACTGGTAACTATACCGTTCAATACTTCCAGTTCTTTTGTTAATGCATCGATCGAATCGGATTGCTGGCCTATTTCATCCAGTATCTGTTCACGTGTACTTTCAATATCACGCGTTTCAGTGTCGTCTTCATTGGCATCTTTCAGTTGTTCGCGCTGTGCGCTCTGTAGCTGCAAAAGTTTTTCTTCTTTCAGGCGTATAAATTCCGCTATGACCTTTTTCTTGAATTCCATGTTAATTAAGTTAGTGTGTAATATATCCAATGTCAGTGAGTTTTATAGAGAATTCAACACAAAGATCACAAAGGAAATGCACACCAAGATTCACAACAGCTCTTGTTTCCCTTGTGTAATTCTTAGTGATCTCCGTGGTAAAAAAGCAAACAGAGTTCATTGCACTTGCTTCCTTAATTATAGAATGAAATAATTAATTATCTCCATAACCACCACTAAAGGAATGGAAGCAAGAAGAAAAAACACAATCGCCATTCCCACGGAGTTACCGCCTTTATCGCCATGGTAATGCAACCATAGATTAACAGGAATACAAATCAATAGCACCAGGAGACGCACCACTGCTGCCCACAACGAGGGTACCGATTGAAAATACATGGATAGCGCCAGCAGCAGAAAGGGTAAATTATAAATGAAGAACCCCGCTATCAGCGAGGGAATGTTCCGGAGTGTTTTACCCTCTCTAACAAACCAGAAAATCTCTATACCCAAAAAGACAACAATAGCCACACCATTTAGCCAGTACGTTATCTGATGAAGAAGCAAAGCATTCATACGTAAATTAAAAAGTTCACACCCATCTCACTAACTAAACCTGCAACAGGAAACTTGTAACCTGTAACTTTATCCTACATCCTGCCTCTTGTACCCAGCGCTCACTTCTTCTCACCAAAACTCAAATCTCCCGCATCGCCAAGACCCGGTACGATATAAAACTGATCATTCAGTTTTTCATCGATAGCAAACGTCCATATCGAATAAGGCAGATGTATTTCTTTTTTCAGGTAGGCGATACCTTCGGGTGCTGCCAGTAAAGAGGCCACATGAATATGAGCAGGAGTTCCATTCTTCAGCAACTCATTAATAGATCGCAAAGCAGACTTGCCTGTGGCCAGCATAGGGTCAATTAAAATGACTGTTCGTCCATCAATGCCAGGAGCAGCCTGGTAATCGAGGTTGATCTGTACTTCTGCTTCACCTTCTTTGCGGTAAGCGCCAATGAACCCGCTATCGGCTCCATCAAAGAAATGCTGAAAGCCGGTATAGTAAGGAAGCCCGGCACGCAGAATCGTGATGAGCACCGGAGGCTCAGGAATAAAAAGGGGTGACTGACCGAGTGGCGTACCTACTATTTCTTCCCTGTAGCTCAGGCGTTGTGATATCTCATAGGCCATAATTTCACCGAGGCGTTCCATGTTTCTGCGAAAACGCAACCGATCCTGCTGAATGAGCTTATCACGAAGTTCTAATAAAAACTGATTGGCTATAGAGTTTTTCTCACCGATATTGAATATCATCTTCTATTTTTTTTCTATCAAAATTTAGGATAAAGTTGTGGAAAGAAAAGTTATGTCGTTCGAATTACTTCAGAAATTGTGCGAAGTGCGTGCCTCGTCAGGCGATGAAGCTCCCATGAAAGCGTTTTTGCTCCGCTATATCAAAAAAGAAAAGAAGAACTGGAAAGTGAAGCCCGAAATCATTGAAGGTGAAGAGTTTCAGGATTGTATCATCTTAAAATTCGGCAAGCCACGCACTGCCATCTTTGCTCACATGGACTCGATTGGCTTTACCGTGCGCTATGCGAATCAATTAGTTCCTATCGGAAGTCCGGATGCAGAAGCTGGAACAAAACTAGTGGGCGAAGATTCACTCGGCCCCATTGAGTGCGAACTGGAGTTTGATACAGAGAATCACGCACTCTATAAATTCGGACGGCAGATTGATCGTGGCACTGCGCTTACTTACAAAATTGATTTCAGAGAGACCAAGCAATTTATACAAACACCTTATCTCGATGACAGATTAGGAATCTACAATGCACTGAAGGTAGCCGAGAAACTAAAAGACGGTGTGATTGTATTCAGTTGCTGGGAAGAGCATGGTGGCGGATCAGTGTCCTATCTGGCAAAATATATTTATGAAAAATGGAATGTACGCCAGGCGTTGATCTCTGATATCACATGGGCAACCGATGGTGTGTTCTTAGGCAAAGGTGTTGCTATATCGCTGCGCGACAGAAATGTGCCACGCAAAGTATTTGTCGATAAGATTTTATCTATCGCCAATGATAGCGGAGTGGATTATCAGCTGGAAGTAGAAGGCTCCGGCTCCAGCGATGGCGGAGAGTTACAGCGTTCACCTTATCCGTTCGATTGGTGTTTTGTAGGTGCACCAGAACAAGATCCGCACACACCCGATGAGAAAGTGCATAAGAAGGACATCACCAGTATGATTGAAATGTATGGTGTGTTGATGAAGGAGCTTTAGAAAGTGAAAGATTCATTCAATAATTTGGATTGGATTTTTCCTGAATCTTTAAAGAACTCAACATACTTTCCGTTTTGCAACGTATATCCTATAGCTTCTTTTGTTGATGGATCGATGATCCAATATTCTTGTACACCAAAACGTTCGTAGAGTTCTTTCTTTTTCTCCTGATCATATCTTTTGTTTCCCGGAGAAAGAACCTCTACAGTAAGATCAGGAACTCCATGAATATGCCCAACGGGGTCAATCACTGACAATCTTTTCTTCGATACAAATACAATATCCGGTTGAACGGCGTTCATCTCTTCATCCAGATAGACATCAAAGGGCGCTACATACGCTTCACCCAAATCGTTTTCTTCCACAAAAACAGTTATGCGCGCCAGCAACAGCGAAACGATTCGCTGATGAGGTCTTACGGGTGAAGGGCTCATATATATTACACCATCAATTAACTCAGCTAAAGTACCTTCCGGAAGCATTTTAAATACTTCCATAATAGTACGCGGTGGGCGATCGACTGTTTCCATCATCCTCATATTCCAAATTTAAAAAAAATATACTCAGCATGTTTAAAAAAAGTTATGTTTGAGAAACCTAAATCATCACTATGAAAAACTCCACGCGAAGAGATTTTATCAAAACCTCAGCCGTAGCCGGACTGGGCTTCTCTCTCCTGCCCTCTTCTTCGGTCTTCGCCAAAGATGCTCCAACAAAAGTGAGACTTGGTTTCATAGGCGTAGGTATGCGTGGGCAGAATCACCTGGAACTTGCCTTGCTGCGAAGTGATGTGGACGTAGTTGCCATCTGCGATATACAGCAGCGCATGATTGACATGAGTCTTGACCTGGTCGCCAAACATAAAAAAGTAAAACCCCTGGTGATTAACGATGGCCCGCAGGGTTATAAAAAACTACTGGAGAATAAAGACATTGATGCAGTCATCATTGCCACTCCGTGGGAATGGCACACCGTGATGTGCATCGATGCGATGAATGCAAAGAAATACGTAGGCTGTGAAGTGATCACGGGCATGACAGTAGAGGAATGCTGGGAGATTGTGCACACTTCCGAGCGCACCGGTATGCCATTGATGATGCTGGAGAACGTATGCTACCGCAGGGATGTGATGGCGGTAATGAACATGGTACGTCAAAATGTATTTGGTGAGATGATTCACCTGCAGGGTGGCTACCAGCATGACTTGCGTGAAGTAAAGTTTAACGATGGGAAAAATCCGTACGGTGGCGGAGCAGAGTTTGGTGAGAAAGGTTTTTCGGAAGCACAATGGCGCACTGCGCATTCCGTTCATCGCAATGGCGACTTATATCCCACACATGGCATAGGGCCTATTGCCATGATGACCAACATCAATCGCGGCAATCGCTTTACTAAATTGGTTTCGTACTCCAGCAAAGCACGTGGGCTTCATGATCACGTGGTAAAGCTGGGAGGAGAAAATCATCCCAACGCAAAAGTAAATTTCAAACTGGGTGATGTAGTCACCACCATGATCAGCACAACCAACAACGAAACCATTTTATTACAACACGATACCAACCTGCCACGCCCCTATTCATTGGGCTTCCGTGTGCAGGGCAGCAAAGGCATCTGGATGGATGTGAATAAATCCATTTACATAGAAGGACAGAGCAAAGAAGCACATCATTGGGAAGATGCAAAAGAATGGCTCGACAAATATGATCATCCCCTTTGGAAAAAATATGGTAACGATGCTGCCGGTGCAGGCCACGGCGGCATGGATTGGTTTGTATTGAATGCATTCATTGAATCAGTAAAAAGAAAAACGAACACACCGCAGGATGTGTATGATGCCGTCACATGGAGTGCCATCACCCCGCTTTCTGAATCATCGATAGAACTGGGTGGAGAAACGGTGGAATTCCCCGACTTTACTAAAGGACAATGGATGTATCGCAAAAATAATTTTGCTATCGATGATTCGTATTAATAACGTTCATTAGCAAAATATTATTCGTCAATCACTTCACTGTTTCAACGCACAGCAGTAGCATTAAGATCAATTTAAAACGATCTTAATGCTATTTCATTTTTTATTCATCGATAAGAAACCAATGGAAAAAACTATCTTTGCCGTCCTTTTGAAAAAGGTGGCATGAAATTTTGAGTAGACACTGTTGATAATTATCCCCGCGGAAGCAGATTGACCCAATGAAAATAAAAGACCTGGAATTTAAGAAGCTGATCACTGCTGATAAGATCGAGAAGAAAGTAAAAACGCTGGCAACAAGTATTAATGATGAGTACAAGGATAAAACTCCTTTGTTCCTTCCGATACTAAATGGCTCGTTCATGTTTGCCAGTGACTTGCTCAAGGAAGTGACTATTCCTTGCCGCATTTCTTTTGTGAAAGTGGCATCCTATTCAGGCACTAACAGCACCGGCCAGGTGAACACCCTCATTGGTCTGGAAGAAAGTCTTTTCAACCAGGACATTATCATCATCGAAGACATCATCGACACCGGACTTACCTTGCAAAAGATTGTGGACGAGCTTCACGGTCGTGGAGCCAAATCGGTAGAAGTAGTTGCGCTGCTCAGAAAAACTCCTGCACGCGAAAAAAATATCGGAGCTAAATACATCGGTTTTGAGCTGGAAGACGAGTTTGTGCTCGGTTATGGCCTAGACTATGACGGGTTGGGTAGAAATTGCAAAGACATCTATAAGCAAGTTACTTCGTAGCCATTAAGTCAAAAAAATCCGGCTATTTGTAATTGACTCATTGCTAATTATATTGCCTCTCTTTTTTCAAAACTTAATCAATCTGTTAATGATTAACTTAGTACTCTTTGGCCCTCCGGGCGCAGGCAAAGGAACGCAAAGCGAAAAGCTGATTCAGAAATGTGGCTTTGTTCATATTTCTACCGGCGATCTTTTTCGCTGGCACACTAAAAATGATACTGACCTTGGCAAGCGTGTGAAGGAGATCATGAACAGTGGAGCGCTGGTGCCCGATGAAATCACCATCGCTATGCTCAAAGAGGAACTGGATAAGAATCCGAATGCAAAAGGATTTTTATTTGATGGCTTTCCACGAACAGTGGGACAGGCAGAAGCGTTGGATCAGTTCATGAAAGATAACAACACGGCCATTCACCATGTGATCGCTTTGGATGTTACCGAAGAAGAAGTTCGTTCACGCATTGCCAAACGCAGAAATGTGGAACATCGCGTGGATGATGAAGAAGAAAAACTAAACAAGCGTATTACGGAATACTTTACCAAAACCATTCACGTATTACCTTTCTATGACATGCAGGGACGACTGAAAACCGTTCAGGGCATTGGTGAAATAGAAACTATATTCAATAGCATTTGCGCTATCATCGATAAGAAATAAATGCCTGTTACCGGTTTCCAGTTGCCGGTAACAGGAAACCAGTAACTTAATATGTCCTCTCCCAATTTCATTGACTACGTAAAATTTCACTCCCGCTCTGGTAAGGGTGGTGCAGGCTGCCTTCATTTTCACAAGGAGAAATTCATAGACAAAGGAGGCCCTGATGGTGGACATGGTGGTCGCGGGGGACATATCATCTTGCGCGGCAATGCACAAATGTGGACGTTGCTTCACCTTAAGTTCAGAAAGCATATACGGGCAGAAGACGGGCAGGGCGGAGGAGGTCAGGACATGACCGGTTCCGATGGCAAGGATGAAATCATTGAAGTGCCCATAGGTACGGTGGCAAAAGATGCAGAGACGGGTGCTGTTTTATGCGAGATCAATACCGATGGTGAAGAGGTGATCTTTATGGCCGGTGGACGTGGAGGCAAAGGCAATTCTTATTTTGCTACACCTACCAAC
>NNBV01002692.1_pt1 | contig 20130 bp, 10 predicted proteins | sample 1173771 | NCBI WGS metagenome assembly NNBV01 (sample SAMN07173938, study PRJNA388173) | plant metagenome | isolation source: symbiotic tissue sample KVS11 | place: Norway: Troms, Kvaloya island | reverse complement strand
CTATATATCATTAAACGTATTTTCCGGTGTCTCTGCGTCTAATCAATTGCTGGAAATAGCAGGATTGTCAAATTTGAATAGGAACGAAACAAGAGGGCTTCAATTTGCCGGCCTTGCAAATTTAACAGGTGCAGATGCCTTCTCCGGACTTACTCAGAAGGATATAGACGAAAAAATAAAATCAGGATTCGTGGCGAACTTAACCGGGATTCAGGTAAGTGGCTTAGGAAATTTTGTGCTTAATAACGTTTTCGGAGGACAGCTCTCCGGGGGATGGAATATTTCTCACGGAGCAATGACGGGAGTACAGTTAGCAGGTATTGGAAACGCAGTTGCCAAATATTCCTTTGGTGCTCAGGTTTCCGGTTTGTACAATATGTCCGTCCAATCTATGGACGGAATACAGATTTCAGCGGGAGTGAACTATACAAGTGGTGAATTATTTGGTATGCAGATCGGCTCCGTGAATTACATTGGAAGAAGTGAAGGACCACATTCCGCCGATAATGAAGATCCGTCAGGTATTCAGATCGGGCTGATCAATCTCGCTCGGAAGATGAACGGTACACAAATTGGATTGATTAACATGGGCCTGAGAACCCAAGGTACACAAATCGGATTAATCAACTTGTATCAGCGAGGAACACAGCCACAAACGAAAGACGGCACATCGCTGGGGCTTTTGAACATTGGTGGTTTTGGATACGCTTCCTATTTTGTAAATGAAGTCTTTGTCAATAATTTCGAACTCACAACAGGAAACATCAAAAACCAAAGGCTTAACTCTTCAGTAAACAGGTATAGTGGGAATACAATTATCTATTCCCGCAATGAAGTTAAAGGCGGTCCGGGAAGTCGCTGGGCAATAGGTTATGGAGTCAAGCAAATGATATTCAACCGTTCAACGACTCCGCGAATGAGTGAATTTTATTTCGGAGCGTTTGGGCTTGATGTAATTCATTTAAATGATGTTGCTTCAAAGATATCACGCGACTTTAATGTTTGGACGAGGCTTAACTTCATGGCAGGAACCAGAGTCCATTATAAAGTACAGAATGTTTTCGTCTACTGCAGATTAACGGGGAATGTTTATATAGGAAAGGAAAATACAGCACCTGATTTGCATCTCTTTAATCAGGCACGAAAGTACAAGTCCAATGTTATCAAATACTGGCCTGGCCTGGGATTAGGTGTACTGATACATTGAAGGCAGCTCAGATCATAATCGTGCCACGCACAATTCATTGCATAAGGCAGTATAAGCAATACGTGCCTCAATTTTTTATAATATGATCGTAACACTGCCCCAGAGGGAACACCTGTTAAGACAAAAGGCCACACTGATCTTCTTTACCGGACTTTCCGGAGCAGGAAAAAGTACGCTGGCGAAGAACCTAGAATGGGAACTGTTTCGGCTTGGATTCAAAACGGCAATCATTGATGGCGATAATTTAAGGGCAGGGTTAACAAATGATCTTTCGTTTTCACGAGAACATAGAAAAGAAAACTTGCGAAGAGTCGGTGAGGTTTCCAAGCTTTTTCTTGATTCCGGCATAATCGTGATTTCCGCTATGATCGCGCCTTATCGGCAGGACCGGACTGCAGTTAAACAAAAAGTCGGAGGCGAGAGATTTTTTGAAGTATTTGTAGACGCGTCTCTGGAGACCTGCCAGGAGAGAGATGTTAAGGGCTTGTATAAAAAGGCAAAGCAAGGCGTAATTAAAAACTTTACTGGCATGGATGATCCGTATGAAATTCCGGAGACTCCCGATATTCATATTCGTACCGATCATGTTACTATCGAGCAGTGCGTGGACGTATTACTTGCCTCATTGCTTGCGAGAATTACGCTGATAGCTGACCCGATAATCACTGGCAATAGGTAGGCGCAGTTCATACTTCTTCCATCGTTTAAATGACTTTCTAAATTTTAACCCATACAACTATGCACGTACCGGAAATTATTGAAGTAAAAGAACATCTGGAATCATTGAAGAAGAAAGGTGTCATTCAGCAATGGGAGTTACCCTATGAGAATTTGCTGACAAGAAGAAGCGCAGCAATTTTCTTTCTGACTATACCGGAAACTTCTCCCGCAGCTGGAGTCTGGAGTGAACTGGAGAAATACGATAACTTCAGCCAAAGACTGAATTCCGAAAAAAAAATATCACAGTTGCCTTACCGGGTCACTTTTAGTAAAGAAGAAAAGGAAAAAAATGAGCAAGTGAAAATCAGTTAACGTACCCAATAGACAGCCATGGATCACAACTTTATTCGCATTGATGACTCCGAGACCAAGCAACTTACCTTGTTTCAACGAGATAATAATCTGGATAGGATGGATAACCTGGATGAACTTCCCCAACGGGCGGCAATCTTCGCAATTTGTGGCAAGGTAAACGGCCAGCCTGCAAATCCAAGACACATAGCGTTAACAACTAATTTACAGGAGCAAATAAAAAAACTCTTCAGTGAAAGTAATCATCAAGATGATACGTGTTTAAAGGAATTTATTTTGTCTATCAAGACGAAACACCTCATTTACAAACTAATTCAGGACGACATATCCTCGGCACCGGCATTGGATCTTAAAAAGAATTGGGAAATGTTGTATCGGCCTGAATGTAATGCTGAACTAAATAAAATTCACTAAAGCTTATAAAACTGCGGATGAACGCCCTGAATCCCTCCCCTTCCCTTGTCCTGTTCGTATTGGGAATTTTCTTGTCAGTTTCTACAGCGAAAGCCAACCATCGTCCCCAGATTTCCAATCAGGTCGCCACTTTACATAAGATTGAAAAATCAATTGAAATCAGATTCACACTGCATGATTATGAGAAAGACACAATCAAAGTCAGCTTAAAAGTATTTGATAAAAACGGAGTCAGTTATAATACGAAGGGCTTCAGGTTGACCGGAGACATCGGATACCCCATTATCACAGGAGATAAGAGAATTCTTATTCACTTTAACCAGCTTCCCGATATCAGTAACCTGATAATCCAAATCATTGCCGAAGACCTAATAGTTGAAAAGATAATCGCAGAAGTGGATACCACAAGACTTAAGCGTGACTTTAAAAAAATATATGGATTTAGAGATGCCTACAGCGACAGTGGCCGGAGACATAAAGGAAATGTTCGCAGTTATCTAATGAAATGTTTTGCGGAAAATAATCTGACTTTAAATAATCAACGATTATTTTTTTCTCAGACAGACTTTCAGAAATCATTTCAGGAAAAATTTGGACTTCAACCTGAACTTGGTGCTTCCACAGAACAATTTGAAATAGTAAATATCGTAGCAAATAAAACGTCCGTCAGCCAGCCGAATGAAATAGTGTTGTTAACAGCTCACTATGACGCTATAAAAGGAAGCCCAGGAGCAGACGACAATGGTTCAGGCGTCATTGGGCTACTGGAAGTGATGCGAATACTGGCTAAGCATGATTTTGGCCGAACGATCCGTTTTATTGCATTTGATCTGGAAGAACATGGCTCATGGGGAAGCTTGAATTATGTTTTTAATGGTGGAATTGGATCTCATGAGAAAGTTGCAGCCGTAATAAATTTTGATATGATCGGAACAGCCCGCACTGCTCCTGATTCACAGGAATTGCCGGACGGCTTTGGAGAGTATTTTAAAGAAATAAGTGACAGGATCGTTGCCAACAAACGGCGTGGAGATTTTGCACTAAGCGTTTCAGATGAAAATTCTGCTTTAGTATCTCAAATTATAGCGAAAGCTAGTAAACAATACGTACCAGCACTGACTTTGCATTCTCTAGTTGCAGCAGAAGATCAATTGCATGACTTTGAGCTTATGTCAAGTGACCACGCCGCCTTCTGGCTTGCTGGTATAAGCGCAGTTCATGTTGGGGAAGGAGGGCCTACAAGAAATAAATTTATTGATAGTGCACTGGACAATGGCAGTGACTTAAAACTTGACTATCAATTTATCTCCAATGTGGTCCGGATGACAGTTGCAGCTCTGGTCATTCTGGCAGGAACTGATCAGGCTACGACAGCAACAATACAATCTATCAGATAACATTAATCCTAATCTTTAAAATCTATGATTGAAAAAATTGAAGGACTAAAAGGATTGATCGGAAAAACACCTGTTATGAAACTCAAGTCCCCCAATGTTGACCTGTTTGTCAAATTGGAGTATGCTAACCTGACAGGTAGTATCAAAGATCGTGCTGCATATCATATTATTAGGGAAGCAATCCTAGAAGGAAAAATTAATCAGTCAACCACAATCGTAGAATCAAGTTCTGGCAATTTTGCTATTTCTCTGGCCTGCCTCTGCAGGCATCTGGGGTTGGAATTTATTCCTGTTATCGATCCCAATATTGTGCCCGGATATGAGAAATTGTTGAACTTACTCGTTTCTAAAGTAGTCAAGGTTAATGAAAGAGATAAAACCGGAGGATACCTGTTGACAAGAATAAGGACAGTCGAACAACTGATAAAAAGCGAGGAAAATATTTTCTGGACGAACCAATATGAAAACCCTAATAATTTCAAAGCTTATTTTAAAATGGGCGATGAAGTCAATCAGGCCTTACCGCAGCTGGACTATCTATTTATTGGGGTAAGTTCAGGAGGAACAATTATCGGATTGTCACAAAGGTTAAAAGAACATAACCCTTCATTGAAAATTGTTGCCGTGGACGTTGAAGGCTCTGTGGTTTTTGACCAAAAGCCAAAGAAACGCCACGTCTCAGGAATTGGATCAAGCAAGAAACCTGTCTTTATGGGGAAGGCTATTATCGACGATATCATTCATGTGTCCGAAGCAGAGATAATATCTAGTTGCCACGCTCTCTTAAAGGAGCATACGATTTTTGGAGGAGCTTCGGCCGGAGCATCCTATGCGGCTATTAAGAACTATTTTGGCGACAGAAAGGCGATACATCGCCCTAAAGTACTCTTTCTTTGCCCGGATCGTGGATCATCCTATATCGACACTATTTATGATGATCAATGGTGTGCAAGCAAAATATTGTTGGAAAACAGTGTTATCTGATTTATGAAATACATCAACCAAAACCATATTCGAGAAATTGGCATAGATTGGAGTTCCATCTTCAACGTCATTAAAGATTCTTTACAGTCATTTCATGAAAAAGATTTTGCGCAACCTGTAAAACCCTATTTACGATTTAATAACCTTAAGAATAGAATCATTGCAATGCCCGCCTACGTTGGAGGTGCAATCCGGAAAGCAGGTATTAAGTGGATCGCAAGTTTTCCAGGTAACATTCAAAAAGCAATTCCACGGGCGCATTCCGTTACTATTCTCAATGATTCGGATAACGGTAAGCCCGTTTGTATCATTAATACCAATTTGATCAGTGGGATAAGAACCATAGCGGTATCAGGCATGCTGATGGATCTTTATCTTAAAGGTAAAAAAACAAAAGCGGTGATTGGGATAAGCGGGATTGGTCCTATAGGCAGACTTCATGTTGAAATGATTACATCCATTTTTCAGGATTCCGTGTCACGTATTTTGATTTATGACATTAGGGAGATAGATAAAACTATATTTCCTCCGTCTTTTGCCGATCGTATATTCGTCTGCTCCTCTTGGCAGGAAGCCTATGTTGATGCAGATATTTTCATCACTTGTACTGTCTCTGAAAAACCTTATATTGATGTGGCTCCGAAAAAGGGTTCATTGCAAATGAATGTTTCCTTGCGCGACTATGAAACTACTTGTCGTTCGTTCATGGACTATATTATCGTCGATGATTGGGACGAAGTCTGTCGCGAAAACACGGATATCGAAAGAATGTACAAGGAGAGTGGGTTAACCAGCGGAGATACCGTCAGTCTAGCAAAGGTATTGGCAGAAGGGGCGATAGAAAGAATGACCATGGAAGAAAAAACTATTATGTTTAATCCCATGGGGATGGCCATCTTTGACGTGGCAGTGGGTAATTGGTTCTATACGAGAGCTACCCAACTAAAGATAGGGATAGACTTGGAAGATTAACACATGGGCTTCATTATGTATCGAAACTACTTATTGATTTGGTTCAGGACAATGGCTAAAGATGTAAGATATCTTCTGATCGCCACATCAAGCCTCGCGTTTGGACTCGTAGTGGCAATAAATTCATTTTTATATGTCCACAATGAACTCAGCATTGAGAAGTCTCATGTCAGTGTTGATCGTATCTTCAGGATAGGATGCAGTACCCTCATGGATAATACCTCGACGCAGTGGGCTCCAGCTCCCGCACCTCTCGCTCAAGCGTTGTCAGATGAATTTCCTGAGATAGAATCCATAACTAGGATTGCCAAAGCGTATGCTAATGGAAGAGGAATAAATGTTCGGCTTAATGATAAAGTGATTGAGCAGGATCAATTCTTGATGGCTGACTCAACTTTTTTTTCGATTTTTACCTATCAGTTTTTATTTGGCGATGCAAAAGCATTGACTCATCCTGGCCAGATTGTAATCACAGAAGAACTGTATAGCAAATTATTTCCGGATTCTGGGCAGAATCCAATCGGAGAAACAATTTCTGTCGGAGAGTCTGAATTGGCGATTGCCGGAGTGGTGAAAAATAATCCCTATAATTCTCACATTAGCTTTAACGGACTGATCTCCTGGACTACTTTCGACAGGTCTGAATCATGGACAGATGCGTATGCATACACCTATATTTTGCTACATGATGCAAATGACATTGAAAAAATAAAGGATGCAATTCCTTCTTTTATAGCCAGACAAATTGATGGCCACGTGAAGTCATTGGAGTCGAAAGTGGATCTGATCATTCAACCATTAAAAGATATTCATCTCAGTTCCAACTTAAATGATGAATTGAACACAAATGGCAACATTCTTTACGTCTATCTGTTCATTATCCTTGGAATATTCATTCTTATTATTTCCATAACTAACTATGTTAATATCTCTCTTGCAAAATCAAGGAGAAGAGCGAAGGAAATTGGCGTCAGAAAAGTGATGGGTGCTCAAAAAACTCAGGTGCAGGGAAATCTGCTCTTCGAGTCCCTTCTACTAACGTTGCTTGCGACTGTGCTGGGATTGCTATTGACTTTTTTATTGCTGCCGGTCTTTAGCCAGATTCTGAATGAAACACTGAATATGGAGATGCTTTTCCGTCCCTTCTTTGTCGTGTTTATTCTTGCGCTTATAGTTATAGTTACACTTTTAAGCGGGAGCTACCCTGCTTTTTATATCGCCACATTTAATCCGATCGATATTTTAAAGGGCACACAGGGAAAAGATAGATCGTTTTCTGTCAGAAAAGTGCTGGTGATGATTCAATTGGTTGTTTCCGTTACAATGATCATTATGACCTTTCTCGTAAGTCGTCAGCTTCATTTTGTAAATACAAGGGAGCTTGGCTTTGTGAAGGAGAACCTGTTTGTAATTCGGTCACAGGAAGACATCGATCTAGAAGCCTTAAAAGACGACCTACTAAGCCATAATGAAGTCATAACTGCATCCCTGACTTCCTTTACTCCGGAAGATGCAGCCAAGGACGAATTTAAAATTGAAGTAGATGGCGTTGACAGAGTTCGTGTCGTTGAGTATGTCTTTGGAGACCATAACTTCGTTAAGCTGATGCAGATGAAAATTATTGACGGCAGGGATTTTGACGAAAATATTGATTTGAACCCTGACGGAAGTTATCTGGTAAATGAAGAAGCCGTCAAGACATTTGGCTGGAAAGAACCGATTGGAAAAAGAATAGGTGAACTTCATGGGGATGGCAAAGGTACTGTGATTGGTGTGGTTAGGAATGCCAATCTTTTTTCATTGCATGAGAAAATTCAGCCATTGGTCATTCGCCTGATCCGTGGAAACGTAGATCAGATGAAATTACTCGTGCGTTCACAACCTTCAAAACAGAAGCAAGCTCTTTTACTGATTGAAGAAAAATATCATGAAATGATTGATGCTCCGGCTGCAACTGAATTACTCGCAGATCACTACTCTCGATTGTATAGATCCGAACGGGATATGGGATCACTGGTAAATGTGGCTACTCTTCTGGTTATCATCATCTCCGGTTTGGGATTATATGGATTATCCTCACTACTTGCGGAACAAAAGTCAAAAGAGGGTTGCATACGAAAAATAATGGGAGCTACCCGAACGAATGTCTTCTTTTGGTATATAAAAGGATTTTTGAATATGTCTGCCATCGCCAATCTTTTATCCTGGCCAATCGCTTATTTTTTACTAATAAAATGGCTGGAGACTTTTTCTTATAAAATTAACATCGGACCATCGGTCTTTATTCTGGCAGGCCTAGTTACATTAGGTATCGTTTTACTAACTACAGGGTATCATGCCATGGCAATGACCCGGGTTGATCCAGCTACAACACTCCGACAGAACTGACGACGCGTTCCGTTTCATCTGGACAATTAAATATCACGACTTACAAATTTCCCCGAGAGGATATGCCTCTTCATGAAAATTTAATAACCGTTTTTCTGAGCCTCCAGTCCATCGAGGATCGGGGCATCACTTTTATTAACAGCAGTGATGAGGAAGAATTTTTTTCTTACGCACAATTGAATAAGGATGCAGCGGCGAATACCGCTGCTCTTAAAGAATGGGGGGTGGACAAGGGAATGATTTTAATTCTTGCTGTCGAGGATGCGAAAAAATTTATTATCAACTTCTGGTCTTGCCTGCTGATTGGTGCAATACCCGTACCACTGAGTATGGGGATGAATGAATGGCACAGGAAAAAATGGATGAGCATTTGGTCAGCTTGCAACTACCCCAAATTTTTCTGTTCAAATGAAAAGGATGTTGAAAATCTCTTGCAGTATGCACAAGAAAATTTTCAGACTGAAATACAAAGGTTAAAGGATAGTTGGGTCGTTGAACAATCATCTTCCAACGCCTTGCCACCAGTATTCATACCCGATATGTCTGACATAGCCTACATACAATTTTCTTCTGGCTCAACGGCAGTACCGAAGGGAGTAATGTTAACGCACGCTAACCTGATAGCAAATACTGGGGATATTATTGAACGTGCCGCGATAACAAAGAATGACTCTATGTTGAGTTGGATGCCACTGAGTCATGATATGGGAATAATTTGTTTCCATTTGTCTGCCTTGGTTGCGGGAATAAATCAATTTATCATATCAACGGCCTTATTTATTAGGAGACCTTCAATATGGCTGACGAAACTAAGCGACCATGCTATCTCGGTTTCGTTTTCTCCAAATTTCGGACTTCACTACCTGCTTGAGGGTATTCAGTCGAGGGATTTTTTATGGAATCTCTCAAAGCTGAGACTCGTGTTCAGTGGAGCAGAGCCTGTCATAAAATCTACCGTTGATAGATTTATAAAAGAATTGAGTCGTTATCAGTTAAGCCCGGTAACCATTTACCCGGGATATGGATTAGCCGAAGGATCTGTGGCAGTCTCGCTGCCTGTACCAGGAACAAAGATCAACTCATTAAAATTGGATAGAAATTCCCTCGGAGTAGGACATCGTATCAAGGAATCTGAAGAGGGTGTGGACTTTGTATCTGTAGGACAAGCGTTGGAAAGATGCCAGTTGAGAATTGTCGATAATGATGATGTGCCATTGCCGGATGACCACGTTGGACATATTCAGATCTTAGGAGACAACGTAACCGCAGGGTATTACAATAATGCCGACGCGTCACATCAGCTTTTTACTACAGACGGCTGGCTGAGAACGGGTGATCTGGGTTTTATCAGATCCCAGCAACTTAGCATAACCGGAAGGAAGAAAAACCTAATCATTGCTAACGGTCAGAATTACTATCCTCATGACATTGAAGAGGTGATTCAGATTTCCGGAGTTGCCGACTTGGGAAAAGTAGTGGTAGCAGGAATTCGGGATGAAATGAATCTCACCGATCAGATTCTGGTATTCTTACTCTTTAAAGGAGATGTTGATGCCTTCATTGCGATATCACAAAACATACATAAAATAATACAGGAAAAGATCGGCATCGGAGCTAAGCATGTGATTCCTGTCAGAAAGATTCCGAAGACATCAAGTGGGAAAGTTCAGCGGTTTATACTCTTGGAAGAATATGAACATGGAAAATATGAACAAATTATCCGGGAGATAAATCAAAAAACTAAGCTGATTTCTTCCCCTTCTCATGTGAGTCATATCAACGAAAAATTGGAAAGCATTGTCAGATCGTTTTGCAACGACTCTTTATTTAACAGGGACGATTCATTTTATGACGTTGGTCTCAATAGCTTGCAAATGACCTACCTGGCACTGAAGATCCAGGAAGAACTGTGCATCCCACTGACCGTGCATGATCTGCTGACTTTCCCATCGTTGAACTTGTTAGAGGATCGGATCGCAATACTGCACCAGGACAAGCCCGCGGAGCCAGTCCATACGATCTCCTCTTCTTGGTTTGATCTCAGTTCGGCTCAAAAAAGATTTTGGTACCTAGAGAAAGTCTTTCCACAGACCAGAGCATGTAATCTGGCATTTGCGAGTCATATCACTGGTACGATTAACATCAAAGTTTTGCAGCAAGCCTTAGCGTATCTGGTCAAAACGCAGCCCGGTCTGCGAACAAGATTTAAAGAAACCGAACAAGGACCGGTTCAATCTCATAGGGCTTTCAGTCAGGTGAAAGATTATTTTGAATATGCAGATATAAGAACCGAACAGAAAAGCTATGAGGAAATCAATCAACTGGTTAATGAGGTGGCTGATTCTAAATTGGACTTGTCCGAAGACTCGCTCATAAAAATAACGATATGGAGAACGGCAGAGCAGGAATATGTTTTTATCCTGCTGGTTCATCATATCATTTTCGATGGATGGTCTTTTGAACTTTTCTGCAATGAACTTAAAAGTAAATACCAGCTCATAAAAGATAATATTCTTTTTCATTCTGATGCTGAAGATCATGGAATTCGTCTTCATGTACAAAATCAAACTGACCTAACGAGAAATGCAGCTTCATTGCCAGCCAGGATATACTGGCTAAATGAGTTGTCCGGAAAACTACCGGCATTAAACTTACCGATTGCAAAACCGCGATCTTCATCCGTTCGTAATTTTCACTCCGCACACGTTAAATTCATTCTGTCCCAATCTGTAACTAATAAATTGAAAGAAGTGAGCCGGGCAGCTCAAACTACCCCTTTTGTATTTCTCCTTGCAGTGATCGACGTGTTGCTTTACAAGTACACCGGTCAATCTGATATTATTGTAGGCACGGATTTGTCTGGCAGGTCAAACTATAAGTTCGGAAAAACCATCGGACATTTTCTGAATACAGTTCTTATTCGCTCCCGGATATTTGGAACCGATTCACTCATGGACCTGATGTACCAAGTCAATAAGAAGTTAAACCTTGCATTTGAAAATCAAGATTACCCCTTTGATCATATCCTGGAAGATATTGCTATCGAACGTGATGCGTTACATTTTCCATTGCTGGATGTTTTTATCATTTTTCAGAACTTCGAGAACAATAAACAACGTATAGCTTTTGAAGAAGAAGCCGTCTTTACTCAACTAAAAATCAATGCCCAGGAATCTTTGTTTGACCTGCTCTTCGAATTTAACGAGGTAGATGACAAATGGGAATTGAAAATCAGTTATAATACAGAGAGATACGATACTGCCGGTATCCAGAGACTGATTGGTCACTTCGAAAAACTAGTCTCTGAAATAGTTCAGTCTCCCTCCAAAAAAATCAGTGACTTCGAATTAGTCCAACTCTCTGAACAGACGCAATTACTACAATGGTCTAACGGGGGCTCAGGAGCGGTAATTTCAAAAGAAGAAACAGTACTCTCCGGCCTGCGAAGAATTGCCGCACAATCACCTGATTCACTGGCGATCATTTGCAATGAAAAACAATTATCCTATAAATTCTTAGAGCAGCAATCTGATGCACTGGCGGCATGTCTCTTGCGAAAGCACTCTATCAGAAACGGAGACATAATTGGACTGGTTGTTGGTCGCTCGGAGTGGTCTATCATTGGGTTGCTGTCGATTCTTAAATCAGGAGCGGTGTACTTGCCAGTCGATCCTGACTATCCACTGTACCGCATTGAATCGATGCTCCGTGAGGCGGGAGCAAAAATAATATTAACGTCCGCGGCGTTACAGGAAAAATTTTCTTCTATGGACTTTCAGGTTGAACTTATCGGGGACGACTGCCTGAAGAGTAATGAGGATACCATTCCAGTAAAGATCACTTCAAATGATCTTGCATGTGTTTTTTTTACATCCGGGTCGACAGGTCGGCCAAAAGGAGTAGCAATCAGCCACCAGGCTTTGCTCGACTACGTAAAAACATTTTCGAATTATTTTGAGATCAATTCCTCAGATAGAATAGTAAATCAGTCTCTCATCTCTTTTGATATTTCGATGGAGGAGATATTTCCCTCTCTAGTAAACGGGGCAACATTGATAATTGCGCCTAAAGGAGGATTTGACGAAGAGTTTCCTGATTTTCTTATCACACACCAGGCTACCGTGTTAAGTACTACTCCAAACATTTTAAAAGAGTTAAATATGTCTGGGAAGATTGCTTCTTCGCTCAGGGTGGTCATAAGTGGAGGCGAAAGGCTCCAGGGAAATCAAATCAATAATTTACTAAGACAGGTACCTGTGGTATGCAATACCTATGGGCCAACCGAGGTAACAGTATGTGCAACCTATTCTAAAATAACCCGAGTAGAAGAAGCCCCTTCATTGGGTATCCCAATTTCAAACAAGAGTGTATTGATTCTTAACAGTGAACTCAAATTGGTTCCAGTTGGAGTCATTGGCGAGATCTACGTAGGAGGGAGAGGACTTGCCCAAGGTTACCTCAATAACCCGGAAGCAACGTACAACTCGTTCATTAGAAATCCCTATTATCCGGATCAGCGGTTATACAAAACCGGTGACCTTGCTAAGTGGGAATCGAATGGCACGATCACTTTCTGTGGTAGGTCAGATGAACAACTAAAGATCAAAGGCTTTCGAGTTGAACTGGAAGAACTGAGATATCATATGTTGAGTAATCCATTAATCTTGGATGTCGAAATTTTGCCATTGACTAATACGGACGGGACTTTATTGCTCGCTGCCTGCTATCAATCAAAGGTCTTAGTTTCAGACGAAGAATTTCGTGAATATCTGGCTTCTCGTATTCCTTTTTATATTATTCCCAGCCTCCTGTTGCAGGTTGAACATTTTCCATTGCTTGACAATTCAAAGAAAGATTTACGATCTCTTGAAAGTCTAATGAGAAAAGAAATGACCAAGAAGCAAAACGTCATGCTTCAGTACCCACCAGCCAACGATGAAGAGGTTCGCATGCTTACTATCTGGCAGTCGATACTTGGAAAACACTCCATTAGTATCTACGACAACTTTTTTGAGTGCGGCGGAAATTCTTTGAAAGCAACCCAATTGCTTTCCAGGATAAGCAAGGATTTTAAGGTTACGCTCGAATTAAAGACGATTTATCTTAACCCGACTATATGCTTGCTGTTGAAGCGAGTAAGGCAAACTGAGCCAACCGGGTTTAATTCTATTCCAGCAATCGAAGACCAGGAATTTTACCAGGTCACGCATGCTCAAAAAAGATTGTTCTTCTTGGAACACTTCGGAGGTAATCCTGCAGCAAGTAACCTTTCATGGGCCTTTGAATTGGAAGGTGAACTAGATATGACGGTCCTTCCTGAAGTCTTCATACACTTGATTGACAAGCACGCAAGTCTGAGAACTGTATTTTTCACCCGTAATGGCCAGATATATCAAAAGATAAAAAAGGCCGAGTACTTTTCTGGCTATTTCAAGACTCTTCCCCAGGAAGAAATAACGAGCTCTCTTTCGGAGTTCATCCGGAGAGATTCCGTGCAACCTTTTGATCTGACAGAAGGACCGCTTGTGCGGGTGTTCCTGATCCAGATCAATAAACTAAAATCGGTACTCGTGTTAACAATCCATCACCTGATTACTGATGCCTGGTCAATAAATATTCTTTTGGAGGATATCAATTCGATCTACAACCAATTAAAAAATAGCAGAGGTATTAACCTGCCGATAGAAAAAATTCAATACAAGGATTTCGCAGCCTGGGAGCATGATCAACTTCAAAGTAAAGGTCCAGCTTTAAAAAAGTATTGGCAGTCCATAATGACCAAGAGCAGGAATATTCTTTCCCTGTCTGATTTACCTCTTAATGCGGTGAGCGAACAAGGATCGTTCGTGACAATACCAGTTGTTGATTCATTTGTAAAACAAATGAATCAACAACTGGTAAAGCACAGCTTTACGTGGCATACGCAATTGATGAGTTGGCTGAGTATTTACTACTGGCTTACTTCATCAAATACCGATTTTCTGGTGGGCACTGTTGCTGCTGGAAGGACTCATGCTGACATCGAACGGGTAACGGGTTTTTTTGTGAATACATTGCCTGTCGATATCACTACAAACGGACACTCTTCCTATAAAAAATTTGCCGAACATATAAGTAGTCAGATTGCAGAAGCACTGGAAAATCAATTCTACCCCTTTAATCTTATTCAGGAAATTACCCCGTCAAAAGACCGAACATTCCTTCGCACTATAGTGTCTGAACTTGGTACTTGGCAGGTGAATTCCGGTATTCAGTTCGAAAATATAAATGCGAAATATATCGGGACTGAATTTCAGTGGCGTTTTGATTTTGATTTTACGTGCGGAATCCAGAAGTACGGTGACCATGTAAACCTTGTTATCCTTTATCGGCAGGGTGCATTCTCAGAGCATCAGGTAGAATCAATCGGAAGGTCTTTGATAAGAATTGGTCAGCTTGTATCCGCTGATGAAAATATAAACATCTCTGGGATCAGGGAATTTTTATGGCCTAGCACGAAGCTCGATGATTTGTCAGGTAACAGCCTGGAACTACTCCTTGATCAGTTTCCTCAATCTTAAAATTAAAAGTGCCAGAGGCACAAAGAAATGCAAAACCAGAATAATAAAGTCCTTCTGGCACTGTTGCCGTATTGGACACCACTCATCCCTCCGCTGGGGATAAGTTGTCTTAAAAGTCATCTTACCAATGCAGGATTCGAAGTGGTTACACGCGATGCTAATATGGATATTTCATTTCGCGAGATCTACCATAAGTATTTTGAAATCGTTAAGGAGAATGTACCGATGTATAAGCAGGGCAATTTTTTTAATATCGGAATGGAATTCATGCGAAACCACATGATGGCGCACATCAACCAAGATGACATAAAAAAATACCATGAACTTATCCGCATACTCTTCCGCACAACTTACTATTGCGAGATCGCAGAAAGCTCGGTCATAACGCTAATCGATCTTCTGGAGGATTTCTATGTAAAACTTAAAGTTTATGTTCTTGACTTAGTCGAATTAGTGAAGCCGGATATCGTTGGCCTTTCCACCTTCAGCGGAAACTTACCCGCCTCACTGTTCTCCTTTCAGTTGATTAAAGAAAAATACCCGAACATCAGAACCATCATGGGCGGAGGAACTTTCTCCATGGAACTGGCAGTCGACAACCCCAACTTCAAACGCCTGCTCGAGAAAGCGCATTACATCGACAAGTTTATTGTTGGCGAAGGCGAACAACTCATGCTGAAATATCTAAAGAATGAATTACCTCCTGATAAGCGTGTTTATACACTTGCTGACCTGGAGCGAGATGAAACGCTAGATATTAACAACGCTATACTCCCCGACTTCTCGGACCTTCAGACGAAACTATACCCTCAGCTAGGTGCTTGGACATCCCGCAGCTGCCCGTATCAATGCAGTTTTTGCTCGGAAACAATCCATTGGGGAGCATACAAAAAGAAAACACCTCAACGCATCGCACATGAATTGAATGAAATGTTTAATCTCCATCATGTTCAATTGTTTCTGTTTGGAGATTCATTATTGAATATTGTAATTGACGATCTTTCCAAAGAACTTACCAAATACAAAAACACTTTTTATTGGGACGGCTATCTCAGAACTGATCCACCTGTATGTAAACCCGAAAATGCATTGCGTTGGCGAGCAAGCGGATTTTATCGCGCTCGGCTAGGAGTAGAAAGCGGCTCGCAGAAAATCCTGGATGTAATGAACAAAAAGATTACAGTTAACAATATCAGGCAATCTGTAAAAGCATTGGCGGGAGCGGGGATCAAGACCACAACCTATTGGATTGTTGGGCATCCCGGAGAAACAGAGGAGGACTTTCAAATGACTCTCGACTTGATCGAAGAATTGAAAGACGATTTATGGGAAGCAGAGGTAAATCCATTTTCTTATTTTCTCACTGGTCAGGTAGACTCCGATAAATGGATGTCTGAATATAAGAGAGTGACACTATATCCTGAGGAATTCAATGATATGCTGCTGACTCAAACCTGGGTCATGCAGGGATGTCATCCCGAAAGAGAAGTTATCTACGATCGTGTCAATCGCTTTGTCAACCATTGCCACAAACTGGGCATCCCTAATCCCTACTTCGAACATGAAATATATAAAGCTGATTTGCGGTGGAAAAAATTACATCCCAATTCTGTTCCATTGCTTATTGATTTTAAAGACAATGCATTAGTACATGAAGACATGATGAGTCAGAAATATGATTCCTTTTCTGTTGCCAACCTTGAAGATCTCCTAAACACCTGACTTTAATATTAAATGGATAATTCAAGCGATTTAGGAAAAGTTGTTTACCTGCTCTCAAAGAAAACACTTGGGCAGTCTGAAAAACTAATCAGTTATTTTGGCCGTGACGTGAACACAGTGGAAGCGATGCTTCCCCTGACAAAGCTGCAATCAGATATTTTTACAGACATTCTTCTGAACCCCGGAACAACCAGCTATAATATCGCTGCCTATATTTTATATGATGGACCATTTGATGTGTCAATCTGGACTGAAGCATTAAATGAGTATGTCAGGAGATCTCCCTTGCTTCGCTGTGATCTCACAACAAAAAATGAACTCACCTATCTTTGTGTCCGAAAACCCACTTATATTACCCCTGACGTTTTTGATTTTTCAGAACAGCAACTCAGCACTGAACAAATAAAAGACTGGGTACGATCCTACACGGATAAGCCCTATCAGCTGGATACAGCCTTGTCTCGACACCTGGTCATTAGGCTGAACAATGATAGCCATCTGATCTGCATCGCCACTCACCAAATGACTGTAGATGGAGTAGCAGGACGTCTTTATTTTGAAAACATCGGTCGGATTTATCAGAGCCTGACCGACCAGAAAGAGCTGCCTGAAGACGGCTCAATAAAGCCATTCCATGAATATATCTTCTCGGTGAATGAAAACTTTAATAATGAGGAAACAGAAGCATTTTGGCAGACGGAACTAAGTGGCTTAACCTTCCCACCTAAAAATAGTTTCTCGCATGAAAAAGGCTCAAGGCATCAACAACTGAATGTACCCCTTGAGGATGTGAAAAAAATAAAGGCCTTCAGCAAGCAAAAGGGTGTAACTCCGTCTTTCTTGCTGAAAACTTTGTTCGCATTTGTAATCAAAGATTTATCGGGCACGGAAAATGGATTCTTGTTATTTGAGAATCGTCATGGCAGAGAAAAAGAATACCTCAAAACCATGGGAGCATTCCTGTACTCTTCTCCAATCCCGGTGCCCTCCGAACTGTCAACAAAAGCAGGTAGCATTGAAGACTGGCTGGGGCATTTTCTTGAACATCGTAACAAGTCAAAAAACTTTCAAAACATCTCTTTCGGTAAGGTCCTCGAACTGATTAAAAGGCCCGGAGGTATCCGCGTCTTTTATAACTATGTACAACTTGCTAACCTGGATTTCATAGGAAGCAAATGCGACATGGAGCTGTTTGAGAGCTTTGCCTCTAATGAAGTTCATTTTTTCATTGAGGAAAGACCAGAACAGTTAATATTTAACCTGTTCTTCGACGAGGAATACTTCGATGCGTATCGCTTCCTTGAGCGATTCCTCTATGTTACCCGTCAATTGATAAACAAAGACACCAGCCTTGCAAAGGTGAATTGGATTTTGCCTGACGAAGAACTCCTGCTATTGCATTCCTTTCAAAGCCGGATACCCCTGACTCCAGGTGATACCTTTGTAAGTTTGTTTAACAGCCAGGTCAATGAGTCATCCTATTCGATTGCAGCCGCTTATGAGGATTCGGAAATTACCTATAAAGCTCTGGATCAAAGGTCAAACATAATTGCAGCATTTCTTAAGAATAAAAAAATTACCAAAGGTAGTATCGTAGCAGTCCACTGCAAACGTTCCATCGAGCTGCTTGCAATGATTGTGGCTACATTGAAGATAGGAGCAGTTTATCTTCCTATCGACCCGGCAATTTCAACACAAAGAAAAGAGTACATTCTTTTTGATGCTCAGCCTGATATCCTCGTACTGGATGAATCTGACTTTGATCCAAGGGAGAAACCAGCAAAGACACAAATGGTGCTCATCAATTCAATCAGTGATGACACGACCGCCCAACCTCCGCTTGACACACCGGGTTCACATGATATCGCGTATATTATTTATACGTCCGGCTCTACCGGCAAGCCAAAGGGTTGTGTGATTAATCATGCGGGAATGCTTAATCACCTGCTTGCCAAGGTCGAAACCTTTAATGTAACCTGCAAAAGTAGAATCCTTCAGAATGCTCCTCAGGGATTTGACATCTCGGTGTGGCAATTCTTAACATCATTAGTAAAGGGTGGGACGGTAGTGATCTATCCGAACAATTACGTCCAGGATATCGACTTGTTCATCGAACGGGTAGAAATGGACCGCCTCACAATAATAGAAATGGTACCATCCTATCTCCGGCTTTTCCTGGAATATGTCAACAGCCATCAAGTGAAATTTGACGCCCTTGAATACCTGATCGCAACAGGCGAAGAATTGAATTCTCACCTGGCCAGAAGATGTACTGAACTTCTGCCCGGTATTAAACTGGTAAATGCATATGGGCCAACAGAGGCATCGGATGATATCACACACTACCAGGTTGCAGACCCTGCATTAAATACATCGGTTCCGATCGGATCTCCGATTAGAAATATGAGTATTTATATTCTCAATGAGGGCGGTAAATTATGCTATATCGGTCAGCCAGGCGAGATATGTGTTGCTGGCGTAGGAGTCGGACCAGGCTATCTTAATCTTCCTGAGCTAACGATCAAATCCTTCATCCCGAACAGCATCCAGCCAAAAGATGGCGACACTATTTATTGTACGGGAGACATTGGCCTATGGCAAAAAGATGGAGTAATACGATATGCAGGTAGGAATGATAATCAATGGAAAATCGGAGGACATCGAATTGAATTGGGAGAAATTGAAAGTATCGCGCTGGAAAGCGGATTGACAAGGGAATGTTCTGCTGTAGGTTACAAAAACGGAAATGAAAATTTTATTGTATTGTACCTGGCAGGGACCAGAGACGTGATCCCGTATCTCAAAAATTTTATGCGAAAATTTTTGAATGAAATCCTGATACCTAAGCGCTTTGTAACCATGGATAGTCTTCCATTAACGCCAAACGGAAAAGTGGATATCAATGCGCTCAGATCATTACCTGCCGAACCCGAATATCATACCGACGAATCCCTGCCCTTGTTACAGGAAGAAGAAGAGTTAAAATCTATTTGGCAGATGGTCTTGAAAATCGATAACATCCACCCCGATCAAAATTTTTTCGACCTGGGTGGCCATTCGCTGACAGCCATGCACGTCATTCAACAAGTGCAGGATCAACTAGGAGTTAAAATTCCGTTGAAAATACTATTCGAATACCCCTCAGTCAGAAGCATGGCAAGTGAAATCCGATCAATTAAAAAAATCACGTTTGGTTTCGTGGGGACAGAAATCGAAAACAGAGATCAGTTTATAATTTAAATATGGTCGAGATCTTTTTTACAAAGTTCAACCAGCCCCTGCCTGAGGTAAAATTGCTTCTACTATCGCAGACACTACCTTCCAGGATAGCAGCGGAGATATTTAGATTTAATCGCTGGCAGGACCGACACTCATGCTTATTTGGAAAATTACTATTAAGACAGGCGCTGACTAAAACAAATAGCGATGCCAGCCTGGAGAACCTGCAATACAC
>NNBV01003236.1_pt1 | contig 20195 bp, 8 predicted proteins | sample 1173771 | NCBI WGS metagenome assembly NNBV01 (sample SAMN07173938, study PRJNA388173) | plant metagenome | isolation source: symbiotic tissue sample KVS11 | place: Norway: Troms, Kvaloya island | reverse complement strand
GTTGTTGATGGCTTTAATCATCAGCTTCCTAACGTGGGGTCAAAAGTTACCTGTGGGACCGCAGGTAACTACTTTTTATTCCGATGCCGATGACACGGAGCAACCCTATGGATTATATCTGCCGAAGAATTTTGATCCGAACAAAAAGTATCCGTTTGTGATGATGCTTCATGGCGCAGGATCTAATCACCGGCTGGACATGAAAAGACTGTTTGGAAAGAGTAATGCGCCAGGGGAAACAGACGTAGAGGCATCCCGTTATTTTCAGGAATGGAAAGAGGTCGACTACATTGTTGCTGCACCACTCGCCCGCGGCACCATGGGTTACCAGGGGCTTACGGAGAAAGATGTGATGGATGTATTGGCGGATGTAAAGAAACGATTCAACATTGATGAAGATCGTACTTACCTCACCGGACTATCGATGGGTGGTGGTGGCACCCTCTGGATTGGACTGACACACCCTGACATCTGGGCTGCGATGGCACCAGTATGCCCTGCTCCACCACAAGGTACCGATGAACTTGCTGCGAATGGATTGAATATTCCTTTTCATTTTTTCCATGGTGACAAAGATCAGGCTGTACCCGTTGCCGTATCACGCGACTGGACAAAGAAATTAAAAGAGCTGGGTGCACAGGTAGAATACATTGAATATCCCGGAGTGAATCATAACAGCTGGGAGAATGCATATAAAGATGGTTTCATCTTCGACTGGTTTAGTAAATACAAACGCAACGCCTATCCCAATGAAGTGCGCTTCAACTCGCGCGATTATGCACACAGCAAAGCGTATTGGGTCAGCTTCGATCAGCTTACTCCTGGCACGCTGGCAACTATTGCCGCCAAATTCACCGCTGCAAATACAGTAGACATTACCACTTCTTCTCTTGGTGCTTTCACCTTAACACTCAGCAATCATCCGCAATACAAAGCAGGACAGCCCATCGTGGTAACCATCGATGGAAAAAAGGTGAAAGTGACTTCGTCTGAAAAATTATCCTTTAAGCTGGAAGCAGGTAAATGGATAAATTCAAAGTATGAGCCAGCAGTAAATGCGAAGAAACCGGGTGCGGAAGGACCAATTGCAGCGTCGTTTGCAACACGGCATGTATATGTGTACGGAACATCCGGCAATCCTAATGAAGAAGAACTGAAGAAGCGTAGAGAACTGGCTGAGCAAGCTGCAGCATGGTCTGCTTATCGCGGTGCGTTCTTAGGTCGGTTGATGTTCTTCCCTCGCGTAGCATCGGACAAAGAGATCAGGCCAAGTGATATTGAAAGCAGCAACCTGATTCTGTTTGGCACGAAAGAGACCAACGCACTCATCGAAAAGTATGCAGACAAGTTGCCGCTGGAATTAAATGCATCGGCTACCGGCTATGGCTTATTCTATACTTTTCCAATGAATGGGCATTATGTAACGATCAACTCAGGTCTGCCGTGGTGGACGGTATCAAGGCCACAGGGATTTTATTCTTCCCCACAGTTGATGCTGGGTGGATTCACAAAGGATTTTGTTTTGTATAAAGATTTTTCAGACACCAAAGTAGCTGAAGGTAACTTTGATCAGAACTGGAATATATCCGAAGCGGAGAAGAAAGCGTTGAGTGCTTCAGGAGTTGTAACCGTGAAAAATTAAACGTTAATAGTTAAAAGTTAATCGTGGGAAATCTTCACGATTAACTTTTAACTAATTACTTCTACTCATACTTCAACGTCTCGGCAGGATTCACCAAAGCCACCTTAATGGCATGATAGCTTACAGTAAGTAACGCTACCAGCAATCCGCTCACCATACTGATGGCGAACAGCTCCCATCCTACCACAATGGCGAACTTAAAATCAGATAGCCACCACTTGGTCATCACATACCAGGAAGCTGGCACAGCTATGGCAAAGGCAATCAGCGAAAGCCAGATGTATTGCTTATTCATTAAGATAAAAATAGTACTCATCTCTGCGCCCATCACTTTGCGGATACCGATCTCTTTGGTACGGTTTACCGCATTGATACCGGCCAGTCCAAATAATCCGAGGCAAGAGATCAGGATAGCAAAACCAGTTGAAAGCCCGGTGATATTCATCCAGCGTTGTTGCGATTCATATTGTTTGGCGACATCTTCATCCAGGAAGGAATATTCAAAAGGATTGTCAGAAGAAACATCGTTCCAGATCTTACGTAGCTTCTCTACAGAGCCTGGTAAATCACCGGGAGTGACCTTCACCAGTATATTGGTGAGATTTCCCATGCTCTTTGTATTGATGGATAAAAACACGGGCTCAATCACTTGCTCCAAGGACTGAAAATGAAAATCTTTCAACACGCCAATTACTTTTGCACCCCGGCTGGTAGAATCCTCATTGTAGTTCAGGTATTCGTTCAGCGGATCTTTCCATTTCATATCACGAACCAATGCTTCGTTCACAATAATGGCATTACTGTCAGAAGGAATAGCAGCATCGAAATTTCTTCCCATGGCTAATTTTAAATCAAGGGTAGTGATGTAATACGGATCTACCCCATATACATAGGCCGACTTATTTTCATCATCAATCTTATAACCATAACGTGAGTATCCTTTGCTGAAGCTGGTGCTGGTACCACTCACAGCAACCACAGCAGGCTCCTGTTGCGCACGCACGCGGAAACGTTCTACCAAATCATCGGCTTTCTTATTCCAGCCGGTCTGAGTAGGGATGACCAATACCTGTTCTTTATTATATCCCAGGTCTTTGCTCGTCACAAAATTCATTTGCCGGTACATGATCACCGAACTGATCATTAGAAAAGCGGACAATGCAAATTGCAATACAACTAACGGCTTCGTAAACCCGGCCTGCAGTTTGGAAGTAAACCCTCCTTTCAACACCAACGCAGGGCGGAAGGAAGACAAGAACAAAGCAGGATAACTTCCTGCCAATACTCCTACGAGCAAGGTGATGGCCACACTTACAGAAAGTAAAGGAAGCAGGTCATGTAAAGTGATCTCAATGGACTTGCCGGTAAACTGATTGAACGAAGGCAGAAATAAAAACACTAGTCCCAATCCGATGATCATGGAGATCATGGCAAGAAGAATCGATTCAAATCCGAACTGATAAACCAATTGATTTTTCTGCGCACCAACTACTTTACGGATACCCACTTCTGTTCTGCGTGAAGTAGAAGTAGTCAACGCCAGGGAAACATAGTTGATGCTCGCGATCAGCATAATCAATATGGCAATACCGCCGAGTATCAACGAATATTGCGGATCACTTACTTTATCCCAGCCGATTTCGTTTCTCAAATGAATAGCGGTGATCGGAGAATATTGAAACTCCATGAGCTTCACGCCTGCAGGAAGTGGTGTTGTTAGTTCTTTCTTCCATTTCTCAAACCGTTCGCCCATGTGTTTTTGTGTCATCTTCTCTATGTTGGCGCTGAACTTCTTCAGGTCTGCATTGGGTTGCAGCTGAACGAAGGTGGGAACGTTGGAGTTACCCCATTGCGTCAGATTACGGTCATACCAGAGTCGGTTCTCTTGCGGAACGAGAATAGTAAATCCGATACTTGAATTACCGGGGGGTGCTTCGATCACGCCTGTAACGGTAAATGATTTCTCCTCCCCTACGTCGATGACCAGTGTTTTTCCTAATGGATTCTCATCATCAAAATATTTCTTTGCGATAGCGGGTGTGATCACCATGTCCGATTTATTGGCAAACAATTTCTCCGGATTACCCTTCAGCAAAGGGAAAGAGAACATCTTAAAAAAATCAGCATCCACATAGGTGATACTTTCCTTGAATACTTTATCGCCATAACGCATGATGGCATCTCCATCCGGGCTATAGCGGGTAGCAAGTTCTACTTCAGGAATCTCCTCTTTCATCGCAGGCTGTAAACCTGTTTGCAGCCATGCACCATAACTATACGGATGTTCCGGGTCAGGCTCCCAGGTATTATACTGCTTGCTTTCCATGCGATAGATACGATCCTTATTGGCATGGAACTGATCAAAACTGCGTTCATCCTGAATGTATAAATAGATGAGCGCACAAAAGGCGATGCCGATACTCAGGCCAAACGCATTGATGAATGAATACAGTTTGCGTTTGAAAATGTTGCGTGATGCTACTTTGAGGTAATTGCGGATCATAAAGCAGATGTTAGAGTAAGAGACATTAGATAATAAACTCAGCTTAACAAATGTGGACAGAAAAGGCAAGAACAGGAAAGGAATACGCCTCACCCGGCAATAAGATGTAGTGAACTGTAAAAAAGTTGTAGCAGAAACCTCAAAACACTGCTATATTCAACGAAACATTCAGACCAAAAAACCTACATGAAGAAGTCTTATTACATCCTGATATTCAGTTTGCTGTTACTCTTTACCTATGCCGAAAGTAAAGGCCAGGCTAAATTTAAAGTAATAGGATTTTACACTGCGAAACATGATCAGGCGCACATCAGCTTTGTTCATGAAGCCAACAAATGGTTTAGCAAAGTGGCAAAAAATAATCATTTCACTTACGATTCCACCAATAACTGGAGCAATCTTAATACTTCATTCTTATCCAATTATCAGGTTGTACTCTTTTTAGATACACGACCAGAAGATCCTACTCAGCGCGAAGCATTTAAAAAATACATGGACAATGGTGGCGCGTGGATGGGCTTTCATTTTTCAGCCTTTGCACTTACCCCCTCCGACTATCCACAGAACTGGGATTGGTATCACAATGAATTCGTAGGATCAGGGCAATATGCCAGCAATACTTGGCGCCCTACATCCGCAGTATTAAAAGTGGAAGACACCAAACATCCTTCAGTAAAAGGTCTGCCTGCTACATTCAAATCATCTCCTTGTGAATGGTACCGCTGGGAGAATGACCTGACTAAAAACAAAGACATCAAAATACTATTATCCATCGATCCTTCCAGCTTCCCATTAGGCACCGGGCCCAAGCAACACGAGATCTGGCATAGTGGCTATTACCCGGTAGTATGGACCAATACGAAATACAGGATGATGTATTTCAATATGGGCCACAATGACATCGACTACGAAAACAAAACGAACAAAGAATTATCCTATACCTTCAATAATCCTGTTCAGGACAAACTGATCTTAAACAGCCTTCTGTGGTTAGCTTATACCAAAAAGGTTGGTAGTAAATAAGTACACAGCTGTGTATTAAGTGCATCCATCGTTCAAATACGATTCATCGATTGTCCGCGGAAGTCCCAAGGCCACGCCAGATCAAATCAGCAGGCCGCGGGTTTATATCTCTGTTTTTAACATGATCGCTGGCGATCATGTTAAAAACAGAGGTGCTCAAATCAAAGCCCTCAAAAACGCTGTCGTTTTTGAGGGCTTTGATTTTCTTTCTACGCGACTGCACCTTCTATAGAATGCCATCTATATAGCGCGTAATGAAAGATGAATTTCATTAAAAGTAGCTGGGGCATCTCTTCTCTCTACTGCTGCTAATGACAAAATAGGATTATAATGAGCACCTGCAAGAGAAGATGGCACAGTCCTATCTCCCTCTTCGCCCATCGCATAATTACAATTTATCGATTGTCCGCGGGAGTCTTAATGCAACGCCAGATCAAATCAGCAGGCCGCGGATTTGATCTCCGTTTTTATCATGCTCGCCAACGAGCATGATAAAAACAGAGACTCTTAAATCCAAGCCCATCAAAAACGACCGGCGTTTTTGATGGGCTTGGATTTTCTTTTTACGCGACTACACCCTTGCTATAGAATGCCCTCCGTACAGCGCGTAATGAAAGCCGAACTTTATAAAAGTAGCTGGGGCTATAACTTCTCTTTATTGCCAATGACATTTATCTGGCGCTTACAAGAGAAGATGCAAAGTGCTATCGTCCTCTCCTTTCTTCACCTTCAAATACGAGTTATCAATTACCCGCGGGAGTCTTAATGCCACGCCAGATAGAATGGGCAGGCCGTGGGTTTCTATCTCTGTTTTTATCATGATCGCCAGCGATCATGATAAAAACAGAGACTCTTTAAATCAAACCCATCAAAAACGCTGAGCGTTTTTGATGGGTTTGATTTTCTTTCTGCGCGACTACACCCTTTCTATGGAATGTCAACTATACAGCGCGCAACAAAGGATGAGCTTTATAAAATAGCTGAGGCACACTTGCTAATTTATACGAAAGCTTAATCATAACACTTATTCTGATTTCAACGAATCAATCGGATTACTCTTGGCAGCGCGGAAGGTTTGTGAGCCGATCGTTAACAATCCAAGCATCAGCAATACCACCACTCCTGAGAGCACCGTACCTAATCCGAACTCCACACGATTGGGGAAATACTGAAGCCAGAAATTATTAACAAAGTAACTGAACGGAGCTCCTATCACGATAGAGATGATCAGCATCCGGATGAATTCTTTGGAGAGCAGCAACGCTATGCTTCTGTTCTCTGCTCCCATTACTTTGCGGATACCTACTTCTTTTGTTCTGCGCTCCGCGGTATAGATAGCCATACCTAATAATCCAAGACAGGCAATCACAATGGCCAGGAAGGCGATGAATCCTAAAATAGAAACCAAATCAAATATTCCCTGGTGTGTGGCGGCCAGCTGCTCATCAAAGAAAGCATATTTGAACGGATGGATCGGATCCATTTTCTTCCATTTTGCTTCCAGCTGATTCACTGTCGACATCAGGTCATTCGATGCTACTTTCACATTCAGGTATTGAAAGTGGTCAGGCTCGTTGCGCAATACCAGCGGTTCGATTTCGTGCTGGTTGATGAGTAGCTTGTATTTGAAGTCTTCCACAACACCGATTACTTCTACCGGTTGCTTATTCCATTTCGACTCAAATGACTGTCCTATAATTTCAGCGGGAGAAGCATAGCCTAACTTCCTTACTGCTTCTTCATTGACCAGGATAAACCGGTTCAATGAATCCGTAACCACAGGCAGATTTCTTCCTGCCAGAATTTTAAGATCCAGGTTATTCGTAAAGTTCTCATCGGCCAGAATAATGGATGCAGAAACATAATCCTCTTCTTTTCCATCTGGCTTCTTCATCTGGAAACCGTTACTCCTTCCAGTAGCCGGGATGATATCGCTGGCAGAGATTGTCGTCACTCCGGGTACAGCACTTAGTTCATTGCCTAGCTTCTGGTAATCCATTCCCTGTAGTTCAATGTTGACTATGTTTTTTGATGTGAATCCGTAATCAAACTCCATGAAATGCCTGAACTGATTAAACACTAATATAGAAGTGGTGATAAAGAAAAGTGAAATGACAAATTGCGATACGCTAAGCACTTTGCGCAAGCCAAGTTTGCCAGGCTGCGCATTATTCAGATTCTTAAGTGCCTTGATGGGCTGATAGCCGGAGAGATGTAATGCAGGATAAATGCCAGCCACAATGCCTATCACTAAAGCAAAACCAGTAAACAACAAGTAAACAAACAGGGAAGATTCCAATTCAAAGTTTAGATACTGATTCACCCACAGGCCTTTAAATGCCGGCTTTATGAATGTCAGAAGCGCAATGGCCATGAGTAATGAGAGCAGGGAAGTAATGATGGACTCGCTCAAAAACTGAACGACCAGTGACTTCCTTTGCGCTCCGGTTACTTTACGCACACCGATTTCTTTGGCACGTGTCAGCGCACGTGCCACTGAAAGATTAGTATAATTTAAACAAGCAGTGATCATAATCACAGAAGCGAGTATGATCAGAAAATAATAACCGATCATCGGCATACGGTTATTGGTATCATTGCCTGCCAATCCCAATTGCACATCACCCAACTGTTGTGGATGAAGGTTGAATCCCTTCACCTGCTCTGCTTTAATAGCTGCATATTTTTTCAACACCAGGTCATCCAGTGAAGCTTGGAGTTCCTGTTCCGATTTATCTTCTTTGAGAAGAACGTAAGTGTAGGTTCTGAAAAACCATTCCCAGTTGTTCCTGTCATCGCTGATCTTCTTGTTGGCAAACAATACCTGCATCGATGAAGAGGACACCAATACATCAAATGCAAGATGTGATTTATATTTACTCTGATCGATAACACCTGTCACCGTAAAACTTCCCCATTGCACAGGAGGCGCTCCTACTCCATCATGTTCCTGCGGAAAAGGAAGCTGGCGATCAGCAAACTCAATGGTTTTGCCTAGCGGGTTTTCATTACCGAATAGCTGCTGAGCTATTTCTGTGCTGATCACCATGGAGTTTGGATTGGATAATGCGGTTCTGGCATCTCCCGCTTCCAGTTCAAAGCTGAAAACGTTGAAGAAAGAAGGATCGGTGAAATAGCCGCGCATGTCGGCAATACGTTGCTGATAGGTAGCATCACCACCAATGGTGGGAGTCAGGCTCACGGCTTCTTCTACTATTGGATATTCACCATGGAGCGCATTTGCCAACGGGAAGGGAGTAGTGGAATAAGGTTGTCGTGCATTCTCGGCAGAAGAAAGAATACGATAAATTCTTTCTTTCTTTTCATGAAACTGATCATAGTGATGCTGATCGGACAGCATCAGAATAATGAGCATACAAATGGACATGGCTACCGCCAGACCGAATACATTAATAAATGAGAACATCTTATACTTTAAAATGTTCCTGACGCCTACCTTAAAATAATTTTTAAACATACCATACTGGTTTAGCTGTTGATGTCCTTCCGTTGGTTTGATGATGCCCGGCCGAAACAGCAGCAGTACATCACCGATAAATTTTAAATCCGCTTTCCGCTTTCCTTTTTCATTCAATCGCCTCACATACACTTCCATCAGGTCGCCTTCAATGTAATCCAGCATCTCCGGATGGCAGTACCAGCGGAAGAAGTGAAGGAAGAGTGATGGCGGTTGATGACTGTACTTTGTCAATTAGACTTAACGATTTGATTACTGGTTACACAGTAGATGCAAAAAAAACACTTTTTATTATTCCGATCTCAGGCTTTTCACGGGATTAGCCATTGAAGCCCTGATGGTGGTGAAGCTCATGGTCAGGAAAGCAACGAGCAAAGTGCTTAATCCGGTTACAACAAACACCCAACCTTGCACATCAATCTTATATACAAAATCCTGCAGCCATAGATTCACCAGGTAATAGCCCAAAGGAAATGCAATCACAAATGAAAGCGAAACCAGAAGAATCAGATCTTTTGAAAGTAACGATACGATCTGCGTAACATCTGCGCCAAGTACTTTTCGTATACCGACTTCTTTCACTCGTTGCTCAGCAGCAAACGTCACTAAACCAAACAATCCCAAACAAGCAACAAAAATAGTTATCGCTCCAAAGATTTTAAGAATGGTTCCCATCTTCTGTTCCGTCAGATAGGTTTCATTATAAAGTTCATCGAGCAAGCTATATGAGAAAGGTTCTCCCGTATTGAACGCTTTCCATTTATCTTCCATGCCGGAGACGAGCTTCGCTATTTCTTTGGTTTTGGTGCGAACGATCAATCCTCCGTACGGATTATTGGCCATCAACAACGGAGCAATACTTTCGTGCAGCGATCTGAAATGAAAATCCTTTACAACCCCGATTACGAAAAGGTTCTTCTTCTGATTATTCTCTACGTTTGCGGTCAACGTTTTACCAATGGGATTGTCCCCGAGCGCAAAGGTTTTTACAGCCGTCTCATTAATAATTACATTCAATGAATCTGATCCTGCTATCTCCGAGAAATTCCTTCCTGCCACCAACTTCATTCCCATGGTAGCCAGGTAGTGCGAATCGATATTATAAAATAATGTTCTCCTCACCGCTTCCTGGTCGTTACCCGGATAAACGCTATTCATATTAAGATCGGAAGGGCCAGCAGGCACATAAGCGGACATGGTTACATTTTCAATTCGCGGATCGCTCAGCAACTGATTTCTAAATGCATTCTCATTATTACCTAGCAAATGAGACTCTCTCAATACCAATAACTGGTCACGATCATAACCCATATCCTTATTCTGAATGAATGACATTTGCTGATTCACGATCAGTATACCAAGAATCAGCACGGAGGAAATCACGAATTGAAATACAACGAGCGAGCTTCTCACTCCTTTGCTTCTGCTACCGCCAGAGATTTTATTTTTTAAAGCCTGAACAGGCCTGGCCGATGAAAGAAAAAATGCCGGATAGCTGCCTGCCAGTAAACTGATCACAACACCCAATGCCAGCAACGCAGCCATAACCAGTGGGCTCAACAAAAAGGAAGTCTCCAGTGATTTACCCGACAACTGATTGAATGCAGGCAGAGCAACAACCACAAGGATCAACGCCAATACCATGGCGAACCCCGTTATGATAAGTGATTCGGTTAAGAACTGACTGATGAGCTGACTTCTTTGCGACCCTAATACTTTCTTCACTCCTACTTCTTTGCTGCGCTTTGTGGCACCCGCCGTTGAGAGGTTCACGAAGTTAGTGCAGGCAATGAGCAACATGAATAGCGCCACGGCACCGAAGATGTAAACTGATTTTATATCACCTCCGGCTTCTATTTCACTATGACCTCCACCCGAGTACAAGTGAATATCAGTGAGCGGCTGCACATACAATCCAACTTCATTTCCATTCTCCTTAAATTTCGCATACGTCATCCCGATCTGTTCTACCTGAGGCCCCATATATTTTTCAATGATACCCGGTAATTTTTCTTCCATCGATTTGATATCTGTTCCTTCATGGAGTACCAGGTAATTGTAATAATCCGAAGCCATCCAGTTATTCTCATTTTCATCCGCCTTACCTTTCAGTGAAGCAAACATATCGAAATGAAAGTGCGAATTGGCGGGAACTTTGTCGATCACACCGGTCACCTTATACTGATTACCTGACCATACAAAATCCAATACCTTATCGATCGGATCTTCGTCTCCAAAATATTTTACTGCCTGCTCTTTTGTTATTACTAATGTGTAGGGTTCATTCAGTGCTGTTTCCGGATCACCTTTAATAAAAGGAAGCGTAAACACATCAAAGAAATTAGGGTCAACAAAAACAAGTTTCGTATCCCGGTAGGTATTCGCTTTATACTTTATTTTTGCATTTCCCACTGCTCGCATGCGCGTTGCATCTGCCACTTCAGGAAATTCAGCCTTCAGCGTAGACGCAACAGGTGCTGGCGTTACTACTTCGTTGATGATCTCTCCATTCACTTTTCCGTTGAGGCCTACCCGCACAATATGATCTGCTTTTTTATTGTAACGGTCATAACTTAGTTCGTCCATAACAAACAGCATAATGATCAAACAGGTAGCCATACCCAGGGCAAGGCCTGCTACATTGATTCCAAAAAGCCCTTTGTTATTGAGTGAATTTCTCCAACCTGTTTTCAGATAATTTTTAAACATATCATACTGGTTTAGCTGTTGATGTCCTTCCGTTGGTTTGATGATGCCCGGCCGAAAAAGCAGCAGTACATCACCAATAAATTTCAAATCCGCTTTCCGTTTCCCTTCTTCATTCAATCGCTTTGCATACACTTCCATCAGGTCTCCTTCAATGTAATCCAGCATCTTCGGATGGCAGTACCAGCGAAAAAAGCGAAGGGGTAATTCCGGAGGTGATGATTTATCTCTTTTCAATCTTGTATTAGTTAATGGTTACAGGTTTCCGGTCACAGGTTACTAGTTAATGGTAACCTGTAACTGGAAACCGGCAACTCTCCCTACTCCGATCTCAGGCTTTTCACAGGATCACTCATGGCTGACCGGATCGTTTGAAAGCTTACGGTTAATAGTGTGATGACGATGGCTCCGGCAATTGTAATTGCGAATATCCACCATGAAACTTCCGTTCTGTATTGATACTTCTGCAACCATTGGTTTAAGAAATAGCTTGCCACTGGAATTCCGATGAGACATGAAATGCTTACCAGTAAAACAAACTCGGCAGACAACATCTTCCATAAATCCGGAACAGAAGCACCAAGAATTTTACGAACGCCAATCTCTTTCTTTCGCTGCTCTGCAACATACGAGGCCATACCGAACAATCCCAGGCAACTGATAAATATAGCCAACACTGAAAAGAGGTTTGCCAGTTTGCCCATGCGCTCTTCACCTGAAAATTTTAATGCATACTCCTGATCAACAAATTTGAAATCGAAAGGAACGGCAGGATAAACCGTTTTAAATACATCTTCAATTTTTGTAATTGCTTCGGAAGTACCAAGCAGCGGATTCATTCTCATGATCGTCCAGACTTTCCCTTCATCTTCATAGTTTTGCCAAAAAATAGTTTGCCTCGCTGACTGATAAGGTGAATCCATAATCATGTCTTTGATAACACCTATCACTTTAAACTTCTTCCCCTTCCAGGTGATCTCTTCATCAATGGGGTCTTTCAATCCCATAAACCGTACAGCCGATTCATTTAAAATAACAGCCGATGAGTCGGTAGAGAAATCCTCTGAGTAATCACGACCTAGAACAAAGTTCCAGCCCATTGTTTTACCATAATCGGTGGTGATGGCCATGGTAGCAAATTCATCGTTCAGATTCGGATCTTTACCTTTCCAGCTAAATCCTGCCGTACTAAACCAGGATTCCGTTGGAGGGCTTGATGACTCCGCGATCTCTGTAATGGCATCAACGTCTTTCAGTTTGTTTTTAAAAGAATAAAATTTTCTCCACTGATACGGTGACGTTTTTCGCATCATAATTAATCCTTCGCGGGTATAGCCCACCGGTCTGTCTTTCACAAATTGTATTTGCTTCCACACTACGATGGTTCCTACGATCAACATAACAGACACTGTGAATTGCAGTACAACTAAAACCTTGCGGGGAAGTGATGCCAGCCGATCCGATTTAAAAACACCCTTCAATGCTTTCAATGGCTTGATGGAAGAAAGATAAAGTGCCGGGTAGCTTCCTGCCAGCAGGCTCGTTATCAAAATAAATACTGCACTGATTAACCAGAAATAAATATTACTCCATAAAGGGCTCATTGTCTTATCGGCCAGTTCATTGAACCAGGGCAGTGCTATGGTAGCAAAAGCAATGGCCATTATAAATGCGAAGACAACTACTAAAAAAGATTCACTCAAAAACTGACAGATCAACTGAACTCTTCGTGAACCAATCGTTTTGCGAATGCCCACTTCTTTCGCTCGTCTTTCTGACTGCGCAGTGCTCAGGTTCATAAAGTTGATGCATGCAAGGAGCAACACAAACGATCCGATAATTCCAAACAACCAAACGAACTGAATTCTTCCACCCGCCTGCTCACCATTCTTCCATTCCGAATAAAGATGCCACTTACTCATCGGATGTAAGAAGAGCCGTGGATTTTCCTGTGCCGCCTGCTCTTTATTAATCTTTGCAGCTCTTACATCTTGAATCTTAGCCGATATAGCATCAAAGGTTGTTCCGGATTGAATTTCAACAAATAGCAGCACATTACTATTCCAGTTGTTTTCATCTGCTTTCATCCAATCATTTTGCGCAGTCCAGGATTCCAATTGAGAAATAAACTTCAGGGAATAAAACTCAGAGGTGGAAGGAAAGTCTTCAAATATACCGGTAACCTTCACGTCCATCATGTTGTCAATACTGATGGTTTGATTAATTGGGTCGGCATCGCCAAACATTGCTTTTGCAGCGGATGCAGAAAGTATAATCGAAGACGGATCATTTAAGCTTGAATGATTTCCTTTCAACATTTTAAAAGAAAACAACGCAAGCGCTTCCGCATCCATGAACGTGCCTAACTGATTGATTTTTTTATCATCGATGGAGAGAATGTGACTGACTCTCCATGAGACTCTTACTACATGCGCGAAATCATTTTTGTAGGTGGTCTTTAATTCCGCAGCCAGTGGCACCGGCACTTCCTGTCGTGTGACTACTTCATTATTAAATGTCTGATGCTGATAAACCTGGGCAATACGATCATAGCTGTCGTGATTGGTATTGAAGGTAACTTCATCAGCAATCCACATCCCGATCAGCATAGTTACGGTCATGCCCACCGCTAACCCAACAATGTTTATAAAAGAATACCCTTTATTCCGAAGCAGGGTTCTCCAGCCAATTGTAAAATAACTTTTATACATACCATAAGTGTTTAAATTCTGATATCCTTCAGCAGGCCGTATAATACCTGGCCTTAAAAGCAGCAGTACATCGATTATGAATCTCACATCTGCTTTTCGTTTTCCTTTTTCATTCAATCGCCTCGCATACACTTCCAGCAGGTCACCTTCAATATAATCCAGCATCTTCGGATGGCAGTACCAGCGGAAGAAGCGAAGCGGAAGCCGGGGTGGGTCAGATTTTCTCATGCATTGCTTACTCTGTCTTCAACCCGTTTACCGGATTTGATTTGAATACTTTATTAATCTGAGTCGATACAGTGATCAGTAACACCGTTATCAATATCACAACAGCGATAACCACACCGGTGTAATCCACAGGCATGTGATACGTGTAGGCCGACTCAATAAAGAATTTGATCACCACATAACTAATGGGTGCCCCGGCGGTCAATGCAATGGCGAACAGGATGATGTATTGCCGGGTAATGGCTGTGGTGATATTTTTCAGACTGGCTCCCAATACTTTGCGTATGCTGAACTCACGGATTCGTCCGGCCACTTCCAATGTCATCAGTCCATATAAACCCAATCCTGCCAGGGTGATGGCAATCAATGCAATCACTCTCCACACTAAACCATGAATCTTAATCTCCTCGAAGTAACCACCCCACACATCTTCCTGGTATCCACCTTCGAAAGGAACTTCAGGAAAGAGTCTGGCCCAGTTTGCCTGTAATTTTTTATACGCCTCCGTTTCAGCATCCTTTCTCACCTTGACTGAGATGTAGTGGTATGCTTCTTTTTCTGCTACCTTAAACAAGGTAGGTTTCACCGGCCTGGAGAAACTGTGACTATGAAAATCTTTTGCTACACCGATCACTTCATAGGAAGTTTCATCCATTTTAAATTGTTGTCCGATTGGATTTTCCCACGCCATATTTTTTGCGAGCAGTTCATTTACAATTACTGCTTTCCGGTCACTGCCTTCGTGGTCGTTGAATGACCGGCCCTTCACTACATCTATTCCCAGTGTTTCAAAATACTTTGCATCCACAGCTAACTGATCCACTTCATACTGATGATCCGGAAAATGCATCACCGTGGTCATGTGTTTCTTGCCGAGATGCTGGCTGGAGCCTGCAATCGATACTACATCCGCATCCCGTTCCATCAGCGAACTCATTTCCTCAAAAGCTGCATAGTCTGGTACCACTGCATACATTACCTGTGCCTGATCATATCCCCAATCGCGCTTTGCGAGGTAAGCAGAGTTTAAGGTAAACATGACGGCCGATGTGATGAACACGCAAGCCAGTATCAGTTGAAACACCAGGAATAGTTTAGTTAACGGATTCTTCCTTCCGAATTTCACTGCACCTTTTAAGATGCCTGTGACCTGGAAGCGTGAGATGTATACCGATGGATAAATGCCGGAAGCAATGCTGGTAAAAAGTAATACTAACGGAAGATACACCCAAAGTCTTCTATCCATCAGGCTAAACTCCATATTGAAATGCCACATGCCCTCAAACCCGGGGATGAATACCACCATAGCGAGTACCACACCCAGAAGCAAGGCAAAGAAGGTGACCACTACATTTTCAGATAAGAATTGTACAATCACAATTTTGCGTGTTGCCCCGATGGATTTGCGCACACCGATTTCCTTCAGTCGCTTGGCAGCGGAAACAATGGAGATATTAATGTAATTGAGACACGCCAGCGCCAACATCAATACTGCTACGACGGATAGGTAAATCACTGACCGGTGATTCCCCCCCGAACTCTGTGAAATATCATCCTGTATAAATTCAGAACGCTCGTTCAGCGTAGCTAATGGTTCAAATGCAAATGATGTAATGGCCCAGTCTTCAGCGGCTATTTTATTTTGTACATCCTGGTATTTTTTCATTCCGCTCAGGATAGGCGAAAGATCTGTTGGTTTTTCTACCTGAATGAAAGTGGCATTAACAAAGGCATTCCAGTCATGAAAGTCATACGAAGCCTCAATCGTTTTGAAATTATCTATATTGATCAGGAAGTCGAACGAGATGGTGCTGGCATCAGGAAATTTTTCTGCCACACCGGTAATCCTGAATTCCTTTCCAAGCTGTTCGCTAAACTTTACCAGGAGACTTTGGCCTATCGGATTTTGTTCACCAAAATATTTGATGGCCATGTCTTCACTGAGGATGATGCTGCTTATATCGGTTAATGAACCGGATACACCCTCCTTTAACGGAAACGTAAACATTTCTAAAAACTCCGGATCAGTAAAACGAATGCGTTCATTAAATACTTTGTCGCCCTGCTTGATGACTACGCTTCGATCATCTACTCTGCACATGCGCTTTATTTGCGTGAAGTCCTGCTGAAGTATTTCACCTATTGGCCTCGGAGTTTGTCCGTATTGTTTTGCTACTCCATCACGATCAGCAAAGAAGGTAGCCAGGTACACTGAATTTTTATTCTCATGAAACTGATCTGTGCCATACGTCCATTGTGCAAACGCATAAACAAAAACAGCAATACCAATGGCGCATGCAAGGCCAATGATGTTAATGAACGAGTTCACCGGATTCTTCATCAGGCCCCGGATAGAGACTTTAAAATAGTTTTTAAACATACCGTAATTGTTTAGCTGTTGATCTCCTTCTGTTGGCCTGATAATACCCGGACGGAAAAGCAGGAGTACATCAATGATGAATTTTCTATCTGCCTTTCCTTTGCCAAGTTCTGTTACCCGCCTCTCATACATTTCCATCAAATCACCTTCAATATAGTCCTGCATCTTCGGATGGCAGTACCAGCGGAAGAAGCGAAGCGCGAGTGCGGGAGGTGATGGGTTATCTTTTTTCAATCTTGTATAATTTAATTGTTGCCGGTTACCAGTTGCTAGTTACCAGTAACCAGCAACTGGAAACCTGCAACTCTCTCTATTCCGAACGCAAACTCCTCACCGGGTTCATCAATGCTGCTCTGATCGCCTGGTAACTTACTGTGGCGAGCGTTATCACTAATGCAAACACAATAGTGACTGCAAATACCAGCCAGGAGATGTCGGTGCGATAGGAATATTGCTGCAGCCAGCCGTTCATGAAATAATAAGACAAAGGCAAAGCAAGCACACAGGCTACCACTACGAGGATGACAAAATCTTTCGAGAGTAATCTCCACAAACTAAAGGCAGATGCGCCCACGATTTTTCTGATCCCGATTTCTTTATTACGTTGTTCGGCCACAAAAGCAGACAACCCAAACAGGCCCAGACAACTGATGATGATTGCCAGTGTAGCGAATATACCCGCCAGTTGCCCGACACTTGCTTCAAAGGCGTACTTAGCCGCAACCTGTTCATCAGAAAAGCGATATTCAAAAGGCGTAGATGGATTATATTTTTTGAAAACTTTTTCAATATCCTGTAAAGCTTTACTGGCACTTGTCTGTCCGTCAATCTTTACATTAATAAATTTAGATTGGTTAAAAGGATCAATTAAATAATACGTTTGTTCTACTGGTCTATAAAGAGATTGCGATACCATATTTTCCACTACACCAATCACTGCATAATCTTTTCCATATCTTTTCACCGTCTCACCAATGGGATCTTTCAGTCCCATATACGCAACTGCTGCTTCATTCAATATCATGGAAGAAGAATCAGTGGCAAATTTCCTTGAGAAGTCTCTTCCTTCTAAAATTTTCCAGCCCACGGTTTTGCCAAACTCAAAATCGATAGCGCCACGGTAAATGATATCCTGCATGCCCGGATCTTTTCCTTTCCAGTCAAAGCCACCATCAGACCAATACATGTCTGTGACCATGCACTCTGACCTTGATACTTCCGCGACACTTCCCATGCTGAGCATATCGTTACGGAATGCTTCATATTTCTTTTTCACTCCGTCCGTTTTCATGGGAATGGTGAGCAGGTTATTCTGGCTATAACCCAACGGTCTGTTTTTCACAAACTGTATTTGCTGATACACTACGATTGTTCCGATAGTAAGAACAACTGAAACCGTAAACTGGATAATAACCAATGCCTTCCTGGGTAAAGCAGCATAACGACCCGCGCGAAATGTTCCCTTTAATACATTGACAGGTTTAAAGGATGACAGATAGAATGCTGGGTAACTTCCTGCCAGGAATGAAGTAATAAAGACAATACTTATTCCCGCCAGCCACAACCATTGGTTCGTCCAGTCAATGTGTATTTGTTTATTTGCCACTACATTGAACCACGGCAAAGCAACCTGCACCAGCATCAGTGATAAAATAAAAGCAAACGAAACGATAAGAAAGGATTCACTAAAAAACTGCCCCATCAGCTGACCGCGAACAGAACCGACTACTTTCCTGACTCCGACTTCTTTGGCTCGCTTTTCAGATCGGGCTGTACTCAGATTCATGAAGTTGATACACGCCAGCAGTAAAACAAATACACCAATGATTCCAAACAGCCAGACGAAGTCAATTCGCCCCCCGGTATTAATACCATTTTCAAAACCGGAATACAATCTCCATCGTGACATGGGATAGAGAAATAATTCGGGTTTGAACCTGGCAAGACTCTCATCCACATTTTTGAGCTTGGCATCTTTGATAGCCGATGATGCCGATACGAAATCAACATTTTCATTCAGTTGCACATACACTTCCAGCCAGTTATTTACCCATCCTAAATTTCTACCGCCACTTCTTACCAATAAATCGAGTGGCGCAACGAAAAGCATATCACTGAACGAAGAGTTTGGCGGAAGGTCTTCATAAATCCCGGCGATGGTTACATCAAACTTTTCATCCATCTTCAACACTTCACCCATGGGATCGCTGTCTCCGAACAATGCCTTTGCCGTTGATTCCGAAAGAAAAATGCTATTGAGGTCCTTCAACCCACTGCGCTTTCCTTTTATCATGTGCAGCGTCAGCATCTCCGGGCCATCCGCTTCCATATAGTAACCGCTTTTGGTAAGGGCCGTTTCTTTAAAAGAAAGTACCGGGGTTTGTGGAAAGGAGGACATCACCACATATTTGAAGTCACTCCCGTAATTGGTTCGAAGCTCTGCTCCTAACTGCAACGACTGACTGGACATGGTTTCCACCTGGTCATCGTACGTCAGGTTTTGCATTACCGCAGCAATACCGTTATAGTTGCTGTGATTCTTGTTAAAGGATACTTCATCCAGGATCCATACACCAATCAGCATGGCTACGGTAAGGCCCAGCGCAAGGCCGGCAATGTTTATCAACGAATACCCTTTGCTGCGAAGCATATTTCTCCAACCAATCGTAAAATAACTTTTATACATACCATAGGTGTTTAAATTCTGATATCCTTCAGCAGGCCGGATGATCGCTGGCCGCAGGAGCAGCATTACATCGATAATAAATTTTACATCTGCCTTTCGTTTTCCTTTTTCATTCCGTCGCCTCTCATATACCTCCATCAAATCACCTTCAATATAATCCTGCATCTTCGGGTGGCAGTACCAGCGGAAGAAGCGAAGCGCGAATGCGGGAGGTGATGATTTATCTTTTTTCAATCTTGTATAAGTTAATGGTCACATGTTTCCGGTTTCCAGTTACCGGTAACTAGTAACTGGCAACTAGTAACCAGAAACCGGTAACGATTCCACTTGTAACACCGTCTTCGGTATCGCTTTCCAGAGTTCATCTCTCATCGATTTTGAATACTGCATGGCTTTCTTTCCCAGCGCTGTAATTTCAAAATAACGTTTAGGCCGCCCTGCCCTTTCTTCGGTTGTTTCTCCCGAAAAAGATCGCAGGTAGCCTTTGTCTTCAAGTCTTTTCAATGCGGTGTGAAGCGCACCCATGCTCACACTTCGCGAAAGGCGTGATTCGATTTCATCCTTTATCGATACACTGTAGGCTACATTATTCAATATGCCCACCGTCAGCAAAACGATTTCTTCAAATTCACCCAACTGGTAATTCTTCATGTCGGAATATTTTACTCTAAATGTAGGAATAATAATTATGCCAGAATTAAAAACGGCGTTTAAAGATAATTTTCAAAGATTGGTTTTATCATGAACGGTCACTATCGAACATATTCTGCACGATTGTGAGCATTGATATCGGTGGAATCCGCTCATCATTGGAATATTTAAAATTAAACTATTTGAT
>NNBV01002603.1_pt1 | contig 20237 bp, 18 predicted proteins | sample 1173771 | NCBI WGS metagenome assembly NNBV01 (sample SAMN07173938, study PRJNA388173) | plant metagenome | isolation source: symbiotic tissue sample KVS11 | place: Norway: Troms, Kvaloya island | reverse complement strand
GTCTTACTCGTCTTCCCGTTTTTTCGGTTGCCTTCCTTGCGCTCATCTTCATCAAGATGCGAATCAAGTTCGCCCTCTAAAGCAGCCTCTAAAAAACTTTTGAGCATCGGAGCAAAAGCTCCATCCTTACCATACAAGGATTTACCTGAGCGAAACTGCTCCAAGGCTTTTTTCTTGATCTCTTCTAAATCAAATTGTTCTTTCTCTTTCATTATGTGTCAAAGTTAGTGATTGCACTACTTTGACACAGTTCATTTTACAGCCTCCTTCGATCTCTATTAAGGATCTCAATAAGGCATCTGCTGTGATTGCCAGATCTAAGGATGCTTCTGTTTTTTTTATTGAAGCTAATTGGATAGAGTCAAGAGCCCTCAATCCCTTTAACCCATATTTTGAAACTAATTCCAGTGCAACTGTAATCACCTCATTGGTGACTTCAATAAAAGTATAATTCGGATAATCGGTTTCAAAAGAGTTAATAATGGCAACGGCTTCTTCTTTCGTTAAATCTTTCGTCCTAACCTTTTTCCACAATGCCGAGCTGAACTCCACTTTTGCAAGGGAAGAAAGGAATACTTCTTTCACACTATTCTTTTCAAAAATTGCATCCAGATCTTCCGTTCCAGACTCAGTATGATAAAGTTTAATGAGTGAAGATGTGTCCAGATAAATTTTCATCGATCATCTTTTCTTTCCTCGATAATTGCATCGGACAGATTTCCCTGATACCTCTTCGACTTTTCTCGGGATTTAACAAAAGAGAAATCATTTGTTGTGAGCCTCACTTTATCAGGTATGTCATCATCGAGGAACGTAACAATTACTCTGGATCTTTTAGCGGTCTCTAATTTCCGTTCGAGTTTTATCACTCCGTCTTCATAAACTCCATTTAGTGACATCATAATTTATTCTTTCCATCAAATATATCAAAAGCTGATATTAGCTAAAAATCTCGCTTTTTATATCTTCCCTGCTTTTTTTACTTAATGGTAGTGCGCTTTTTACGGTAATCAGCAATCAGGTTAATAACATAACGAGTTATGAAAAGCATTTATGGATGATCTTCTGGGAAATTCAGGAAGTATAGTCTTTAGAAATAAGTCATTCGATGAATAAATATTACTTTCTTAAAGCGAATGCGAATAAACCTTATTTGCTTTGCTGGCACAATACCACTCCTGCAGGTCCGCTATAATTATGAAATACTTCCACTTCAAATCATTACTTCAAAAAAACGGATGGCTTACTCCTGCGTATGTAGGCGTGGATGGTAAAGGAACAATTCAATACTTATCCGATCAGCCACCGCTGGAAACAATAAGCGTAGAATCTGTTTTAGGTTTTGCGTTGCCTGGCTTTCAGAATGCACACTCGCATGCATTTCAATATGCGATGGCCGGGCTTGCTGAAAATCATCCCGTAGGTACAAGCGATGATTTCTGGACGTGGCGCGAGGCGATGTATCAATGTGCATTGTCTGTAGATCCTGACCAGGCGGAAGCAATTGCTGCCATGCTGTATGCGGAGATGGTGCGGCATGGTTATACTCATATAGCCGAATTTCATTACCTGCATCATGATAAAGATGGAAAGCCTTATGCTCACCTGGCTGAAATGGGTGAGCGCATGGTGGCGGCAGCAAAGACAGCAGGAATAAAGATTACACTCGTCCCGGTATTTTATCAACGTGCCAACTTTGGTGTGGACTTCAATACGCGACAGCGAAGATTTATTTCCAGATCAACAGAAGAGTATTTCAAACTGCTGGAGGCATCAAAGAAAATAACCGATCAGTACAATCATGCTTCGCTGGCTTTCAGCGTGCATTCGTTGCGCGCAGTTGATTTGAAAGAAGTAGTCACTACCTTCAATTATGGGCCAAAAGAATTGCCATTTCATCTTCATGTATCGGAACAAAAGAAGGAAGTGAATGATTGCCTTGCGTATTGCAACAAACGGCCGATGCAATGGCTGCTGGAAAATCTTCCGGTGAATGAACGTTTCCATCTCGTACATTCAACGCATCTTGACGATGATGAACTTCAGCAACTGGCAAAGTCCGGAGCTAACGTAGTATTATGTCCTTCTACCGAAGGCAACTTAGGTGATGGCATTTTCAGAATGAAAGAGTATGTGAAGCTGGGTGGACATTGGTCAATCGGTACCGACAGTCATATCGGGATTAATCCGTTGGAAGAATTTCGAATGATTGATTACCGCCAGCGGCTGGTAACCAATCAGCGTAATACCTTTGAAGGAGATGCTGCTGCTTACCTGGTCAATGAAGAAATTCAATCAGGCAGAAAAGCGATGGGTATTAAGAGTGAAGACCATTTCGCCATCGGGCAATCTTTTGATGCGGTTGTCTTCAGCAGCGAATCACACCTGGTGGCCAATACTTCGGAGAAGAATCGTTTAGCTACCTTGCTTTATACTTCAGACTCCAGCCGCGTGATTGGTACAATGGTGAATGGAAAGTGGGTGGTGAAAAATCAGCATCATGTGGCGGGGCATGAAATAAAAGTGAAGTTCAATACAGCAATGCAACAATTAAAGACAAGATGATGATTCAACTTACCGATTACATCGAAGCCGCTTCACTTCCTGAACTAGAAGGTAAAATGCCCTGGCAAATCACCGCTGACGCGCAACAGATTATTGAAGCGAAGATCAGCCAGTTAAATGCAAATGATTTTATAATTAAAGGCAATGTGGCTATCCATAAGAGTGCCGTTGTGGAAGAGCACGTTGTTCTCAAGGGGCCGATCATCATTGGTTCTCATTGCTTTGTTGGCGCAAATGCTTACTTACGCGGAGGTGTTTATCTCGGTCATTATGTTTCGATTGGTCCGGGCTGTGAGGTGAAATCTTCTTTTCTGTTTCCTCACTCTGCGCTAGCTCATTTCAATTTTGTTGGCGATTCCATTATAGGAAGCAATGTAAACATGGAAGCAGGTTCCATCATATGTAATCACTTCAACGAACGGGAGGACAAATCCATTTCCGTTTGGCTAAACAATAAAGTGATCCCCACCTGGACAACCAAGTTTGGTGCGTTAGTGGGTGATCGTTCGCGCATTGGAGCTAACGCAGTGTTATCTCCGGGTACAATTCTTTCGAAGGATTCAATTGTGCGTAGATTGTCTTTGATCGAACAAGTGAGATAATCTGGTTAATCACATTTTTTCAATTGCCCGTTTGTCAACCGTCTACTTAAATAAATACTCACTCCATATTCTTCAACTCCAGCTCCAATGCTCGTGTGCTGATAAAAATCTCATTCAGCGAAAGCGCGAGTGAAACCAATAATGCAATCAGGCTCATGCCAAAGATAGCCGAAGCAAGCATGTCCATTTGAAGATAGTAGAGCAACATGCTAAGTACACAAAGGAAGAAACTTAAAATACCTGAAGCCTGCATTTGTTTGATAAGCGTGAGTCTTCTGCGCAGGTTGTGAATTTGTTCTTTGATGATGAGATGATCTTGCGGTGCGGTCTTATACTTTTCATTCAGACTGCGAATTAAAGAAGCTAATCCTAAAAAGCGATTGGTGTATGCCAGCATCAACAATGTGATTGCAGGGAAGAGTAATGCAGGTGTATTAATAGAGATCATAAGCTTAATGTTTTGTGAGAAATATCTTCCCGCTGATTTCGCAGATTGGCGCAGATGAATTCATCTCATGCTCTGCGAAAATCAGCGCGATCTGCGGGAAATAAAATTTAATCCAGTTTTTGTAATCCTCTCAACGACTTTGCTACCCAAGCTGTAGCACTCACCACTCCTATCGTTACAAAACCACCGAAGATAACCGATGGTACTACGCCCATAAGTTTGGCAGTCACTCCTGATTCAAACATACCAATCTCGTTGGAGGATCCGATAAAAATATTATTTACTGCCGATACACGGCCCTTCATGTTCTCGGGTGTCAGTGTCTGCATCAGTGTGCCACGAATGATTACACTAACACAGTCAAACATACCACTAACGATAAGGATGCTTAACGACAACCAGAAGTTATGTGAAAGTGCAAAGCAAATCATGCACGCACCGAAACCTGCTACTGACCACAGCAATGTTTTACCAATGTTTCTTTTGATGGGATAATGTGTGATGTAAAAAGCCATCAGCATGGCGCCAATAGAAGGAGCGCCTCTCAATATCCCTAATCCTACTTCGCCTACATGCAATATCTTATCCGCAAAGATGGGAAGCAATGCTACTGCTCCGCCAAAGAACACAGCAAACATATCCAGCGAGATAGCGCTTAAAATAAGTTTGTTATTGAAAATAAAACGAAGCCCTGCTTTGATCTTCTCTGCTACGCCCTGCTCTTCGCTTACTTCGGGCAATGGCTTTTTCTGAATGATGAAAACCAAAATCAATCCACACACCACAAGCGATACATCAACAGAATAGGCAGCATGAATGCCTAGGAATCCATAGATGAGTCCGCCCAGCGCAAGCCCTGTTATCGAAGCCATTTCCCAAATGGTGCTATTCCAGGTAATGGCGTTGCGATACAACTCGCGTGGCACCAGCTGTGGCATGAAGGCAAACAAAGCAGGCGAAAGAAATCCTCGCGCTATACCGCTGATGAATATGATAACATAAATAGGCAACACACCAAAATGAAACACAAACTCACCAGGATTGGTAGTAAAAAATAGAAGTGAAGCCGAGCAGAATAATAAAACCGAGATGGTAATTGCTATAATTCTTTTGCGCTGCACGATATCGGCAATGTGCCCAGCGTAAAGCGATACTGCAATAGATGGCACTGCTTCCGCTAGTCCGATCAACCCAAGTGCAAGAGCAGCACTTTTCTCATTACCAAAACCAATAAGACTTTCGATGACAGCCCCCGGTGATTGCGATACCTGGTTGCTAATAATTTTATACACTTGCCATCCTACTACTACAGATTGAATTTGTATAGCGATGGTAACACAAAACCGAGCGATGATGAACAGCCGGAATTCTTTAAGCTTCAGTACCGCGTAAGGATTGGAATTTACTTCCGACATGGCTTATGTAGATTTCCCGCAGATAGCACAGATGCTCGCAGATCATGTTTTGTTTAAGTTCTGCGAAAATCCGCGCAATCTGCGGGACATGAATTTATAATGACTGTATCAGCTGATCAATTGCTGCGATCGCCTTCTTCCTTCTCTCTTCTTTCGTTCCGTTGATTTCAACAAAGGGAACTTTGGTTTGCTCAACTTCTTTTTTGAAAATAGTCCAGAACTGCTCGCGCTTGTCAGGATGCTCGCGTTGCGGATCGTTTTCCCAGGGCACATCTATGTAGGTGAGCAGGTAAAGATCGTAAGCACGCTCTTCGATGATTTTCAATATCTCCTTATCGCACTCATTGTATTTAAACTCGCTCCATACTTTGATCACAATAGCATTTGTATCGCAGATCATTACCTTATTCGTATCCACCAGCCATTCGTCCTCCATGCGCACCTGGCCATGTGCTATCTTGGTGAGGTCTGCCTGTTCGTAAGGTGTTTTGAGTCGGTTGATATACGCACGCGCGTATTCTTCCACGCACACTGTTTTATAATGCGCAGCCAGAAATTGCGACAGGTCGGATTTGCCTGTACACTCAGGGCCAATAACACATACTTTTTTTATTTGTCGGATAGGAGCGGCTGTGGATTGCATAGCTTAAATAATAAAATGCAAAATAATAARATTACCAGCAAAGCACGCGATGACATGTAATACACAGAACCAGAGATACAACAGTTTTTTCTTTGCGAACCTCTGTGTCTTTCTCCGGGAAACTCCGTGACATTGGATTGGATTTGATTTCTCCGACCACAGAAAAGATGTGGTAAAATAAACCAGATCAATTATCTTTCCATTTAAATCGCATTTCAAATTGAATCGTAGAAACGTACTAAAGAGTCTTGGCTTAGGATTATCGGCAGGTTGGATAGTGCCCTCGCTGCTCACCTCCTGCAAAAAAGATGACCCGGGTCCGGAAGTTCCTTTTGAAGGTAAGGTGGCCATCATCGGGGCTGGTGCAGCGGGTATGTATGCTGCCGACATTTTAAAAGCTAAGGGAATTGACGTTTATATATTGGAAGCGAGCGGTGAAATGGGCGGCCGCATTCGTTCACTCCGCAATCAAACCAACTACCAGGAAATCTACGGGCAAGATAAACCCTTCGAGTTTGGTGCTGACTTTCCTATTGAGTTGGGTGCCGAGTTGTTTTATGGTTCCGATTCCATCTGGGGCAAATCCGTTCAGAATTATAATATTCCCACGCAAGATCTCTCTACCGTAGGTGTTGATCGTTATGTGCTTGACAACATGGCCAGAACTGCTGCTGATTTCGCTGGTGATGGCGATTTTTCGGCTGTGCAAAACTTCGTAAACAATCTTCCCAATTATACTGGTGGGGCGCAGACTGTACAACAAGCGGCAGGACTAAGCAGCCGTGCAAATAAATTACTCAATGCGCAAGCAGGAAATTTATACAGCTCAAATAGTGATAAAGTAGGAGCACAGCTTTTAGCCGAAGACCTGAAAGCACGCACGCATGACAATGAATGGCTCATGATGAAGGCGAACCCGATGCAGGATTTTCTTCTTTCTCGCTTTAGCGGTATCACCGATCTGATTCAGTTAAACACACCAGTCAGTTCAATTAACTATTCAGGAGATGTCATTAGCATAAAAGATAAAAACGGAGCAGAACATCAGGCACAAAAAGTAATTGTAACGGTGCCATTGTCGGTATTAAAAACAGGCGGCATTTCTTTTAGTCCTGGATTATCGGGTGTCAACACCTCAGGCATGAGCCAGTTTGGTATGGATGCTGCACTACGCGTGGTCATCGATTTCAAGAAAAACTTTTGGGGAGATAACGCCGGATACATCTGGGGAGGAACTACAGCACCACAGTTTTTAAATTCAGGTGTAGGGAGAAGTGCTTTTTCAAGAACACTTTCATTTACTATCTATGGTTCTGCGGCAGCAACATTATCTGCTATGACACGCGATCAGCAGATCACCGCTATCCTGGCCGAGTTAGATCTGATCTATGCCGGACAGGCTACACAATTTGTGCGCAGAGACCTCACCAGCAACAACATTATTTCTGCCATAAAAAACTGGACGAAAGAAGAATACATCAAAGGAGGAAACTCCTATCCACTGGCAAGTGCTTCGCTTACCGATCGTGAGAATTTAAGTAAGCCGATCAATGATAAAATCTATTTCGCAGGTGAAGCCACCGATGTATCGGGCGATGCCGGTACGATTAACGGTGCCCTTGCTTCCGCAGAAAGAGTAACAACCGAAGTAATCGAATCCATTATAGGAACTCCGATATAACTGTTCTCTTAGCGTCTTTGCGCCTTTGCGTGAAAGAAAAAAAGAACACTCAACGAATAAATTAAAATGCCAACAATAACAAAAGCATCCGTAGCTGATGCTCCGGCTTTAGATCAATTGGTGAACAGCGCTTACCGTGGCGATTCATCGCGCCAGGGATGGACTACCGAAGCGGACTTGCTAAGCGGAACACGTACCGATGTAAATGCGATCATCCAACTTATTGAACAACCCGATACCATTGTTTTGAAGTATGAAGAAGAGAGCGAATTACTTGGATGTGTAGAGTTGAAAAATGAAAATGGCAAACTGTACCTTGGCATGCTGAGTGTGAAACCAAATCTGCAAGGCAAAGGTATTGGTAAGCAATTGTTGAAAGCTGCAGAAACGGAAGCTGCTAAATTGAAATGTACTTCCCTGTTCATGACCGTTATCTCCGTGCGCAAAGAACTAATCGATTGGTACGTGCGGCATGGATATAAAGCTACCGGTGAGCGCAAACCTTTTGCTTTCAATGATCCGCGTTTCGGTATTGTAAAGCAGCCTCTTGAATTTATTGTGCTGGAGAAAATCCTGTAATTATATCATCTGTCTTTTGCTGGTGTAGAAGTTCTTTCTCACTCCATCCTTGTTTCTGTTATTGACCATGCAGGCGTTGAATTTTAATAGTTCAGCTTCATGGAAGCCATTTTTACTACAGAAGGATTTGTCAGTCTTTTAACATTAACATTTCTGGAAATTGTGTTGGGTATCGATAATGTGGTGTTCATCTCCATTATCTCCAACAAACTTCCTGCAGCGAAGCAAAGTAAGGCGCGCTTTGCCGGTATTGGCCTGGCACTGGTAGCACGCATTATATTATTGCTTGGCGTAAGCTGGCTGATTGGGTTACAAAAGCCGGTGATCACACTCTGGAATTTAGACCTTAGCTACCGCGACATGATATTGATGGTGGGAGGTTTGTTCCTGATCGGGAAAAGTGTTTCCGAGATTCACAACAAACTGGAAGGCGGAGAGAAACCAGAAGTAAAGGCAAAGCCATTGACCCTCCGCGGAGCGATCATTCAAATTGTATTAATCGATCTGATCTTCTCACTGGATTCCATTCTTACTGCCGTGGGCCTTGTGGATCATGTAATCATTATTATCATCGCCATTGTTATATCGCTGGGTGTCATGCTCGCTTTCGCGAAAACAATCAGCACCTTCATCGAGAAACATCCGACCATGAAGATTCTCGCCATCTCGTTCCTGATTATGATCGGCACACTGCTGGTGCTGGAAGGGTTTCATGTGCACGTACCGCGCGGATATATTTACTTCTCAATGGCATTTGCACTGGGTGTAGAAGTACTGAACATGAATGTGAGAAAAAAGACGACACCCAAGGTGCAGAAGTCAAAATAGCAACTGTCAAATTACCCACCGCTGCAGCAAATCTCATGTCTGTCAACACGATAGCTTCCGATATAAAAACTCAAAGCGGTATTGAAGGGGATGGACACCTGTTACTTCTAACTCCATAATTTTAAGATTAAGTCTTTGTTAACAACACTCTTCTTACTCTATCCTGATTATCTTTACAGGCCATGAGTACGGAAGTATCGGAGCAACAAGTCCCATTAAACAACAGTGATCGCACGAAATTTTTCCTGCGCAACACGCTCTATATACTTGCTGCGCTACTCATTTTTCTGTTTGCGCTGGATCTGATGATCTCGTCCTTACAGCACTTGGGCAAAACCGTTGCCGAAACCATTATCCTTGCTACTTCCAATCCCTTCACGGGTTTATTCATTGGGTTATTGGTCACCGCCATCATTCAAAGCAGCTCTACCACTACTTCCATGACGGTAGCCCTGGTAGCATCAGGCGCCATTACGTTGGAAGGTGCCATACCCATTATCATGGGAGCCAACGTAGGGACTACCATCACCAGTACCATTGTCTCGCTTGGCTTTATTACCAAAAAGAAGGAATTCCGCAGAGCGGTAGCAGCTGGCACCTACCATGATTTTTTCAATATCCTCACCGTGGTCATTCTCTTCCCGCTGGAGTATTATTACGGATTTCTCTCACAGGCTTCACAGTTTATTGCTACCCGCTTTTTCGATGAGCCGATGGGGCCGATGACTACGGATTTTTCAATGCTCTCTGTTTTCAAGCCGCTGATTCATTTATTAGTAACTACTATTGATCAGGGGTTCATCTTAATGCTCCTTGCGTTCGCTTTATTATTCGGCTCTATTTTATTCTTCAGAAAAGTGTTGTCTGATCTGCTCGGCTTTGGTAACCAGGGCCGTGTGCAGCAATTCTTTTTTCAAAACACATTCAAGTCATTTGGGTGGGGATTGATTACTACGGCAGCTATTCGTTCGAGCACAATTACCACTTCTCTGGTGGTGCCGTTGGTAGCGAAGAAAGTAATCAAGCTGCGGCAAGCTGTTCCCTTTATTCTGGGTGCTAATATTGGCACCACCATCACGGCATTCATAGCGGCCATGTTCAATAGCAATGTGGCCATCAGTATTGCTATTGCTCACTTTCTTTTCAATTTTATCGGGGTACTTATTTTCTTTCCCATACCTTATCTGAGAGAGATACCGATCAACCTGGCCAATGGTTTGGGAAGACTTACATTGAAATACCGGCTTGCCGGATTTTTATATCTGCTTCTCACCTTCTTTGTCATTCCTTTTTCACTCATCTACCTCAATAAAGATGCAGTAGCAATCCAGGAATTAACCTATCAAAAAAATGATTTTGTACGAGGAAGCAAATCATCTTATAAAGTACTCATTAAAACCTATGAGAATCAGCAGCTCAGCAGCTGGTCGGTATATCCGGATCAGGATGAGTTGGGCGAAGGGCAGCCGGAGCAAATCTTTTCGGTAACGCGCAAGGCCAATCGTATTTTCATTAATAATGAATTATATGAGTTTAATAAGCCTGGCTTCTGCCATGATGGTGAAGAGCAAAGCAAAAAATACCAGCGCTGCATCCGTGAGGTAATCCCCCACTTTACGTTGAGCAACTCACTTTCAGTCGATTCGGTTTATGTTTTTGAAAAGCGCTTCTATATCAATCCCGATTCGGTTTCTTCGTTTATCTATATCAGCGCAGAGCAAAACCTGGTGGCGCGCAAAGAAATCAGGGACAAAAACGGCCGCGTCATTTCTTCCGAAGAACTCCTGCAGATCATCAGCAAGCAATAAAAAATAGTCCCGGTTTCAGCCTGTTACCCGGCTTTATAAAATGATTATATTGCGGTAATGAACGCCGACAGTATCAAGGAATCCGTATTTAAGTTTCTCAAGCTCGATAATCTGATCGCCAACCTCTCCGGTTACGTGGAGACAAAGGCCGAATTGATAAAAATGGAGATACGCGAAGACATGGCGCGTATTCTATCGCAGGGAATTGTAGTGGTCACCATGATTTTTTTTGCGCTGATCTTCCTTTTGTTTTTTAGCATAGGACTGGCGCAATACATCAATACTTTCTTTACTGAACCCTTTGCGGGATACTTCATCGTATCGGGCATCTACCTGGTTGCTTTCCTTGGTTTTTTTGTATTCAGAAAAACCATTAATAAGAATTTCGAAAAATATTTTAAAGAGATCATTAAGCGTAAAGAGAAGTAATATGGAATTGCTGGAATCACAAGACCCGCGTAAGAAGAAATTGATCGAAAGTTCAGATCGCTATAAGCACGAACTGGAAAAAGAAGTGAAAGCCATGACCGAGAAGACCGAACGCACAATGAAAAACGCATTGATTATCGGTGGCTCGCTGGTGCTTACTTATGTTCTGGTCAGCCAGCTTTCCTCCTCCAAAAAGAAGAAGAAAAGAAAACAAAAGATAAAAGTGGTTCAGCCCGTGGTGAATACCGAAGAGGAGGAAGACGAAGAGGACGAACCTGCTTTTGCCATGCCAGCCATTATCTCGCAGGTGGGCACGCAGGTGTTAAGTCAGGCTTCTTTTATTTTGCTTGAGTTAGCCAAAGAAAAACTGATGGACTTTCTTCAATCCAGAAATAAAAAGGAGGATGAAAATTCTTGATATTTTAAAACTACGTCATCAGCAAGGAAAGAAATCCATTGCGGTGCTGGTTGATCCTGACAAAGCAGAAGATCCCAACCGGCTGCAGCAACTGATCAACCTGGCCAGTGAAAACTGTATCGATTTCTTTTTTGTAGGCGGTAGTCTGGTTACTACTACCAACATGTCGCTGGTGATTAGCCAGATCAAAGAAAGTGTCAACATCCCCGTTGTTCTTTTCCCTGGTAATTCACTGCAACTCGATCCGGCTGCGGACGCTATACTTTTTCTCTCATTGATATCAGGCCGCAATCCCGATCTGTTGATCGGTCAGCACGTGATTACTGCTCCCCTGATCAAGAGCAACAAAATGGAAGTAATGCCTACGGGCTACATGCTCATCAACTCGGGCAAGACTACTTCAGTAGCTTACATCAGCAATACCACGCCCATACCTGATGATAAATATTCACTGGCAGCATGCACTGCTATGGCCGGTGAGATGCTCGGGCTACAATTGATTTACCTCGACGCAGGAAGTGGTGCTGAAAAAGAAGTAAGCGCTAAGATGATTGCCGCAGTACGCAAGTCAGTGGATGTTCCTTTGATTGTAGGCGGAGGAATCAACACCACACAAAAAGCATTGGCTGCGCTGGAAGCAGGAGCAGACATGATTGTGATTGGTAATGCACTGGAGAAAGATCCGGATGTACTGATTGGTATTGCCGATAAAGTATACGACTGGAATCAAAGTGTAGAGACCAGGAAGTAAGTTTCCCTTTTTATATTTATTTGACCTCTTAATCCATCTCATTATGAATTGGATCGTATTAGTTATTGCCGGGCTATTCGAAGTAGGTTTTACTACCTGCCTGGGTAAAGCCAAAGAAACCACAGGAACTACTTCTGCCTTGTGGATCGTTGGTTTTTTTGTAAGTCTTGTCGTAAGCATGTTATTGCTTTATAAGGCCACACAAACTTTGCCAATGGGAACTGCTTACGCGGTATGGACAGGCATTGGTGCAGTGGGTACAGTCATCATAGGCATACTCTTCTTTAAAGAACCTGCGGATTTCTGGAGAATGTTTTTTATCGTCACTCTGATTGGCTCTATTGTAGGATTAAAGTTCGTGTCGCATTAGTGATAAAAAAAGAAGTAACTTCATTGACTTACTTCTTCGCACTATGAAACGTATTCATGCTTTTGAGTTTGAGGATTTATCCTGGTTTCCGAAAAATCTGAGAAACTATGCTACCGATTTTTTACAATTTGGTGCCAATCTGTTTGATGTTTATCAGCCGGTAGTTCCTGTCATCAGGGCAGGAATCGCTAAAGCAGATAATGCCACAATCATCGATATTGCCTCGGGCGGTGGAGGTGGCTTGATTAAAATAGCGCACCATCTGAAGAAGGAAATTCCAGAGTTAAGAATTTTACTTTCTGATTATTATCCTAATCTCGATGCCTTCAGAAGGACAAAAGAGAAACAGCCGGATACTTTTGATTTCATTGAAGCGCCAATAGATGCGATGAATGTACCTTCCGGGTTAAAAGGGTTACGCACTCAATTTCTTTCGCTTCATCACTTCAGGCCAGAGCACGCACGGGCCATCTTACAGGATGCAGTAAATAAAGATCAACCCATTGCCATATTCGAAGCACAGCAACGAAACATCAAAAGTTTACTGCCGATGCTGTTCTCCCCAGTCAGTGTTCTATTGATGACACCCTTCATTCGCCCATTTCGTATCGATCGCATACTATTCACATACCTTATTCCCGTTTTGCCACTTTTTATTCTTTGGGACGGAGTAATTTCTGTACTCCGAACATACACTAAAGATGAACTGATGGAAATGATACAAGGGCTACAGAATAAAGAGCGCTTTGACTGGCAGGTGGAAGTAGTGAAAGGAAATCCCGGAGAGATTTTTTATCTCATGGGATTTCCTAAATGATTGATTATTTCTTATTCAAATCAGGCAACGAAAGGTTATCAAATACAGAAGACTGCTTCATCATCTCTTCAATATCTTTAACGGTGCGCGGTGCCAGCGTAGAAAGATGTTCATACCCGTCTTTAGTGATCAGGTAATCATCTTCAATACGCACAGCAATACCCCACCATTTTTTATCACATGCTGCATTGTCTGGAATATAAATACCGGGCTCAATTGTTACCGTATTATTTACCTCCAGGTTCGGGCCACCGCGATCATGCACATCCAAACCGATGTGATGACAAACTCCGTGAGGAAAGTAAAGATGTTTTTCATCTACTGATTTGATGATGCCCAATTCCACAAGCCCTTTATTCACCACCTCACGACATACCTCGGTTAGCTGTCGGGTAGGTGTGCCGGGTTTGCAAATCTTCATGGCTTCTTCCTGCGCTTTCAACACCAGTTCATAAATCAATTTTTGTTCAGGAGAAAATTTTCCGCTTACCGGGATAGTGCGCGTGATGTCGGCACTATAACCGTGAAACTCTGCACCAATGTCCATCAACACTAATTCTTTCGAAGTAACACTTGGCTTGTAGTTATCGATATAATGTAAAATACAACCATTATGACCAGCGCCCACAATAGAAGGATAGCCGAGATCTTCCGCCTGGTATTTCTTAAACACAAATTCCTGTATACCCTGTATTTCGCGTTCGGACATGCCCGGTTTCAATGCCTTCATTACTTCCACATGACCTACGCAAGAAATCTGCACGGATTTCTTTATCATTTCAATTTCTTCCTTCGTCTTAATACCACGCAAATTGGCCATCAAACCTGCAAGACTTTTTGTGTCCAGATTGTTTTTCTGAGGCTCTACTTTCAGTGTCGGATTGTTCTTGTCCGCATAGTTTACTTTGCTTTTGAACTGTGCGATCAGATCATATAAGTCGGAAGAATCTCTCGGGCTATCGCGCACATCGTTCTTAAAATCAAAAAATAACACCGGGCTGAACTTCGAGAAGTCTACATTGTATTTTTTAAATTCTGAATTGTTAAATGCCTGCTGGAAGCCAAGCGTATTCTTTGTTCCTTCATCGCCCAGGCGTCTGCCTGTCCACATCTCGCGCATGGCATTGCGGGGCTGCACAAATAAAATCTCATTGTACTGTGTTGCATTAGGTGCAGTTTGCTGGTCTTTGAAAACAAAGAGCACGGCATCGGGTTCTTTATATCCCGTGAGGTAAAAAAAATCAGGATCCTGGTGGTAAACATAATCGACATCATTGGCACGGTTACGCACTGCATTGGCAAAGAATACCGCTACCGAGTTGGCAGGCATACTTTCGCGAAGCTTTTGCCTGCGGTCTTTATGAAAATCTTTGGAAAGGAAATCAGTGGGCAGGTCGGCATTTTGTGAATAGCCAGCCACTGCACAGCAGAGCAAAAACAAAAGTTTAAGTGATCGCATATGTTTTTAGGTTTCCATGCTAATGTATGGAAAATAGATCAGCAAAATGACAGCTGATACTTCGGGCGGATTGAAAAAGTGACCGTCCTTATTTTTTCGGAAAAAAATTTTGTAAATGGTTAAAAACAAAAGTTATTTTTGATTGAAACACATCATGGAAATAACTCCCATTCATACAAGGCGCTATGATCTGGACTGGCTCCGGCTCATTGCCATCCTTATATTATTATTCTTTCATACGGGCATGTGGTTCAACACCTGGGGCTGGCATGTGAAGAATGCAGACACCAGCATCAGCTTTAACTATTGGATGGTGTGGCTCCACTACTGGCGAATGCCTTTGCTGCTTTTCATCTCCGGTGCGGGCACCTACATGGCGTTGGGGAAACGTACACCAAAGCAATTTATGGGTGAGCGCTTTACGCGGCTTTTTATTCCTTTGCTATTCGGTATGTTTATCGTAGTGCCACCGCAGATTTACTACGAATACATCAGCAAGTACACCAGCTATTGGGAATTCTATCAAACTGTTTTTGATTTCAAGCCTTATCCACCCGGAAGCTTCAGCTGGCACCACCTGTGGTTTATATTGTACTTGTTTCTCTTCTCGCTGCTGGCGCTTCCATTCATTCTTTACTTACGCTCTCCGAGATCGATCTCGTTTAAAGAACGTGCCTTCAATTGGCTGTCGCATCCATTGGCACTTTTATTTATTCCATCCATTTTTATTTTGATTACCCAGATACTATTGCGTCCGTACTTTGATGAAGAGACGCATGCTCTTTACAATGACTGGGCCTATTTCGTTTTCTACTTTTGCTTTTTTCTTTTTGGGATGCTTTGCTACTCCAATCCGAAATTATGGAATGCGATTGGTGAAAACAGGGAAAAATTATTGATGGCTTCCATGCTCATTCTTATTCCGTTTTATGGATTGTATTTTCACTTCAGAGAAATCTATCAATTGCCATGGAGTTTAGATACAATTGAAACGGCTTTTGATGTGATGGGCATATTCCTTAGCTGGTTTACAGTAATCACAGTGATTGCCTACGGGCAGCATTATTTGAATAAACAGCACCCCTGGCTATCCAGGATCAACGAAGGGCTTTATCCGTTTTACATTCTTCATCAAACCGTGATCATTGTTATTGGCTATTACATTTGCCAGTTGCCCTGGAGTATAGGTGCCAAGTTTTGGAGCATCAGCTTGCTCACACTTATTCTTTGTGTGGCATTTTACCTATTGATCATCCGACCGGTTAATCTGATGCGTTTGTTTTTTGGAGTGAAATTGAAAAATAAGAAATGACAAGCAGGTGAATTTATTGACCCGTCATTACAAAAGCTCCCCAGTAGTAAGGCTCGGGATATTTTTCCTTTATCTGTAGCTGCGCGTGTTTAAATGCTTCTGACTTCTCCTGTCCGTTCATCCAGTTTTGGTAGAACGCACTCATCAATTGTTGCGTTGCACTGTCATCCACTTTCCATAAACTCATGATGACTGCCTTGGCTCCGGCGGTTTGAAATGCACGCTGTAGCCCGTAGACACCTTCTCCGTTTTGCACTTCGCCTTTTCCCGTTTCGCATGCACTCAATACCACCAGTTCTGTATTATCCAGGCTTAAGTTAGACGCTTCATAGGCATTGAGAATTCCATTTTCGTCAGCAGTGCTGCTGATGTTGTTTTGTATAAAATCAGAAGCTCCGCTAAATAACAATCCCGATCGGAGCAACGGATTTTGCTTTGCGAAGTCGGTGTTCACTCCCATAGAGAAGTTGCCTGAGCCTGTATCGTCAATAAAGAATCCATGCGTGGCAATATGTAATACTTTGGGGTTTGATATTTCCTTTATCGATTCCTCTGTGGCATTTTCGCCTGTCCATTCGTTGGTTTGCCATTGATGAGAAGCAAGGATTTGTTCCACTTGTTCGATTTCTGTTTTCGTTCCGGGAAGCGCTGCAATACCCGTGTGATCTTCCGGATCAATAGCGCGTGTACTGTCAGCGTCATCATTCCGTTTATTTGTGCCTACAAAGAATTTAGGATAACCGATCAACGCAGCAACTGATGATGCGATCTTCTTAGGCTGACGCGATTTGATGAGCAACACATCTTTGGTGTTGGATACAAGGGTGATGTTTTTCGCGTCTACCAGGAAGCTTCCGTCCTTCTTTTGTAGTGTATTCAAACTGATCTGATTATACACACCATCAAGGGATAAGTAGATCCGTTTTTTATTTTGAAGAGCAGCATCGATGGGCGACCAGTATAAATCGTAAGAGCGGGAGTCGGATTCGCGTAGAGCAATCATATTTTTATAATATTTGAATGCCCGCCCTTCCATCCGCTCGCCCTCATTCAGCACCACCAATTTTGGGTTTGCTTTAGTTTCGGAAGTAAGAACTAAAGCAGCATATACAATACTATCCGTAAAGTGACGATCATAATAACGGAAGCGGATGATTTCAACAGCAGCTTCATCCGGGCCAAGTGCCTTTTGCACATCGCGCCAGGTAACGGAGCTTAGCCCTCTGTCTTTGTCGATGTCCGATGAGGTGATGTTAATTTCTTTTTCCATAGCGATGACTGCTTTCTCTGTTGAGTCCAGTGGAATCTTTTTTTCTCTTAGCTCCGTGCCGGAGTAACTGTAATATTTTGAAAGCAATTCTTTGCCTTCAATCCAGCTCCGATAGTTGTTAATCAGTGTAGTGTCGCGGCTTGTCAAGATTCGCTTCCTGATTTTATTGGAAGAGCTTAACAGTATCGCTTTTGTTTTGAGCTGATGATTATACATATCGCCAATAATGGAGGGATTTGTCTTTTTTCGTAACAGGGAAAAAGTATTGAACGCTTCAAAGTCATTACGGTTTTTATTCCAGAAGAGTGTTTTCTCCTGGTCACTCATGAAGTAAAAATTGGCTTCAATCTGTTTCAGAATCAGGCCGGTCGCTTTCAGCCAGTATTTTTCTGCCTGATCATATTTGCCCCATGCCTGGTACAGTGTAGCCAGGTTATCAATAAACACAGCGCTTTGCTCGCGCCCCTTTTCATAAATGGAAACCTGGATCACGTTAGCTTCATTATAAAGCGACTCTGCTTTTGCAAAATTGTTTTGCTCTGTATACACCGAAGCCAGATTGTAAAGCACAGCTACCTGGCTCTCCGTTTTTGTATTCGTGTTGCGCGTGTTTTCTGCAATGATAAAATCAAAATGTTTTTTTGCTTCGTCCCACTCCAGCAGGTGAATATTCACCAGACCTAACAGATCATGTACATCCAAGATCAGAAAATGATCTGGCTGCACTTCGTTTTCCAAAATAATAAGCGCTTCCTCTGCCGCTGCTTTCGCTTCTCCAGCCTTTCCCCACTGATAATAATTGAATCCCTTGTTGACCAGGTTCTCTGCAAAAGAATAGCTGCGTCCGTTTTTCTTTTCGATCAGCGCTGCGATCTGTTCAAAACTTTTTTCTGCTTCGGGAAACTGGCCCAATGATGAATAGAAGTTAGCCAGCTCTGTTAATGCATTTATATATGACCATGAGTCAACACCATCCACAGTGGAATAGATAGCAAGCGTCTGCTTAAAACTTTCTTCTGCTTCCCTGTTTTTATCTCTTGCCGCAAAAATCTTTGCCAGGTTTCTGCTGAAGATAGCGTAGAGCCTGCTGTCAGCTCCGGTTTGTTTTGCAGCGATGGCAGCTGCCTCAATCATGAACTGCTCTGCTTTGGTAGCCCTGCTGAAATTATAATAAAACAAACTCAGGTCTTTGAGTGCATATGCATATTCAATATGATCTTTGCCATATACGTTCAGTGCCACATTGATCGCACGCTGGTAGAGTTTTTCGGTCTGAAGAAATTCAGCAGTGTTGTCTTCATTAATCAGATGACTTTCCACTTCCGCAAGACGGGAGCATGCACCCAGGTATTCGGAAGAATTTTTCCCGATCAGTATTTCTGCCAGGCCCAGGTAGGTGTTATAAAATGATTTCGCTTTTATGTAATCTCCTTTCTTCAACATGACATACCCACTGTTGCGTACCGCATAAACATAGAGTATGTTTTCTTTACCTACCAGGCTTTCATATTTTTTCGTACAATCAGCAAAGGTTTTTTCAGCATCGGAATACAATCCCTGATCTGTCAATATAAAACCGAGAGTGGTGAGGTAGTCGAGGTAGCTCACATTGTTTTCTCCATCATGCTCTTTCTGCAGGCGCATCGCTTCTTTTATGTTGATCACCGCCTGATCGTGATCGCCCTTGTTCCGGTAGCATTGTGCCAGGTATTTGTAAGCCAACACATGATCTTCCTGGAAATCGTTTTCCTTATCACTTTCGAATAATTCAATTGCTTTTTGATAGAGTGGTATCGCTTCTTTGTATTGAAGCAGTTCGTATTGAATTAACCCTTTCTCACACAGCACCGATCCATAAAAGGAAGGAGTCAGTAGTTTATTTTTTGCAATGCTGCTCTCCACTTCACTGATTACCGCAAGAGCACTGTTGTATTCGCTTTGGTTTTTATAAAAAGAAGCAAGACTTGTTCTGGCCGATAAATAGGATTCAGAATAAGGTCCGTAGAGCTCTTTCTTGATTTCGGTTTGGGCTATAAAAAGTTTCTCTGCTTCCTCAAAGCGTGAAGGGTCAGCCGACTGTATGGTGAAGGCAAGCCCTTGCAACAGGTTGGCATACTCAATGGTTTTTGTCTTGTTGATTTTTTCAAGAATCTCTTTTGACGCCAACCAGTAATCGATACACAGTTTATTATCATATGTATAGTAAGCTATTTTAGCAAGACCATCTAACGCCATGGCGTGCGCGTATGTGTTTTCAAAACCAAATTCGTTGATGAGCTCCAACTCTTGTTCAAAATACATTTTGGCAGAATCAAGGTGGCGCAGGTACACGTAACTGTCACCAACAGAGCGAATGTCATCCAGGCTGGCTTCATTCATCAGGTTGAGTTCATCGGCAAGGTCACCTGCTTCCAGCAACAGTGTGATGGATTCCGATCGTTGATTATTGTTTTTATATTCTTTACCCAGCTTCCGTGTAGTTTCGAGCAGCAGCGGTTTATTGTCGCGTATGCGGGTAAGTAAATCCTGATAAACAGGAATTGATTTTTTATACCATTCATTTTCATGATAAAAGCTGGCCAGCTGCTGCATGATGTAAATGGTTTCTTTCGACTCCGCACCAAATTGCGCCTGCACTTCATTCTTGCGATGAAGAAGCATTGCTTCACCTTCCTCCGCTTTCCCCAATGAGCCCAACGAAAGTGCTTTGTTCGATAGAATGGTAGAGATATCGTAGGCCGAACCACTTTTGGATACAATGCCAATGATCTGATCATAGATAGTCATGGCTTCTGCGGATCTCTTCAGATCGGCCAGGCAGTTGGCGATACTATTCAATACA
>NNBV01000601.1_pt1 | contig 20244 bp, 19 predicted proteins | sample 1173771 | NCBI WGS metagenome assembly NNBV01 (sample SAMN07173938, study PRJNA388173) | plant metagenome | isolation source: symbiotic tissue sample KVS11 | place: Norway: Troms, Kvaloya island | reverse complement strand
TATTTATAAAAGATAATTTTCTTTATCTTCTAACTAAGAAGATAAAAAGTTATAGGCTTTGCTATCTCCCGGTATTCGAACCAACATTACCCCCCAAATACTGACTTTGTAAAAAACAAAAAATATTGGTAAAATTTTCGAACCACAAAAAAGCCTGATAAATCTTGATTTATCAGGCTTTTGAATTTACTAGTAGCGGGAACGGGACTCGAACCTGTTAGCAAAATAAAACAACTAAAATAAAAACAGCGTATAATATATTCGAACCTAAACTTGTTAAGTCTTGATTTTGCTGGATTTCTAGTTTTCAAAAGCATCATGTGCCACGATTCTGCCACAAAACTTAAAGTGGTGAAATATCTTTAAAAAACACATAAATTTTTTGCAGCAAAAAAAATATCTACTCGTAAGATAAAGAACCCAGGTTTCTCATGAAAACAGCTTTGCTATCTTTTACTGAGAATTTTAGTAAACTCTTAAAGAGTGAAATAAATTATGCTCTTCTGATTTCTATTTCTTTTTGGAAGATAATTTATATAACCGTAATCATTTAGGTCTCCGGTGCATCTGTGATAGGTAACATGGCCGCTTATTTTAGCTTTATTGCGATTGATTCTCGCTTTTAGTTTCCTTTGAACCTCGTCTTACCAGTGTATAAAACTCTTTTAAATGCCACCAGGCAGGGCACATCTCAAGGTTTCCTTTATAATGGTATATAGTCAAGGAAACAGCTTTTAAGGAAAGCTGGGAATCTGTGATTCTCGCCCATGGCTTTAACTCCACTTCCTGGGGCGGGGGAGTGGCTTCAAAATAGCGTTTTATTTCTTCTGGGGTCATGGGGTAAAATTAGGTAAAAAGTATAGGCCTTTCAAGGGTTGGGGGTCTTGTTGGCTTAAAATTTAAGTTGTCTTCTCTGCATTTGTTCCAACTATACTGGCAGTCATCAAATTATCCTGCCGAATTTGTTTTCACTTTTTAGAATCTCTTTTTACTGCCGGTCCTGGTCTTGCGACATCCCTTTTGTGATTCATTCAGGTACTTATGGCTTTACTTCCTTAATGCTCTTTTTTAGGAGCTTTTTCCCGCTATCGGTTTCAATCTTTTGTGTCGAACACCGGCACAAAAGGATTTCCACTGCACACGAGCGAAGCGAACTGGCGAAGCAATCGGGGCTAGTAGTATATGTAAAAAAAGGCGTCGATTGTCTTCAATTGGCGCCTTTTGGTGAATTCGAATCGACAAATTTCTATACATTTTTATTGAAGATTTGAAGAGGATGGACTGCTACACTTAGTATTTGCATTTCATTGACTTTAAGAATTTGGTTTGGATGTAGTGTTGGATATTGATCCACTTTTAGAATGGATTTCTAAAGGGAAAAAGAAAACAATACAGGAAATCGAATCAGAAGTATCGAGATACAATCATAATCGAAATAAATAAGTGGCTGAAGATAAAATGGAAAATCCAGTCAATTTGACCAGTATTTTTATTTCTCATCTTTCTTCATCCTATAAATATTGCATGAAAAAGCCCGATGAACGGTCTCTACTAATTTTTTTTATCGGATTTAATTATTCATCTATTGGAAAATAAATTATACTTCTTTGATTTCTATTACGCTTGGGAATATAATTTATATAACCGTATTCATTTAGTTCTCTGATACATTTATGGTACGTTACGTGGCCTGTTATTTTAGCGATTTTCATAATTTCATATCTGTATGCCATAATGGGATTTATAAAGCCTCTATCAGCTCTAAATTGAAGCAATGCGGCATATATGCCAATATGTGTTACGCTGATACGATAATCTTTTTCTATTGCCTTAAAGAAATCTGATAAAGGTTGTAGTGTTTTCATATTTCATTTTTTCAACTTACACGCATACCATTTCTCTTGGAATGGTTTTCCTGCTGGCTCTCATTTATTTTTTGTACTTGTTTTACAGTTTGCATTGTTTTATTGCCTAATGCTGTTGAGACAGTAATTTTCCTGGAATGCTCATCATAAATGTTTACCGACTTAAACTGAGGATTAGCTTCGATATAAAACCGATGTTCATTCCCGTTTTTAATTAAAGTTATGGGCTGCCTATCACCATTTTTTAATGAATCTTGCAACTTATTTGCTTCTGTTTTATTTGCTAATTCCTTCAAAGGGAGTTGCAGCAAAGTTTTTTCAAGATCATAACCGTATCCCATGTGAAATTCTTTGATGCGGTGATTGCCATTAGCATCTTTGTCGTTAAGATCTAGTTGCATCCAGGTTTTTTCCTTGTGAACTGCTCTTCCAGCCAGCAAATTATAAGCCTGTATTGTAATCAGAGAAGTACCTTGGTGCACTTTGAAGTATTGACTTCTATCTTCCTCTGGCTTTGATTCATTTTGCAAGGTGGTTTTATATCCTTCAAATTGATATTGTCCGCTTTGGTCTTTAACAAAAGACAACTCGTGATTCAGTCGTTCTTTTTCGTTGACGTAATAGGAAACCGGAATAGTGAACTGCTCATGACCTTGTTTGATTTGCTGATCAATTTGATCTGACAAATTTCTAAAACCAATACGCTGCACCTGATCGTGCAGCGATTGGTTATTTTTTTCTTCTTCTTTTGCATCCTTGCGTACCGCAATTTGGTTTATAAGCGGCGCAACAAGAAGTTTACGGACAAACCGTACTAATAAATTAGGATAAAGCTGTTTTAGAATTTTATTCTTTTCCTGCTTGAGCATCTGCAAAGCAAAACGTTCCTCAACATTTTTAGTTCCCTTATACTTTGTTCCAATAAGCTCGTAATGATGAAGCTTTTCTTTAATCAGTGATCTATTATTGGAAAGACTGAAATTAAACAATTTACTAAAACGCTCTTCCCTGGAGCGCCATTGGTTCAATTCCATCTCTACTCTGTTAACGGGAAGTTGTTCGTTCATCATTATTGATTATATGGATTGGCTTTTCCTTTTTTTCTTAGCTTCCTTTGGCACTTCTGGGCCATCATCATCGGTAGTTTGGCTTTGTTTTTTACTGCCTTGTTTTTCGGAAGTTTGCTGGCTTTCGGATTGTTTTTCTTCCTGAGATTTACGATTGTCAATCCTTTTCATATTATTATCATAGATATTAATTGTTTTGAATTGCGGGCTGGCTTCAATATACTGCTTGATCTCATTACCTTCTTTTAAAAAAGTAGCGCTCTGGAGATTTCCTTTTTTCAAAGAATTGATCAGGTCTTCTTTGTATTTCGGGGTTTCCAGTTCTTTAATCGGATGTTTGGACAGTGCTGCTTCTAAGTCATAACCGTAATTTTGATGGTAATGGTTTATCTTAAAGTTTCCATTAGCTTCAGATTGTTTAAAGTCGATTTGAAGCCAGGCGTTGTAAATTTCTCCCTCTTTGTTGGTAAGATCTTTATTTACTGATCTGCCTTCCATAAGATTGTATGCTTCTTTCATGGTTATGTTGCTGCCTTTATTGATATAAAAGGTTTGCTCCAAATTTTCTTTGGAATTCTCTTTTTGCAATTCCACTTTATAAGAATTAAAGAAATACAGATCACTTTCTTTTGATTTATTGAAATTCAATGTCGCTGTAGCGCTGTCATTACCATATTGCGCATTATGGGTCAAAGTAAAATCAGGCTCTTCTTTCTGCATTTTTTCTTTTAATTGAGATTCCAGTGCTTCACCGAATCCGGTATACTTAATCTGATCTTTTAAGTATTCAAAATTTTTCTCGTTCATGATTTCAATTTTTTAATTATTAAATAGTTTATAGTTTGGGAAGTACAGCCACCTGTGCCAGTTTTTTATTTTTGACATGTTCTTCTAAATGTCTGCCGCCATTTTTCTCCATGAGTTGTATGGCTAAATATTTTTTTTCCGGAATTGTAAATTTTGGCAGCGCAAATACAAAGATGTTTTCTGCTTCAGCTTGAATTTTATCAACATCATTAAGAATATAAATTGGTGTAATTTTGATTTCCTGTGAAGCAGTACGTTTTATTTTTTTAGTGTCGCGAATAAAAAAGCGAAGCTGATCGATCTCATAATTGATTTTAGAATTGTTGGTTATCTTTATCCTGTAATACAGTACTTCGTCACGAATAAAAATTCCGTTGAGCCTAAAATCAATATCATATTTACTTTCCCTTTGACCTCGCAGCTTTTTTTTGTCGTATAAGGCTGACTTTGAATATTCCTCAATATCCTGATCATTAATAATTTCATCTGAAAAGTAAATTTCTTGTCCATCTGGCTTAGTTTTATTCAGAGTGAGATTCAGCTGTGGGAAATCTTCATTATAGTCCAGCACGAAAGAGTAGAGTTTACCATCAGCTGTGACTACCGTAAGATTGGTCTGAAAAAATCGTTTTTGGGCCGCCTTAACCTGAAGGATGTTTTGAAGACCTTTTGCTTTTTGTACCAGTATATCGGGACTTCCTTTATCGACACTTTTTATGGCAAAAGGAAATACAATATTGGTCGTTTTTGAATAGGCTATCATTAAAGAGTCCGATTCTGTTTGGAATAAACGGTTTTTACCTCTTTGCTGTGCCAATACACCGATGGTCATACATAATAGCCAGCCCATCATCAATAGTTTAAAATTTTTCATCTGTATTTTTTTAGTTTTTAATTGGAATCTTTTTCTTTCTGTTTTTCATCACGCAGCAGTACCTTGTAACCTGCTTTTACAACTACTTTAACCAGTTTTACTTTTTTGCTTAGAAGACTTTTTGCCGCTTCAATTCCTGCTCCCGCTGCCTGAGCTCCCCAGGAATCATCCAATGATGCAACTCCTAAAGTTTGCATGGAGCGATCAGCCGAGGCTTTCGCTACATCACGATTAATGGCTCCCGGAATATATATCCCGACAAGTCCATCCATATCATAAATAGACAAGTCCACGGGGAATAGGGAGTTATTGTATCGGATACTAGTAATATTGATAGTTAATCGTTCTCCTTTTAAGGAAGCTGTTCCAAACAAAAAATTGTCTTTTGGAATTTTAATAGCGTTTATGAAGATGTCATTCATGAGTCGGAACTTAACTGTCGAGCCATTTAAAATTGTTTGTGTTTCATGAATAATGGCTTCTACAGCATTCTGCATTAAATCATCATTTTCAAATTCGTCTAACGAATAAAAACCATTCTCTTTGTACCCAGAACTGTTCAATGTTTTGATTTGTAAAGAAGAAACAGGATCTTCATGCTCCTTGGTGGAAATAGCAAAGACTTGTCCACGCTGAGCCTCGGAAGCTTTTTTCAATTTGTCCTGTACCCTGCCCGGATGTTGGATATCCAAAATACTCTCCAGCATTCCGCCGAGTTGCTGCAGTTCCGGATCCTGACTGTCTTGCTCTTCATTCATGGACTGCATCATTTGTTCCAGCCTGTCCACATCATCGGACTGCATTAAGGTTTTACTTGATTTTGTATATTTATCATAATCTGGGTTTTGTACTGAAACTGATACCGGAGAATTGATTGCTTTTTGCAATGCTTCCAATTTTTGATGTACTTTTTCTTCGTTTGGATCGCGATAAACAGATTTATTTAAACCATGTCGTTCTTTTCTCTGAGTAACAGCACTGCTGTCTTCAGTGGAATCAATCTGAAAGGACTGGCTCAAATAGTTGGGGTCTTTTTTGATAAGTTCATCAAGCTTTGCTGAATCAAGCGCTGCCATATCGTAGTAATTCATTTTATCCAGAAGAAGCCCTTCTTTCAGGTTCGCATTGGGTAGTTTTAGATTAAAACCTTTTTGCTGTGGTGCTGCTGAATTGGCAGCATCCATTTTTCCACCGCCCAATGCCCAAAAAATGGCAGTTATAAAAGGCAGGGCCAATATTGGCAGTACCAAGAGCATCTTACGCTGCTTTAGTACTTTTAGTGATTTTGCTTTTTGTTCCATGATATTATTTTTTAAGATGTGAGTAATAATAATTTTCTACAATTGTTAAGCTATCCAAAAGTCCCGGACGGTTTAACACAATACTGTCATGCGTTTTTTTTCCTGTAGGACTGTGCCCCAGACTATCCATATATTTCCTAAAACTTGTAATTTTTTCCAATTCTGTTTTACTAATAATTGCATTGAGTTCACGAGACTTTTCTTTTGAGGGTATCAGATTGGTTGGTTTGGTAATCGGGGTTATTGTTATGTTTTTAGATTTATTATTTGAAAAGCTATTTACAATTAGGTAAATACTGCAACCTCCTGTAAAAACTATAAAAGTGAATAGAACCAGAATCCAATTGAGTCTTGAAAAATGAGCTGTTTTATACTCTAGCCATTGTGCACACTTATGTTGCAATCGAAGATTGGCCTGTTCAAATTTCTGCCAGATACTATCTCTAGTGCCTGTAACAGCATTGTTCTTTCTTTTAAAAGTGGCTTTCATAATCAGTAGTTTATTATTTTCGATTTTCGGTACTTAAGTCACGATTCTCAATAGTATTCCATCGCTCGATTAAAAAGCCATGTGGATTGTTGTCGCTTCTCGATACATTACGAAGGTTGCCTTCCGTTATAAGGTTTCGATGTGCAATGCTGGTGGTGCGAATGATATTTTGAGTAGCATAACATCGGAATCCATAAGGATAGTGGTTGAGGTCAATAGTTACACTGTCAATCTGTATGGTCTGGCTGACGTTCCCGGATATAATGCCGGAGTAGTAACCGTTTTCCTTTAAATCATCATAGACTCGTTTGGCACTGTCATCCGCCAGATAAAGAGCTTTGGTTACATTGCTTTTAATGACTTTATCATCTGGGTCAAGTGTAAAAAACAGCTTATGGAACGTTTTTACATGATCTCTGGCTTCGACTGGAATATTGTCCTTTCGGTCCGAAGCATAGGCTTCCAGCGCTTTTCCATTAGCCAGTATATAAACCTTGTTCTGCATTTGTGATACCAGAGTAAAACTCTTGTAAAGGGAGAAACAGCTAATTATAATACAACCAGTAATGACAAGCATTGTAAAGCCCCGAACATGCCGAAAGGCAGTGTCTATATTTTTCATTTTGCTAAACATAAACTTTGAATTTAGGGTTAAGATTTACCTTTTAATTTATCGGCCATGTAACTGTCTTTTTCCCTGAAGTAATCATTACTGCTGCCAGAATCAGACATGCTTTGGTACATACGCCCGGCAGCATTCCCCATAGCATCTGCTACCATTGTAGTTCCTTGAGATGTAGTATTGACAAGGGAAGTTGCAGAATTACTGAAGATACTGGTGGCTTTTTGTCCCAGTGCACCGCCACCTCCGGCATGAACAATGTAATTGGCAACAGAGGGAACAGTGAAATAACCTATAATCCCAATAATCATAAATACCAGATAGGCAACATCAGTCCTGCTAAAGAAAGTCTCTCCATAATCTCCTGCTTGCGCAATATCAATTTTGAGCATATTCTCCTGAATTTTTCCGATGATGCTTCCAAATATGTTAGCCACGGGAAGCCACAGATAGATATTGATGTAACGTGCCAGCCAGACGGTAAGGGTGTGTTGAAAACCATCAAAAACTGAAATTCCAAAAACGATTGGACCTAAAATAGAAAGTACCACCAATTGAAAAGTCCGAAGCGTATCGATGCATAGGGAAGCAGCTTCAAATAATACACGCAGTACCTCGCTCATCCATTCTTTTACTGAATTGCGGAAATTATAAGAGGCCTTGCTCATGGCAAATTTGATATCATTTCCAATACCATTCAGCATTCCCTGACCACTTTGATCTGCATCATCATGGGTATAGCGGTACCATTTATCCTGATCGCCGCTTCCTGTCGAACCCACATACATTTTCCAGGGATCGGTATCTTTGAGTGCTTCTTCTTTTTCTTTAAGCAGTCTTTCGATCGCTTTGTTCGATCCTTCCACCATTGCAGCAGTTGCTGTAACAGTAGGTTTCATGACACCATTAATCATATAGAGGACAGAGGGGAAGATCATAATGCAAAATCCGATAACAAAAGGACGAAAGAGCGGGTAAAAATCTATGGGTTCAGCACTGGCAATATGTCGCCAGACTCTTGAGGCGATATACCACATGGCTGCAAAACCCGCAAGTCCTTGTCCAACCCCAATCAGGTTACTGCATAAAGGCATCATTTCATCATACAATTGTTCCAATACACTATGCAGGCCATTCATGTCGTCTGCAATTCCTTGTGCCTGGATCGTAGATGGCAATATCATTGCAAGAAGAACATGTATTATTTGCTTATTTATCTTTATCATAACGGTGGATATTTAGTTATTTAACTTATAAATATTACGCATTGCTTGACCATCATTACGCTCTTTTGCCCGCTGCAAAGCCAGTACAGCAGTATTATTGTTGAAGTTTCTCAGAAACAAAAGTTTGTCCTGCATATCTGCATATATTTTGTCAATGGAGGCCAGTCTTTCATCGTCTGACATTCGCATTTTATCAGCGGTAATCACCGAGGTGAGTTCATCAAGATTTCTAAGGCTTTGTTTAAACAGATTATCGTACACCCTTTCGAAATAGGCAATTTCTTCAGCATTGAAGTTTTTACTATCCCTAAAGCGGCTAAAAGCGGACTTGTATTCTTTAACCAAGAGCACCTGATAATTCACAATATCACCTATACGCCTGTAATTCTTAACTGTGGGACTGACCTGCATGAGCGCATCAAGAAATGTTTCATGAAGGCTGAAATTTCCTTCAGACAAATCTTTTACCGTATTATAACCTCCACTTAGTATTTCATAGCCCTTTTTCATATCCTTTAAAATCTGTTTGAACTGGGCTAACTTCTCTATGTTTAAAATCAATTGCTGGATTTCCTGTTTTTGGGCTGTTATCTGCGATGGAAATAAGAGTCCGCTAAACACAATTCCTAGAATCAGTAATTTTTTCATGGCAAATCAGTATTTGTGCCGTGCAGGACACGGCTGTTTTTTGCTTCTTTCAATTCGGCTGCTTTTGATACAGCAATCAGTTTGGTTTGATTACTGAAACTTTCAAAGAAAGTATAGTTATCCAGCATATTCTGGTAGATAATATCAATGCGTTTCATTCGCTCATCATCTTTCATCTCTAACTCTCCGTCCGTAACGATCGTTAGAAGTTCATCCAGATTGCTATCACAATTTTTGATTAACTTTTCAAAAACCCTTTTGATATAATCGACTTCATCTCCATGAAACAAATCATCTTGCTGAATTTGCTGATGTAAGCTTTTGTAGCTTTTCATGATTTTAATCTGGAGCCCTATAATTTCCGTTACCCTGGCATACTTTTTTATTTTGGGATTGACGGTCTTGAGGGAATTCAGGTAATCGGTATGAAGATTAAATTCTCCACTTTTGAAATCTCCTATGGTATTGAGTCCTTTTTGGACTGCGGAATAGCCTTTTTGTGCATATCCGATATATACTTGCAGCGCTGCGATCTGCTGTAAAAGCATCCTTTGCTGTTTTGCCTGGGCATGAAGATTCCCTGTGGTCAGTGCAGTAATAAGCACCAGTAAAAATATTTTTTTCATGATTTTATTGCTTGTTTACGGAATTCCGTAAAATTGCTTAACGGATTTGACATCTTGCTCTGTTTTGGCTCTTTGAAGGCTCAGTAGTGCGTTCTGCCTGTTGAAAAGTGTCAGGTCATCATAATTGGTATCAATCTGATCTGCAGCAGCATTTATAATCTCCAGCCTTTTGGCATCACTCATTTGCGTGCTAAAAGAATCCAATACAAGGAAAATCTGATCGATGTTTTTCAGGCTTTCATCGAGTATCCCGGAATACACACTTTGCATATAGTCGAGTTCACTAGTTTTAAAATGAGCATCTTTTTGAAACAGGCTCCAGGCTCTTTCGTATTCATCTACCAAACGAACCTGCTTTTTACTAATGTCCTTGATACGCTGGTAATAGGTAATAATGGATTTGACTTTTGCCAGTTCCTCATAATAATTCCTGTAGAGTTCTTTTTGTTTCTGGGTCCAATCTGAAATCTCATCCAGCTTTAGTTTGGAGAGTACATTTTCTATTTTTTTCTGCGCATTCTGAAGCCAGATCGTTTTGTTCTGCAGTTTCTGGATCCTAAGGTCAATAGCCTTAATTACCTTTTTTGCAACCGCTTTTACGATTTCTAAAATCGGTATTGCCGCAACCGTTGCCGGTCTTGCCGGAGTGCTGATCAGTAAAAAGCACAACAGGCAGATCATGATTTTCTTTTTTGTTTTCATAACTGTTATTGTTTAGTTTTCATAATATTTATGCTCTGAGGTCAATAGCAAGTGCCGCAATGCCTTTTCTGATGTCACCGTCAAATTTCTTGGTATAGGCCTGTACTTTTACTTTTTCGGTTTCTTCGGTGGTGTAGGCGAGATACTCTTCAAGGGACACCTCGGTGCGGTATACTTTAGACTGCATGCCTCCAAGTGAGATAAACACTTCTTTGTATTTCTTATCAGGATCATTGGCTTTGTTTACAGATAATACGAGTGCTTTTTCCTTTTCGGTAAGGCCAAGCAGTTCCTGGATTTGCTCGAATTTGTTTTGATACTTGCTTTGGTCCAGTAATATCTTGCAGTCACTGTTATTGATAATAGCTTGTTTAACGACCGGAGAAGAAATAATATCTTCTACTTCCTGAGTTACTACAATGGCTTCCCCATAGAATTTACGAACAGTCTTGAATAAATACCGAATATATTCTGCCATTCCTTCCTTGGCAATAGCTTTCCATGCTTCTTCAATGAGGATCATTTTTCGGATTCCTTTGAGCTTACGCATCTTACTGATAAAGACTTCCATGATAATGATGGTCACCACTGGAAAGAGTATTGGATGGTCTTTGATATTATCGAGTTCAAAAACAATAAAGCGCTCTTTTAACAGATCCAGATTTTCCGTAGCATTGAGCAGGTAATCAAATTCACCTCCCTTGTAGTAAGGACGCAGTACATAAAGAAAATTGTTTACATCAAAATCCTTTTCCTTTACCTTGTCACCTTCCAATATGGAGACAAACTCATTTTTCAGAAATTCATAAAAACTGTCAAAGCAGGGAAATAAATCGGAATTGCTGTCTAACTTCTCATAATACAATTGCAGCGCGTTGGACAGTGCTACATATTCACTTCGATTGAAGGTTTCATTGTCTTTTTTCCAGAGTGCCAATAAGAGTGTTTTAATACTTTCTTTTTTCTCGGTATCCAGTGAATCGCCTTCACTAATATAAAAGGGATTAAACCTAATTGGGTTCTTTTCATCGTAGGTAAAGTAATAGCCATTAACCATATCACACAATCCTTTGTAGCTGTGCCCGACATCAACAAGTACAACATGAGTTCCCTGCTCATAGTAACTTCTAACCATATGATTGGTGAAAAATGATTTACCGCTTCCCGAAGGCCCCAGTATAAATTTGTTTCTGTTGGTACAAATTCCCATCTTAACAGGCTCATCACTAATGTCTACATGAACTGGTTTACCGGTCAAACGATCTCCTAATCGAATTCCTGTTGGGCTAAGGGAAGAACGATAACCCGTTTCCAGATTTAGGAAGCATGTTGCTTGTTCTGTAAACGTATCAAAGGTGTCATTCATTGGGAAATCTGCGGAATTCCCGGGAATTCCTGCCCAAAATATTTGTGCGCCACCCACTGTTTCTTGTTTAGCAGCTGCATCCATCTGAGCCAGTGCTGAAGAAACTTTATTCTTCAGGTCTTTGAGTTCTTCTTTATTATCTGTCCAGATAAGCACATTAAAATGTGCTTTTACAGACAGTCGCTGCTGGCTGATAGCCTCGTTAAGAAAATCATTGGTAGCATCTCGCGCAATCAGGTTCTCCCTACTGTAGGCTGATAAGGATTGCAGTCGCAGTCTTTTACTTTCAAGTTTTTGCAGCGTTTTCTGGAAATCCTCTATGAAAATATATTGATTATAAATGTGGTTACAGGAAAGTAATTGCCCCAGAGTCGAAGCAAATCCAATACTGAATTTGGTTTTATCGGTGGAATACCGATCATAATTAATCCTCGAACCACATAAGGCAGGCAGATCAGCGGCATCCCCCAACGTATAAATCTGGCAATGTTTGTCTCCTACCTGAAGACCATCATCAAAAGAGATATCTTTAAAAACAAACGAGTTCTGTTTTTCAGACAAAAAACAATATTGTTCAATGATACCAATCTTTCTGCTGTGGCTTTTAAGTTCATCATTACCAAGGCGGGTCAATTTGACAAAACCACTGTCTTCCAGTATGCGTCTGAATTGTCCGGAACTATCAATAAATTCCTGACGCAATTGTGCTTTTAATGTTTCATTAGGAACAATAGAAGCTCTAAGTAAATTTGAAAATAGGGAACTTGACGTTTTTCTGCCTGCCGGTTTTTTGGTCAGGAAAATGTAACAGGAATGATCCAGAAAGGGACGTTCATTAAAAAAGCGTTCACTGCTTCGGGTAAGAAAACTCGAATCTTCGCTTGTGAAATCGGGTTCAAACTTGCTGTCTATAAACCAGTCCTGCTTATGGAATACACTAAATTTCGGAAGCAGCTTTATTGCTTTAAGCCACGCCTGATGAAATACTTCGTATTCCTGATCCGACAAGGTAAATATCTCGGGCAGTTCTGCTTTAAACACTACTGTCACATCGCCTTGTTTGGACAGGATGCAATCATGCTCTACATCCATAATTGGTAAAATATCATCTATCATCTTTTCCATCATCCTCTTTTTTTACCGCTCAGATAATGCTGAGCAAATTCTATTTCTTTATCATAAATATTTTTCTGCTTTGCGATTTCACAGCTTTTGGAATCTGTCGTTTCGCTAAAGCTTTCATCATTCCATATTGACCGTATTGTTGGCTCATTTTATATATTTTCAAAACCCACAATGTTCCTGAAATACCAATAATTCCGATACAGATTAAAGATGGTAATCCGGCTATGTACATAATTGCAAAGAGTATCATAAGCACAATTACGCCACCACCCAAATACCAGATATACTGCGCTTTTAATCCCTTGAACTCTATGCTCTGGTTAATCCCCTTGTTGATTTGATACACACTGTTTGACATGGTATTTCTTTTAAAATTTCATCCTGCTGCTGCGCCTCATCTCCGAAAAAGAGCGCTCCTGCCATTTATCAGTATTGCTTTCTGCCACTGTGAGATGCTGTGATTCTTCAATACTCTTTATTGGCAGTTGAATTACCGGCGCTGTATCAGTTAATTTTGTTTCATTACTGAGACTAACCTCTTGCGGATTGGCTTCTTTCAATTGGTTCTCCTGAATTTTCAGGGCTATTTCCCTTTCCAGACTAAAGAGGTCGCTTTTCATTTTTTGCAGCTCATCTTCCTGACTAAATACTCTTGTTGTTAATTTTTGTAATTCCGGCAGTTGGTTTTCAATATCATTCAGGGATTTTTGGTATTTTACCGTGAGATGTTCCAGCTTATCAATGGCATTTAGAAAATGACGGGCTGCCAATTTTGGATTGTCCACATTTGGAGTTCCTCCATTGGAAGTATATTTAATACCATCTTCCAAACGTTGTGCATAAAAGCTGTTGGAGTAACGGTACTGGTACAAACCATCATTTTGATAGGCTTCACGTTCTCTTTTTATATAGAGTCCAAAATCATATAATTTCCCAATCTGTTTAGCCTGGTTTTCTCCTTCGGGAGGTTTCCAGTTTTTATAGAGTAGGATAATTTCTTTACCGATACTTTCAGGATCTGCTGTCTTGCAGTCATACAACTCTATAGGATTTGCTTTGGAACCATCAGGCTCATACTTCAGATTGTTTTTGTAAAAACTGTGATCAGCAGTTAGTTTGTCCAGTGTTCTAGAGGTGATTCCTTTTTCCTCCATTAGGTATTCAACCTGATATTTAGTTCTGGAAATTTCCTTGTAATGTGCTTTTTTAAGGCTTTCCATTACCGTTACTTTTTTCTCCAATTTTGATTTTTCCAGTAACGAAGTGTCACCTGATAATACTGCGATATATTCTGAAAAGTTCATTCCGCTTTGCTCATCCATAGCTCCCTCATCAATAGTCCTCACATTAAGTTCACAGTTTTTCATCTGACTGATAAAAGTCTGTTTGTTCTTCAAAAGGTTGAATTTGTAATTGTCCAGTGACTGCTCTGTCGCATAGATGAAATTCTTTACTTTATTACCATAATGCAGTTTGGCAACTTCGTTCCCTTGTCTGCTGCCTCGGCCATTGCGTTGTCCCAGATCTGATGGTCTCCAGGGAATATCCATATGATGCATCGCCACAACACGCTTCTGCACATTAAGCCCTGTACCTGCTTTTTCTGTACTGCCCACAAGAATACGTATCTCACCGGTATTCATTTTAGAAAACAACTCTGGTTTCTTCTTATCGGTCCAGTCGTGTATATAGGTAATCTCATGAAAAGGGATATTAAAATCCCTTACCAGTTTTTCTTTAAGGGCATCATACATATTAAAGTCATCTGGCTTGGGTGTCCCGATATCCGAAAAAACGATCTGAGTGCCTTTATGCTCGATGGAAGCCTGATAAATTTCAGCCACATTTCTGGCGCATGTATTCACTTTATTATTCGGATGATCACCATATCTTTCATTTATCAGCCTCATATCGGCAGCCATTTTTTTAGCGTAATTAGTAGCAATAAGCATCCTGCCTTTATCTTCCTGCGAGGTAAGAGGTGTCCTGCCAATAAGTGTCGCATTACCTGTTTTGGCAAACTGCATGAGCTGGGTAATAAACTCGCTCTGCTCAGGTGTAGGACTGATATTGACAAGCTGTTCCTCAATTTCAGGTTTGTCCAGATCAATATGTTTTGCTGTTTTGTAATCGGTAATCTCATTATAGAATAGTGCCAGTTCCGGAACTTTAATAAAATGGCGAAAACGCTCCTTTGCAATAATCTCATTGGTGACCGAAAATTCAAAATCAGTTGTTTTTCTGGCAAAAACAGCTGCCCATCCGTCAAAGTTTTCAATATGCTGGCGTTCCATTTCTTTAGGTCGCAGGTATTTGAAAAGCAGATACATTTCGGTAAGACTATTGGATATTGGAGTACCGGACAGAAAGGTCACACACAGATCAGAATCGAATTTTTCCTGAAGCGTACGTACCGCAAATAACATATTAAGTGCCTTTTGGCTTCCCTGCATATTTCCAATTCCGGCAACACGGTCATGACGGGTAGTGAAAGTCAGGTTTTTGAATTTGTGAGATTCATCTACAAACAAATGATCGATACCCATTTCTTTAAAGTTGATACCGCTGTCCTTTTTATCTTCTATATCTTTGAGCAGTATTTTTAGTCTGCCGTCCAGATTATTTTTTCGTATTTCAAGACCTTTTAATATTTTCTTGGAGATATCGCCTCCCAAATCTCTGGCCGTATCAAGGTCCCGTTCTATATTATCCAGCTCATTTTGTAAGATCTCTTTTTGTATTTCGGATGACTGCGGAATTTTACCAAATTGATCGTGGGTTAAAATGATACAGTCCCAATTATTATTTTTAATCTCATGGAAGAGTCTCATTCTTTTTGCCGGAGTAAAATCATTTTCACCAGGTGCTAAAATCCGGGCATTGGGATAAGCCTTTCTATAGGTTGCAGCAATTTGATTTACATTCGCATTCAATGCCAGTATTTCAGGCTTATGAATAATTCCTAATCGTTTCATTTCATTGGCAGCCACAATCATGGTTAATGTCTTTCCAAGCCCAACCTCATGATCGATTAAAGCGCCACGGTTCTGAATGATACGCCATGCCGCATTTTTCTGAGAACTGTACAAGTCTTCAATCTCCAAGGCTTTTTTATCCAAACCCGGAAAACTCAGATGACTTCCATTATATTCTCGCAATACGTAACAATTGAATGTATTATTATAGAGGCTCTCCAGTTCATTTTTGTCATTTATTGGCAATTCCTGCAGCCACTCAATAAAACCATTACGGATATTTTCAATTTTTTGATGGGCAAGCTGTATAGCTTCATTATCGGGCAGTCGGATGGTTTTTCCGCCGGCTCCCTCAACTTCATAGGTAAAAAAGGGAGCCGTATTTTCGAGCGCATGCTCCAATATCGTGTAACCATAAGTGGTTCTGCCGCTTTTGGGAGTCACCGAAAATTCTCTGTCTATTTTGGTATTGTGACCTGTACTTACTTTAAAGGTATCCAGTGATGGGAAATAATTAATTTCAGTTGGCTGGTCAAATAATTTTCCGGCAAAACTTTCATAGTATCGGTTGGGAATCCATCGCTCACCAAGATTGAAATCGAGTAATTCAAAAGGGATACGCTCTGGCTGAACTTTTTCCAGTGCCTGCAATCCTTTGTAGTATTGTGTGTTTTCAGGGTATAGCTGCACAGCCTGTTTAGCCTGTTGTAACTTTTCTACAACATTGCCACTTAAATAGAGGTCTGAAGTTTCCCAATTCTGATCTGTAGGATTCAAATAGATATGATGGTTCAGACGTTCTATAACCTCGTTTTGTTCAAGTCCTGTTGCAGCAGTTATAAATCCTAAGTCAACAGCTCCTTTTTCATTCAGACTTCGGGCCAGCGCTTCAACAGGATCATCTGTATAATAGCGCTCTTGCTGTTTTACTACAGATTCTATTAAAATATCCGACTTCACATAACGTTCGCCTTCTTTGCGTTCCAATGAAGAAAGAATGGTGAAACCGAAAGCGGAATCATGCATAATTAACCTGCGATTCTCAGCACCGTTCAAAATACCATAGTGGGAAACAAATTTGGTATACTGCTCATCTAGATTTTTCCGAACCTGTTCACTGCCAGCTTTATCTGATTGCTCTTTCTCAAACAATTCCAGATAATGATCCCGAATAGCAATATAGAAATCATAGAATTTCAGATTGCCTTGTGATGCTAATGGCTGGAAAAAGGCTTGTTTGTGCTGCTCATTGATATCACTGATAATTCCAACCAATTCTCCAACTCTAACAAGAGTACCTTCTGTATAAAAAGATTTCAATGAAGCAACTTCTTCATAGAGTCGTTTTTCAAGGTTAAAAGCAGATTCAAGGGTTTTATCTCCTTCATAAATATATTTGTGATCAAAGTATTGAAGGGTATTGGATAAAGCCAATAATTCATGCGGCAGTAATCCGCCATTCATCCAATTGGCTGAAAAGCCATCGATTTCTTTTACATTCGAATATAATTTATACCGGTATCGATTAGTCTTAATTTGTTTAGCAGCAATAAGCACCACATTTTCATGCGAAGGATTATCATTAGTGCGTATGGTACTGAGTATTCGTGCTGTTTTTTTATCCACTACAGTTTCATCAAGCGCGGTGATATAATCCATACCACGGTTGATATTCTCTGCAGGCACAGTATCAAACAAGCCAAGCTGCACTGAAATACCGTTAGCTTTACTCTCGGGCATGGGTAAATAAGTGAATGTATACTCAATTGCTTCAGCTGGCTGAACTATCTCCGTTTTTTGAGCCTGCTCAAAGCGTTCCAGGGTAAAGTTTTCTTTTAGTCCTTTGGCAATATTTTCTCCAAGGTGATTTCCAATAGAATTAATATCACCGTTTTGCCTCACACTTTGATGCGCCTGTCCGTATTGGTTTTTACCGGCTTGTATTTCATTCCCAATGATGAGCTCGGGTCTATTGTGCAGATATTTATTAATACTGTATTTTCCAAATTCATTTTCTAGTTCAACGGTTTGCAGCAGCTCATTTTCATTATCAGACAGGGTTTGTTTATACTCGTTTTTCTGAACAATAAGCAGATGATTTGGAGCATCGGTATTTCCGGTCGCCTTCATAAGATTATCAGGCATAACTGCGACACTCACAAAATCTGCATGCTGAAAAAGATACTCGCGAACACTCTGATTGGAAGGACTGTTCAAGAAACCGTCTGTAGTTATGTATGCCATAAGACCACCATCAGAAAGTTTGTCCAGTCCTTTAGCAAAGAAATAATTATGGATTTTTCCTGAAATCGCTTTTTCAGGATAAGCTTCGTCATACACAGAAAAATTACCAAAAGGAATATTGCTGACCACAAGATCATAACTGCCGTTATCATTTGTTGGAGCTTCTTCCAATCCTGTTACATAAGTTATATTTTTAGTTGAAAGTGTACTGTTTAATGCTGAAAGTACCAGTCCGCTTAATTGGTCTTTTTCCACAGCAGTAATTTGTTCCAAACTTGAAAATGCACTGTCTGCTTCAGTGATAAAAATGCCTGATCCTGCTGATGGTTCATATAATCTTTTAGGGATAATGTCTTGTTCTTTTAAAACATTATACAAAGTCTTAGGTACAATTTCCGGCGTATAAAATGCAGTAAGGACACTATTGCGGAGTGAAGAAACAACTGAATTATAATCTCTTTCAGAATAGTGTTCCTGCAGTATTGCATGTAGACGTGTCATTTCCGGATGCAGCTTCAGGTCTTCTTTAGTAGCTCCTGATTTTATCCAGTCTTCGGTAGTACCATTTGGGTATAATACAGCCTTAATACCTCCAAAGCCAGCATATGCCTTAAGCGCGTCAACTGCTTCTGCCGATAAAGCATCACTTTGCTGCCATTGCATTGCAATGGTAATCGCCTCAATATTGGCACTTAGTTTTTGGGATAGATTGTAAGCCATAATTACTCCTTTTCATACTACACACTGCTATAAATAGCTCAATTCAGATAGTCAGCAATCTGACCAATAAGGGCATTTCTCAAATTGGGATCTTCTTCATTTTCTTTAGTAAAACCAATGGTTTCAAAAATGGGCCTGCAGCTTTCCATAAGGTTGATTACCTCATAGGTCAGGATACCTGATTCCTGAAAAGCGGCATAAGTTTTCTCAAACTCATCAGAAAGCAGGGAGCGGATATATAAAAACCGGGAAGGTTTCAGATCTTCGGTAAGTACATTAAGACAGATTTCTTCGATGATATATTGAGGTGTACCATCAGATAACATATCCTCCAATATGGATTTTACACTACTTATTTTCTCATTGAGATAATCCAATACACTATAATCTTCCTGTAGTGTAAACATCAAATCGGGATTGTTGTGGATAATGTAAAACCATAACTTTTCTTTGAGTAGATCTTCCATAACGATTTGTTTTAAATCCCAAAGAAGGATTTGATTACGGTAGCCACTACCACCAGAAAAACACAGCTTCCAAACCAGGCTGCCGCTACTTTTCCGGTATCTGGATCACCTGCATTCCATTTTTGATATACTTTCACAGCGCCTATTAGTCCTAGTAATGCTCCTACGGCATACATGAGTTCCGTTCCTGCATCAAAGTAACTTCGTACTTGTTGGTTAGCTTCATTGATTCCTGCCAGACCATCCTGGGCGTAGGTTTCATAACTGATCGCAAAAAGGATTTGTACCAGAAGCATACAGATACTATCTGTTCTTTGCTCAATAAACTTTTTAAAATTCCAGTTCCATTTTTTCATCACTCATTATTTTTAAAGTTTAAAAATTCAGATAAAAACGGAGGTGTAGCCGCTGTCGCAGTTCCACTTTCCTGTTACATCTGCCATACTGCGCCGGGATGGACAGGGGCGATTCCTCCGTTATATTGTTTAGAGTTTATTCCCAAAGGGCTTCCGCTTCCTTCTGGGTTAAAGTAATTGATTCGAGTTTGTCACATTCTGAGACTATCAGTTCACTTATCGAAGAGTTAAAAGGGGAATTTTTCACTGAAGGGAATTCTCTTAGTAGAAGCTGCAGATAATAGGTAAATTCTTTTTTGACTAATTTTTTCTTTGCGGCATCTGCGATAAAAGTTTTTAATCTTGCCACCAGAGCATCAACGTCCTGAAAGGTAGTGTCAAATTCTCCAAAAGAAGTTTGGTTTGAAGTCAGTTCAGTAGATTCCTGATCCTTTAATTCGGGCTCAGTATCTTGGTAAGTTGAGTTTTCAAATCCCCGGAATTGAAGTTTTCGTTTTCCTGATATGAATTCTTTGAGATCATCAAAATAAAATCGAAATCCAACAAATAAATACCAGCTTGCCAATAGCAGAATAATTACAACTATGTAATTACCCCATGAAATGTTTGTAAACATACCTCATCATTTTATCGTTCTACATTAGTTCTCACAATCCCGGTAAATGGATAATTCCAAACCAGGTTGTTCATCATTACAGGACAAAGTAACGATAGAGATAAAATTGCTACAAGTACAACTTTTTGTTGTACTCCAGTTGTACCC
>NNBV01000606.1_pt1 | contig 20289 bp, 6 predicted proteins | sample 1173771 | NCBI WGS metagenome assembly NNBV01 (sample SAMN07173938, study PRJNA388173) | plant metagenome | isolation source: symbiotic tissue sample KVS11 | place: Norway: Troms, Kvaloya island | reverse complement strand
CGCAGAGTTCGCTAAGTTTTAAGTTGTGCTAGCACAATTTAAGTCGCAAAGCTGGTGCAACATAAAGCTTTGTGAACTTTGTGTTTTTATTAAACTTAGTATATTAAAAAACTTTGTGTTCTCTGTGGTATTTTAACCGCAAAGTTATCTAGAATTTTACCGCAAAGTTCGCAAAGTTTTTTTCGCAGAGTTCGCTAAGTTTTAAGTTGTGCTAGCACAATTTAAGTTCGCAAAGCTTTGCGAACTTAACCTTCTCACAAAACTTACGATATTCTAAAAAAAACTTTGCGCACTTTGCGGTAAAATCTCAAAGTAATCTCAAAGCATTTACCTGTGATCAAATCGTTTTGATAAAAAGTCACCCGCAAACTGAATCACGAATACCAAAATCACCAACAACGCTAAAACCGAATTCATAATTACGGCATCATAACCAATATATCCGTACTGATACCCCACTTGTCCTAAACCGCCGGCACCAACAGCACCACCCATTGCAGAATATCCCACAAGCGTGATTAAGGTAATCGATGCAGCATTTATTAAAGAAGGTAACGCTTCCGGAAGCAATACTTTATATACAATTTGCAAAGGCGTTGCGCCCAAAGCTCTTGCCGCTTCGATTAATCCCGAAGGCAGACCAAGAAGACTATTCTCTACCAGTCTGGCAATAAATGGCGCTGCTCCAATGCTTAACGGAACCAACGCTGCACTTACACCAATAGAAGTTCCTACCAGCGCACGCGTAAACGGAATCATCCAAACGATTAATATTATGAACGGAATCGAACGAAAAATATTCACCAAAACCGATAAAGTTCTGTTTAAAACGGGTTGCTCCAGAATTTGATTTTTTCTCGTAAGAAAAAGCAAAATACCGGTAGGAAGACCCAATGCAAAACCAAAAAAACCCGACACAAATGTCATCACGATGGTTTCCCAGGTACCGTTTAATAATAAGGTAATAGTAGAATCAGACATAACCTATGATTTCTGTTTTAATATGTTTAGAAATAAAATATTCAATTGCAGCTTCGTAATTTTCGCGTTTGCCCGATAATTCGATCAGCATTACACCAAAATTTACATCTCCCGCCTGATCCATTTGTGCACTTACGATTTTAAAGTTGGTATCAAACAATCTCGAAACTTCAGAAATTACAGGCTCATTTACTGATTTTCCGGTCATTTCAAGTCTCAATAACGGACTCAAACCTTCACCATCTTCCTTTTGCAATCTTTCCTGATATACTCTCGGAATATCCAAATGCAAGGACGAAGCAATAAATTCTTTGGTTAATTCGTGCTTAGGATCGGCAAAAATTTCTCCTACACTTCCCTGCTCAATCAATTTTCCGTGACTGATTACCGCAACCTCATCGCAAATCGATTTTACGACTTCCATTTGGTGTGTAATCAACAAAATCGTGATGTTTAAACGGCGGTTAATATCCTTCAATAAATTCAAAATCGATCTTGTAGTTGCAGGATCAAGTGCACTCGTAGCCTCATCACAAAGTAACACTTTTGGGTTATTCGCCAATGTTCTCGCAATAGCAACCCTTTGTTTCTGACCTCCCGAAAGGCTTGCAGGATAATCGTTTGCTTTTTCAGCCAAACCTACCAATTCCAATAATTCAAAAACACGAGTTCGAATAGCTTCCTTTGATGCGCCAACTAATTCTAACGGAAAAGCTACATTTTCAAAAACCGTTCTCGACGAAAGCAAGTTAAAATGCTGAAAAATCATCCCAATTTGTCTTCTTTCGATTGCTAATTGTGCATTCGATAATTGTATCAACGATTTTCCGTCTACGATAATTTCTCCCGAAGTTGGTCTTTCCAATAAGTTCACACATCGAATCAAGGTACTTTTTCCAGCTCCTGAAGTTCCAATTACACCAAATATTTTCCCCGGCGGAACTTTAAGCGAAACATCTGATAAAGCCGAAACGATTCGGTTTTTCTGATGAAAATTCTTGGTGACATTTTTTAATTCAATCATTTTTTAAATTCAAATTAAATCTGCTACATCCACAGACATCAATACTTAACGCTTCTGAAATTCTAAAATTTAAAATCAAAAAGCCTTTCAATAGATTATGAAAGGCTTCAGAAATAAATCAATTTATTTTTATATATAAGCCAGTTCATACCATCGCATAGTCGCGCAACACATTATGCTGCAGCTATAATAATTGGTATTCTGGTTATCGTTTTTCATTGCTGCGGCAAATTTAAAGAGATAATTTGAATTTCAATGCAAAATCACAAACTTTTTTAACCCTATCAATTTAATAGACTGTTTTAAAGATTAGGAGCTGTTTCCTGCTGTCCGCTATATCTTTTTATTTTTAAAGAAAAAATAAAAAGGATGCCGCTCCCATCAGGGCTATGGCTTTAGGATCCATAAGAGATTTTTTGATGGCACACGGATGACAAGGATTTAAATCGATTTACGCTGATTTCGTTGTTTTTATCGCTTTGTCAAAGTTTCGAACTTTGACAAAGCTTGCTCTTAAATTATTAACGATTGTCACTCTGAACGAAGCCGAAGAGTGCGACGGGGATTTGACCATCATAATCAAAATTAACTTGAATATTGCACGCGGATGACAGGGATTCGCTTCGCGAAAACGCGGATAAAAACGGATTTTTTATTTTACTCGCAATAGCTATTCGCAATCTTGTCATCCTGAGGCACGAAGGATCACACAAGAAGCTCGACAAAGAGTTTCGACAAAGAGTTTCGACAAAGATTACAAAATTACTTTACGAAATTCCTAGTGATCCTTCATTCCTCACGATGACATAAAGTGTAGTTAACTTTGTCAAAGTTTCGAACTTTGACAAAGTTTTTACGTAGATTATCAACGCCCGTTCTCAACCCACAACAACCCACATATTCTATCTTTTGAAAAAAAACAGTGCAAATCCGCGTTTTTGCGAAGAGAATCCGTGTCATCCGTGTGACATAAATTTCGAAAATCTTATTTCGCAGCATCCAATAATATCGCCAACTGAATACAAGGCAACTCAGATCGATTACTCCAGGCATGGTTGGTTCCTCTTTGCACGACAATATCACCTGCTTGCAATAACGTTTCGCCTTCATCGACAATAAGCCAGATTTCTCCGGAAAGAATTACGATATAATCTAACGTATCTGTTTGATGCATCAAAGGATGAGGCTGACCTTCAGGTGCTACAATTCCCAGATCTTTATCAGGCGGAATCTGAACATATCTAAAATAACTTCCGTTTTTGGGCGTATTGGGGAAAGCGGTATTTTCGATTACTTTTTCTTCTTCTAATTTTACGGGCATCGAATCTGTCGACCAAATATCGGAAATAATTAACCCCGGAAAATGTTCTGAAACATTCGATACAATTGCATCCTTTTCGATTATTGATTTTCCGTTGCGTATTCCTGTAACGATCCTTCTTGGAATTGTCTTCATAGTCGATTGATTTGCATGATTAATTTCTTTCCGTTGGTTTTGTTTTCGCGAAGAATGCTGAGTGCTTTTAAAACAGTTTCCTCATCTAAATTCCCAACTATTTCAATTGTTGGTGGAGTGATTGATTTGTTCTCGAGTAAAATTCTCAATTCATTCAATCCATTTTTATAATAGTCATATTGCTTTTCTAAGCCAAAAGCATAATTGGATATATTGAGAATTGAAGCACCTCTGCTAAAAAGAACTTCACGGGAATCCGGTGTAGAAAAATTAGTAACATCAACATAAGTTCCGTTGATTTTTAAAAGTTTTGCTGCTGTAAGGGATATTTCATTCCCCACCAGATCTACTGCAAAATCAAAATGTTTGTTATCGTTTAAAGCCAAAGCCGTTTCATAAACCTCATCTTTTCTATAATCGATAATCTGATTTGCCTTTAAGCCAAGATCTAACAGCGCAGCAATACTTTTTTCGTTTCCGGCTGTTACAGTAAGATTATGATATCCTTTCGACAAAAGTAATTTAAGCAGCATATTCCCTACTCCGCCAGCGCCGCCGGTTACAAAAATAGAATCCGTAAGATTTGCTTTCATCCTGTTTATCGATTGCAAAGCTGTCAATCCTGCAGAAGATATTCCGGCACTTTCTTCAAAGGAAATATTCTGGGGTAAATGCATTACAATGGCGGCGGGAACACAAATATATTCGGCATAAGTACCATTTGATCCCATACTTCCGGAACCGCAAAAAACAGGATCTCCTATTTTAAAATCGGTTACTCCTTCTCCAACAGCTGAGACAACGCCCGAGAATTCCCTGCCTAATATTGGCGAATGCAACAACTTGCGTTCCGTTCGATTTTCGGTCATCTGATAATCTATCGGATTAAATCCTGCTGCGGCTATTTTTACCTGAACCTGCTGCTCTTTTGGTTGCGGAGTATCCACTTCTTCGAGTTTAAAATCTCCATTTTGATGTAAGATGATTGCTTTCATTTTTCTTCTTTTATCTTACGAAATTACAGTACAAATACTTTATTTTTGCTATCGGTTAACCCGAGGTTACCGCTTACCAATAAGAAACTACTATGGCAAAAATTAATGATAACGGAACGCTTCGCGAAGCCAATTGTTCAGAAGAATTGATGGCCATGCGTGATAGTCTGGATGTTTTGGGAGGAAAATGGAAGCTGATGATCCTGCGTTTCCTGACCAACAGAACGCATCAGGTAATTAATTTCAAGAAAATGCAGCGGGAAATCAATGGCATTTCGGCCAAGATGCTGAGTAAAGAATTAAAGGAACTGGAAACTAATCTACTTGTTTCGAGAACAGAACAGCAAACAAAACCTATTACGGTAGTTTATGCCATTACAGAATACGGAAAATCAGTACTTCCGGTAACGGAAACATTAGTTAATTGGGGATTAAGCCACCGCGAAAAGATTATAGAAACGATTAATAAATAATCAGGATTTATTCTAAAAATTTATAGCGCAAACCCAGTTCGAAACCATCATTTGCAAAAGCCCCCGTATTACCAATAAAACTGGAATAGGATAAAAAGATACCCAGTTTATCTAAGTTAATCCCAAACGAGCCCGAAATGACTTCGTTGGTATGATACATAGCCGAGATATTAATATTATATTCCGGCATGGTAAAGTTTGCACCAATATCAACAATATCCTTATATCCCCTAATGCCTCTATAAGCAACAAGAGGCTCAATATTAAAATCATTTATTCGGCTTGATACGTATATTTTATAACTTATCGCCGAATAGAAAATCTGGCTATCTACATAACGTCTTTCTCCATTATCATTTTCGAAAAAGGTATTATTTAAATTGGGTACAGCTGCCTGAATTGTTAATAGTTTTGAGGTGTAGGAAATACCAAAATCACCATCTAAAGCGCCGCCTTCATCAAAATTCTGAATTGAAGGGTCATTTATATCACCACTAATTTTACTCTTATCAAGCGAGAGAAATCTTCCTCCTAATGAAAGTCCGAAATTTATTTTGCGATCCTCGCCATCAAGAGGCAAATGATACGCAAAGGTTCCCAAAACTCTTGTATTGGTAATTAAACCTGCTCTGTCACTATAGAAATTAAGACCATAAGCCGCTCTGCTCTCCGGATTGTATTCTGCCGTTGCATACATCATTACGGGATTTCCGGGCACATCATCCCACTGCCGCTGATATCCTATATTTACATTCAGGCCTTTATTGAGTCCTGCCATAGCCGGATTGCCTAAATACTGGTTCTGATAATACATGGCTTCGAATTTGTTTAATTGTGCATTGGCAGTATTATTTACTAATAAAACTATGCTCAAAAACAGGATGGGCTTAATGGTTAATAATCTCATAAATATTTTTTTAGTTGTATTCATATCGATAGGGTTATGATATAACAATTATTTCTTTTTTTTAACTCTTAGTAAGAGGCATTAATCCCTAAGCATGGTGATGAAACCTTTAATTTTTGGCAGATTATCTCCCAGATCAATCAAATAGTAATAGGTATCGTTGTTTAACGGAGATCCGCTGTATGATCCGTCCCATTCGTTACTATACGCTTTTTTAGAATATACAATTCGGCCCGCTCTGTCATAAACTGTGACCATATTGTTAGGGAAAAGCTCAATATCCTTAATTACCCAAAAATCATTTTTTCCGTCACCATTTGGAGATAGAATATTGTTGACTACTAATTGATCTGGTGAAATTCCTTTGTACACTATTATTGTATAGGTTTCTTTTGTAATGCCATCCTGAGCAGTAACAATTGTTTCGATAATATTTTCTCCGGCAATAAGAGTTACGGGAGCGCTAAATGTACCACTTGAAACAGGTAAACCATTTACTGTTATTTTTGATCCTAAATCAGTTGCGGTTGGACGTACATTAATTGAAGCTACATCGTACTTAACAACAGCCGAATAATTGTTTATATCTGATTTGAATACAGGATTTAATGTGCCTTCACTTATCGTTAAATTAGATAAAGTTGCAATACCGGATTTTTCTCTGATAATATTCAGTGTATAGCTTTTTGTTGTAATTCCATCTTCTCCTACGACTCTAATTACTACCGTATTTTGACCCGGGACTAAAGCTATTGTGTATGGAGATCCGCTTTGAACTGTAATTCCATTAATAGTAATTGTTGCCAAAGGATCATCAGCAATTGCTGTTATTGTTTCTGAACTAATAGTACTGGCAACATTTACAGTATATGAAAGAACATTTGGTGAAAAGGCAGGATTTAGAGTACCATTGTTAACGGTAAGACTTGCTAAATTCAAATCGGTTGGTGCAACTATCGTCAACACGCCTGTAACATATGTAATATTGTAGTTAGCGCCTACTGCCCCACTTACCGTAATCGCATATACCCCAACCGGACTTGTAGCATTTGCTATTGTTGCAATAATTGGCTGAGTGGTCAAACTCGCTGATGTATCACCATTGACAAAACCGGAATAACTTGCCGTTAGTACCGGATTTGGAGCTCCGTAATCTCTGGTTTTATTGTCGGCTGTAATAGTTAAACTCGCAGTTGTTACCGTTAAAGTTCCATTGAAATAACTAATAGTGTAATTAGGGTTGACTGCTCCGCTTGCAGTTATTGGATAAATTCCAACAGTACTTCCTGTAACTGCAGTTGTTGCAATTGTTGGCAAAGTAGTGAAACTTGACGCTGTATCTCCGTTGACAAAACCTGAATAACTTGCTGTCAATGCTGGATTTACTGATCCGTAAATTTTGGTTTGATTATCTGCTGTGATCGTTAATGTCGCCGTTGTAACGGTTAAAGTTCCTTCAACGTAGTTAATAGCATAATTTGGGTTTACTGCTCCGCTTGCTGTTATTGGATAAATTCCAACTGGACTTGTTGCATCTGCTATCGTGGAAATTGTTGGCAAAGTAGTGAAACTTGCCGCTGTATCTCCATTTACAAAACCTGAATAACTTGCCGTTAAAGTTGGATTTACTGATCCGTAAGTTTTGGTTTGATTATCTGCCGTAATAGTTAATGTTGCAGTTGTAATGGTTAAAGTTCCATCAATATAATTAATAGCATAATTTGGGTTTACTGCTCCACTCGCTGTTATTGGATAAGTTCCAACGTTACTTCCTGTAACTGCGGTTGTTGCAATTGTTGGCAAAGTAGTGAAACTTGATACTGTATCTCCATTTACAAAACCTGAATAACTTGCCGTTAATGTTGGATTTACTGATCCGTAATCTCTGGTTTTATTGTCGGCTGTAATAGTTAAACTCGCAGTTGTTACCGTCAAAGTTCCATCAATATAATTAATAGCATAATTCGGGTTTACTGCTCCGCTTGCCGTAATTGGATAAGTTCCAACATTACTTCCTGTAACTGCGGTTGTTGTAATTGTTGGCAAAGTAGTGAAACTCGCTGCTGTATCTCCGTTGACAAAACCTGAATAACTGGCTGTCAATGCTGGATTTGCTGATCCGTAAGTTTTGGTTTGGTTATCTGCCGTGATGGTTAATGACGCCGTTGTAACGGTTAAAGTTCCATCAATATAATTAATAGCATAATTTGGGTTTACTGCTCCGCTCGCTGTTATTGGATAATTTCCAACTGGACTTGTTGCATCTGCTATCGTGGAAATTGTTGGCAAAGTAGTAAAACTTGATGCTGTATCTCCGTTTACAAAACCTGAATAAGTGGCTGTTAAAGTTGGATTTACAGAGCCGTAAGTTTTGGTTTGGTTATCTGCCGTAATAGTTAACGTTGCCGTTGTAACGGTTAAAGTTCCATCAACATAATTAATAGCATAATTCGGGTTCACTGCTCCGCTTGCTGTTATTGGATAAGTTCCAACGTTACTTCCTGTAACTGCGGTTGTGGAAATTGTTGGCAAAGTACTGAAACTTGATGCTGTATCTCCGTTGACAAAACCTGAATAAGTTGCCGTTAAAGTTGGATTTACTGAGCCATAAGTTTTGGTTTGATTATCTGCGCTGATGGTTAAAGTCGCCGTTGTAATGGTTAAAGTTCCATCAATATAATTAATAGCATAATTTGGGATCACTGCTCCGCTTGCCGTAATTGGATAAATTCCAACATTACTTCCTGTAACTGCGGTTGTTGCAATTGTTGGCAAAGTAGTGAAACTTGCCGCTGTATCTCCGTTGACAAAACCTGAATAAGTTGCCGTTAAAGTTGGATTTGCTGAGCCGTAAGTTTTGGTTTGGTTATCTGCCGTGATGGTTAATGTCGCCGTTGTAACGGTTAAAGTTCCATCAATATAATTAATAGCATAATTTGGGTTTACTGCTCCGCTCGCTGTTATTGGATAAGTTCCAACATTACTTCCTGTAACTGCAGTTGTGGAAATTGTTGGTAAAGTCGTAAAACTTGATGCTGTATCTCCGTTGACAAAACCTGAATAAGTTGCTGTTAAAGTCGGATTTACTGATCCGTAAGTTTTAAACTTATCATCGGCTGCAATGACTAGATTTGCAGGAGTAACTGTTAATGTCGATCCTGATGTATAACCAATTGTATAATTCAGTGAAGTTGCACCACTTATTGTTATTGGATAAGATCCGACTGGACTTGCCGCATCGGCAGTCGTAGAAGCAATTGCCGGAGTAAGTAAACTTGCCTCAGTATCACCATTGACAAAGCCGGTGTAATTAAGGGTTAATGGTGGATTTGCTTCTCCGTAAATTTTAAACTTATCATCGGCTGCAATGGCAAGATTTGCTGGAGTTATTGTTAATGTTGCGCCTGATGTATAACCGATTGTATAATTAAGCGAAGTTGCACCGCTTATTGTTATTGGATAAGATCCTACTGGACTTGTCGCATCGGCTGTCGTAGAAGCAATTGCCGGAGTAAGTAAACTTGCCTCAGTATCACCATTGACAAAGCCGGTATAATTAAGTGTTAATGGTGGATTTGCTTCTCCGTAAATTTTAAACTTATCATCGGCTGCAATGGCTAGATTTGCAGGAGTGACTGTTAATGTTGACCCTGATGTATAACCAATTGTATAATTAAGCGAAGTTGCACCGTTTATTGTTATTGGATAAGATCCGACTGGACTTGTCGCATCGGCTGTGGTAGAAGCAATTGCCGGAGTGAGTAAATTCGCTTCGGTATCGCCATTGACAAAGCCCGTGTAATTAATAGTTAATGTTGGATTTGCTTCTCCATAAATTTTAAACTTATCATCCGCTGCAATAGCTAGATTTGCAGGAGTTACAGTTAATACACCAGGCACATAGCTAATAGTATAGTTTGGATTAACTGCTCCGCTTGCCGTTATTGGATAAGTTCCAACTGGACTACTTTGAACAGCTGTAGTTGTGATTGTAGGGAGCGTAGTTAGACTTGCTTCTGTATCGCCGTTGACAAAACCAACATAACTAACAGTTAAGGTTGGATTTGCTTCTCCGTAAATTTTACTCTGATCATTGGCAATAATAGTCAACAATGTTGCTCCTGTAATAGTGAGCGTTCCATCAACATAATTAATAGTGTAATTATCAGATGCTGCACCACTTACCGTTATTGTATATGTTCCAACTGGACTTGTATCATCTGCGATTGTGCTGATTGTTGGCTGTGTAATTAGACTTGATGACGTATCTCCGTTTACAAAACCTGAATAACTGGCTGTTAGTGCTGGATTTGCTGTTCCGTAAACTTTGGTTTGATTATCTGCGGTGATGGTTAATAACGCTTTGGTAATTGTCAAAGTTCCATTCACGTAAGTAAAATCATAATTATCAGATACTGCTCCGCTCGCTGTTATTGTGTAGGTTCCAACCGGGCTTGCATCTAAAGCTGTTGTGGTAATTGTTGGCAAAGTGGTCAAACTTGCTGAAGTCTCTCCGTTTACAAATCCTAAATAACTGGCTGTAAGTGATGGATTCGCTGATCCGTACACTTTGGTTTTATCATCGGCTGTGATCGTTAAAAGTGCTTTATTGATTGTAAGATTTCCGTTCACGTAAGTAAAATCATAATTATCAGAGACTGCTCCGCTGGCTGTAATTGCATAAGTTCCAACTGGGCTTGTTGCATCTGCGATCGTAGTGATTGTTGGCAAAGTGGTTAAATTTACTGATGTGTCTCCGTTGACAAAACCGGAATAACTTGCCGTTAATGTTGGATTCGCTTCGCCGTAAACTTTGGTTTTATCATCGGCTGTTATTGTTAAAAGTGCTTTAGTGATTGTAAGATTTCCGTTCACGTAAGTGAAATCATAATTATCAGATACTGCGCCACTCGGTGTTATTATATAAGTTCCAACCGGGCTTGTTGCATCTGCGATCGTAGTTATTGTTGGCAAAGTGGTTAAACTTGCTGAAGTGTCTCCGTTTGCAAAACCGGAATAACTGGCCGTTAGAGTTGGATTTGCTGTTCCGTACACTTTGGTTTTATCATCGGCTGTGATGGTTAAAAGTGCCTTAGTGATAGTCAGATTTCCATTCACGTAAGTGAAATCATAATTATCAGAGAATGAGCCACTTGCCGTAATGGTGTAGGTTCCAACTGGGCTTGCATCTAAAGCCGTTGTGGAAATTGTTGGTGGCGTAATTAGATTTGATGACGTATCTCCGTTTACAAAACCGGAATAACTGGCTGTGAGTGCAGGATTTACTTCGCCGTAAACTTTGGTTTTATCATCTGCTGTGATGGTTAAAAGTGCTTTGGTAATTGTCAAAGTTCCATTCACGTAAGTGAAATCATAATTATCAGAGACTGCTCCGCTGGCTGTAATTGTATAGGTTCCGACTGGGCTTGCATCTAAAGCTGTTGTAGTGATTGTTGGCGGTGTTGTTAGATTTGTTGCTGTATCTGCGTTTACAAAACCTGAATAACTGGCTGTGAGTGCAGGATTTACTTCGCCGTAAATTTTGGTTTTATCATCTGCTGTGATGGTTAAAAGTGCTTTGGTGATCGTCAGGTTTCCATTCACGTAAGTGAAATCGTAATTATCAGAAACTGCTCCGCTGGCTGTTATTATATAAGTTCCAACCGGGCTTGCATCTAAAGCTGTTGTGGTGATTGTTGGAGCTGTAATTAGATTTGTTGCTGTATCTCCGTTGACAAATCCTGAATAACTTACCGTTAATGTTGGATTTACTGTTCCGTAAACTTTGGTTTGATCATCAGCTGTAATTGTTAAAAGAGCTTTAGTGATTGTCAGATTTCCATTCACGTAAGTGAAATCATAATTATCAGAGACTGCTCCGCTGGCTGTTATTGCATAGGTTCCGACTGGGCTTGCATCTAAAGCCGTCGTGGTAATTGTTGGCTGCGTAATTAGACTTGATGACGTATCTCCGTTGACAAATCCTGAATAACTGACTGTTAAAGATGGATTTGCTTCTCCGTAAACTTTGGTTTTATCATCTGCTGTGATGGTTAAAAGTGCTTTGGTAATTGTCAGATTTCCATTCACATAAGTGAAATCATAATTATCAGATACTGCTCCGCTGGCTGTTATTGCATAAGTTCCAACTGGGCTTGCATCTAAAGCTGTTGTGGAAATTGTTGGCAAAGTGGTTAAACTTGCTGACGTATCGCCATTTAAAAAACCTGAATAACTAGCTGTTAATGTTGGATTCGCTTCGCCGTAAACTTTGGTTTGATCATCGGCTGTAATTGTTAAAAGAGCTTTAGTGATTATCAGATTTCCATTCACGTAAGTGAAATCATAATTATCGGAAACTGCGCCGCTGGCTGTTATTGTATAGGTTCCGACCGGACTTGCGTCTAAAGCTGTTGTGCTGATTGTTGGCGGTGTCGTTAGATTTGTTGCTGTATCTCCGTTTACAAATCCTGAATAACTAGCTGTTAATGTTGGATTTACTGTTCCGTAAACTTTGGTTTTATCATCAGCAGTTATTGTTAATGTCGCTTTGGTAATTGTCAGATTTCCATTCACGTAAGTGAAATCATAATTATCAGAGACTGCTCCGCTTGCTGTAATTGCATAGGTTCCAACTGGGCTTGCATCTAAAGCTGTTGTGCTGATTGTTGGAGCTGTAATTAGATTTGTTGCTGTATCGCCATTTACAAAACCTGAATAACTGGCTGTTAGTGCTGGATTTGCTGTTCCGTAAACCTTGGTTTGATCATCGGCAGTTATTGTTAAAAGTGCTTTGGTGATTGTAAGATTTCCGTTCACGTAAGTGAAATCATAATTATCAGAGACTGCTCCGCTGGCTGTAATGGTATAAGTTCCAACCGGGCTTGTATCATCTGCGATCGTAGTGATTGTTGGTAAAGTTGTCAAACTCGCTGATGTATCGCCATTTAAAAATCCTAAATAACTGGCTGTAAGTGTTGGATTCGCTGTTCCGTACACTTTGGTTTTATCATCGGCTGTGATCGTTAAAAGTGCTTTTGTAATTGTCAGATTTCCATTCACGTAAGTGAAATCATAATTATCAGATACTGCTCCGCTGGCTGTAATTGCATAGGTTCCAACCGGGCTTGCGTCTAAAGCTGTTGTGGTAATTGTTGGAGCTGTAGTAAGATTTGTTGCTGTATCTCCGTTTACAAATCCTAAATAACTGGCTGTGAGTGTTGGATTTGCTTCGCCGTAAACTTTAGTTTTATCATCGGCTGTGATCGTTAAAAGTGCTTTGGTGATTGTAAGGTTTCCGTTCACGTAAGTGAAATCATAATTATCGGATACTGCTCCGCTGGCTGTAATGGTGTAGGTTCCGACTGGACTTGCATCTAAAGCTGTTGTGGAAATTGTTGGTGGTGTAATTAGACTTGCTGCTGTATCTCCGTTGACAAATCCGGAATAACTGGCTGTAAGTGCTGGATTTACTGAACCGTAAACTTTGGTTTGGTCATCAGCTGTGATGGTTAAAAGTGCTTTGGTAATTGTCAAAGTTCCATTCACGTAAGTGAAATCATAATTGTCAGAGACTGCTCCGGTGGCTGTAATGGTATAGGTTCCTACTGGGCTTGCGTCTAATGCTGTGGTGGTAATTGTTGGAGCTGTGGTTAAATTTGCTGCTGTATCTCCGTTGACAAATCCTGAATAAGTGGCTGTGAGTGTTGGATTTACTTCGCCGTAAACTTTGGTTTGATTATCTGCTGTGATAATTAATGTTGCTTTGGTGATTGTCAGGTTTCCATTCACGTAAGTGAAATCATAATTATCAGATACTGCTCCACTCGGTGTTATTGTGTAGGTTCCAACCGGGCTTGCATCTAAAGCTGTTGTGGAAATTGTCGGCAAAGTGGTTAAACTTGCAGATGTATCTCCGTTTACAAAACCGGAATAACTGGCCGTTAGAGTTGGATTTGCTGCTCCATAAACCTTGGTTTTATCATCGGCTGTGATGGTTAAAAGTGCTTTTGTAATTGTCAGGTTTCCATTCACGTAAGTGAAATCATAATTATCAGAGACTGCTCCGCTGGCTGTAATGGTATAGGTTCCGACTGGGCTTGCGTCTAATGCTGTTGTGGTAATTGTTGGAGCTGTAATTAGATTTGTTGCTGTATCGCCATTTACAAAACCGGAATAACTGGCTGTTAGTGCTGGATTTACTGAACCGTACACTTTGGTTTGATCATCGGCTGTGATGGTTAAAAGTGCTTTGTTAATTGTCAAAGTTCCATTCACGTAGGTGAAATCATAATTATCGGAGACTGCTCCGCTCGCTGTAATTGCATAGGTTCCAACTGGACTTGCGTCTAATGCTGTTGTGGAAATTGTTGGAGTTGTGGTTAAATTTGTTGCTGTATCTCCGTTGACAAATCCTGAATAACTGGCTGTGAGTGCTGGATTGGCCGTTCCGTAAACTTTAGTTTTATCATCGGCTGTTATGGTTAAAAGTGCTTTAGTGATAGTCAGATTTCCATTCACGTAAGTGAAATCATAATTATCAGATACTGCGCCGCTGGCTGTTATTGCATAAGTTCCAACTGGACTTGCATCTAAAGCTGTTGTGGTGATTGTTGGCGGTGTAATTAGATTTGTTGCTGTATCTCCGTTTACAAATCCTGAATAACTTACCGTTAATGTTGGATTTGCTTCGCCGTAAACTTTGGTTTTATCATCGGCTGTTATTGTTAAAAGTGCTTTAGCGATTGTCAAAGTTCCATCAACATAAGTTATTGTGTAGTTAGGATTTGCAGCTCCGCTTACGCTAATAGTGTAGTCGCCGACAGGGCTTCCGGTTACGGCGGCTGTACTTGTAATTGGTGCTAAAGTTAAGCTCCCGACAGTATCTCCGTTTACAAAACCTGAATAGCTAAGCGTTAGAGTTGGATTATCATCTCCATACATTTTGGTTTTATCATCGGCTGTTATTGTTAATGCTGCTGGAGTTACTGTGCTGGAAATCGTTGCCACATTTACTGTAGCTGCATTAGTACTTGTTAGCACAATATCTCCGGAATATGTGCCGGCGGGAAATGTTCCTTTTAATCTTATATAAACTGGTGTAGAAGCAATTATACCGGCTGCTCCAATGGTAATTGAATTTGTGAATGTAAGATCATCTGAACTTACTTCGAACCCTGTTGGTGCTGTGATTAAAATTCCTTCGGCCATATCGCTTCCTGAAACATTAAAAGTCCCTGATACTGATGGTGTGCCGTAAATTGTTGTTAGTGCCGATAAAGTTCCGGTGGTTACAATTGTGGGTTCGGTTCTGGTTACTGTTATAGTATAAGTTTCTATTGTTGTACCATCTTGGGCAGTAACTATTGTTGTGATAACATTTGGTCCTACCGTTAGACTAATAGGATCAGATGCGCTTCCACCTGTTACTGTTAAACCGTTTACAGTGACTATTGCATTAGTATCTGTTGTCGTTGGCGTAACTGTTAAACTAGTTACTACATTTGGCACTGTTGCAATATAACTTGTTGTTCCTGTATCAAAAACAGGATCTAATGTGCCTTCGCTAATCGATAAATTACTTAAGGTTGCAATATTATTGGGAGTTGTAACTGCTGCAGGATTTCCGGTACTTGTTGCTGTTTGATACATTTCGTTTCCGGGGATAGAACCGTTGTATTCGACTACCATTACCTGATATTCAGTTGCGGGAGTCAAAGCTGTAACGCTTGCTGTTGCATCGGTTCCGTTGTAAATGCAATACCATCCCGATGTGCCCACCTGAGTTCCGGTTGCAAAGGCTGCATTTGCACTGTAGGTAGTGAAATTTAATGGCAATGGTGTGCTTCCGCTTCCGCTTGCATACATGAAGACAGCTCTGGATGATCCGTTTCCGTTTGTCCAGCTAATTGTTGTTGTGGTTCCGGTTGTGTTGGAAAATGTAACATTGGTCGCCTGAACAGTTGGTGCAAATAAGGGGTTGTTACGGAAAACAGATATGTTATTATTACTTTCATAATTGGCAGTGGCCATATCGTTTAAACCGTCTCCGTCAAAATCTCCAACTACTACAGAATTTGCGTTATGTTGATTTACAAAGTTAACCCGGTTTGCAAAACTTATTGCTCCGCCTACTGTAGAAGTATTACGAAATACAGATAAGTCATTCGCGTTATCACATACGGCTAAATCCAGGTTTCCGTCACCATCAAGATCACTAAAAGCTACATTATTTATAATGCCATTTGTAGGGAAATCAATGTGAGCGGCGAAATTTATGTTACCAATTCCGGAAGATGTATTGGTGAGAATAGATACAAAATTACCATTTCCATTGGCTACAGCCAGATCGGCTTTGCCATCTTTATTCAAATCACCAATTGCGACATCGTAAGCTGAAAAAGATGTAGAAAAATTTACTTGAGGTTCAAAATTAATAGCTCCGTTGGTTGAAATATTTCGCAAGACCGATATCGGGTTCGTAGTATTTGCACTTGCTGTTATAATATCAATTTTATTATCTTTGTCTATGTCTCCTATTACTATTCCGTAAGGTGAATTCCCTACAGTGTAATCTATTCTAGTATCAAAACTAATTACCCCGATTCCTGGTGACAAATTACGAAAAACAGAAACCGAATTGCCTGTTTTATTTGCTGTAGCAATATCTAATTTTCCGTCACCATCGATATCCCCAATTGCTAATCTGTAAGGATCCAGACCCGAATTATATATTATTTGAGGAGCAAAACTTATGTTTCCAACTCCTGATGAGGTGTTTCTTAAAATAGAAATTGTAGAAATATGATAGTTTGCGGCTACAATATCTAATTTGCCATCGCCATCTATATCTGCTACTGATATTCCAACAGGATAATCATCTAATGTATAAGTACCGGCAGCTGTAAAAGATGCGGCATCAATGGTGCCGCTAACTGCTGTGTTACGAAGAAATGTCAATTGATCTAAATGTGGAAGTGTCAAGGCCAGATCAGATTTTCCATCTCCGTCAAAATCTCCAACTACCAACTCTTCTACAGAACCAATTTCTGCAAAATTGACCCGTGGCATAAAATCATCAGTTGTTATATTTCCTTTGTTTGGTGCAAAATTTAATATAAAAGGTGCCACAGAATTGGCAGATAAAACGGTAGTATTGTTTAATACCGTTATAGGAAAATAGGTTGCTCCCACAGGAACAGTCACTGTTAAACTTGTTGCACTTGCTGACATAATTGTAGCTTTTACTGCTCCAAAATAAACGGTGTTTTCTGCAATTGTTGCTCCAAAATTTTCCCCATTAATAATTACTGTTGTCCCACTAGGCCCTATTTCCGGACTAAAACTTGTAATAATGGGTGGTGCCGGAGCCCGAGTTACCGTTACGGTGTAAGTTTCTATTGTTGTCCCGTCCTGCGCGGTAACTATGGTAGTAATAACATTTGGTCCCACCGTTAAAGTGATTGGATCAGATGCACTTCCGTTTGGGACTGTTAAGCCATTTACGGTTATTGTTGCATTGGTATCTGTTGGTGTTGGTGTTACTGTTAAGCTGTTTACCACATTGCTTACTGTAGCAGTATAACTTGTTGTTCCTGTTGCAAAAACCGGGGTTAATGTACCTTCGCTAATCGCTAAATTGCTTAATGTTGCAATATTGTTAAGAGTGGTAACGTTGCCAGGATTTCCGGTATCTACTGTAGTTAAATATATTTCGCTACCTGGAATACCATTATATTCTACAGTCATTAACTGATAGTTAGTTCCAAGAGTTAATCCTGTAATATTAACTGTTGATCCTGTACCTTTATAAACAGAATACCAACCCGTTGTACCAATTTGTGTTCCTGTACCAAAAACAGAATTTGCGGTATAAGTTGTATTATTTACAGGAACTGGGCTTCCTGCAGATCCTGCAAACATAAATACTTCTCTTAATGCCCCATTACCATTTGTCCAGTTTGCGGTTGTTGTAGTTGTAGTTGTATTCGTAAAAGTAACATTTGTTGCCTGAACAGTAGGAACGACAGCTGTAAATGATGTTTGAATAGTAAATACGGCACCGGTTGGTAAATTGACACCATTAAAAGAAATTTTATTACCCACAATTGTGGCTGCCGGATATTGTTTTACATCATCTGTATTAAAATTACCTGTACCTGTTGGATCAACCAAAATAGTATAATCACCGGCAGTCGATCCTGTATATGTTAATCCAGTTGAATCATAAGTCAATGTCACCGTTCCTGGATTACCTGTGGACTGTACTTTCCATAATCTTTGTATTCTTCTTGTAGAATGACCTGCCAGAGTTACGTTTGTTTCGGTAAGTGCTCCGGTATCATGACCAATAATCAAATATGTATTGTTAGCCAATGTTGATGGATTATTAATAACAATATTTCCTTTGCCGCTTTGTCCTGTACCGTTTCCACTTCCGGTATTCATACTATTGGAAATAAATTGATTTAATCCCGAAAGACTATCTTGCCCAAGCCCAAATACGTCGTTATGATAAACAGCATTAGCAGTGGCATCCCACACTATAGTACCCGCGCTATTTGCATAATTTCCAGCTTTATGGATTCCGTATTTTATAGCAAAATAAGATTCTACATTTATTCGTGCTGTCGCAGTAGTTTGGCTATAAACGGCTACTTCTGCAATTTGTCCTTTTAAATGATTCCATCCGGAAGAATCTGTTCCGTTATTTGTTGTTCCTACAGCAGGTATAAAAGTAACTGAGGAAAAACCAATTCCGTTTGATATAGTCTGATTGTTCCCATCAAGCCTTCCCACCATATCGCCTGCTGTACTGGCATCCATTCCAAAAAGATGAAAATTAGTATAATCAGTATAAATAAAGCTTGAATAGGTTCCAGAAACACCATTCCCCATATACATTGCTCCGCTACTTTCTGAAAATACTGCTCTCCCATATTTTGTACCTTTCACTGTACTTCCTAATATAGTACCGCCACTTGCACTATTAACCTTGAAAACAGCATAGGCATCTGCATATGTAATCGCTGTATTACCTATCAGGTTTTGTGTTGCCGGATAAGTAGTAACAGAATTATTATTATCAAAATTTACTGTAGGATGAAAATTAATCGCATCCTCCGTAACTGTCGGACGTGTCGTACTTACTGTAAATGTATTTATATTAGTCACATCACTCCATCCTGTCAGATTATTACCAGATGTTGTCACTCCATTGCTTGCGTCTAACCACAGATTAAGTCCTGTAGTTACACCTCCTGGTCCTATAGGTGTTCCACTCGCAGGATTACTAGTGACTGCAGCAGGATTTCCGGTACTAATATCAGTAAGATGCAATTCATTACCCAATGAACCATTGTATTCCAGTGTCATAACCTGATAAGTTGATGAAGGAGATAAACCTGTAATATGTACAGTTGTTCCAGTGCCTTTATAAATACAAAACCAGCCACTTGATCCTATTTCAGTTCCTAAACCAAAAACCGAATTTGCTGTATATGGAAAATAATTAAGCGGGCTTGCACTGCCACTAGCCCCCGCATGAACAAATACAACTCTGGATGCTCCATTTCCGTTTGTCCAGTTAATCGTAGTACTTGTTGAGGTAGTATTTGTAAAAACTAAATTACTTGCCTGAACTGTTGGGGGGCCAACATTTACAATTCCGCTATTAGCAGCAAAAAAAGTTGGGCTTATGTTTCCAGCTGCAGACCCCACTCCTCCCCAGGTTCCTGTAGAATTTGATCCATTAAGAGATAACAAAAATGTCGAGTGAATAAATGTTCCTAAGTCTGCAACTACTCCTGCTTCAATAGATAAAGTATTATTTACCGCGATGGCACTATCAAAAGTCTTAATTCCGGAACCGGACAAAGTAAGATTATCATAAACATAATTACCCACTACCTGTGCTGCCGCACCGTTATAACTTACCTCTCCAATACCAGGAGTTAAAGATCCACCAGTCATAGTGCCTCCAATATTTAACGAACCTATGCTGGTAAAAGCTATATTATTCTGGAGCGCTGATCCTGTCATGGTAACATTGCCTGCAACATTTGCAGTTCCTGTATCAATAGTCAAATGACATTTTCTGGTATCATTTACACCGGCTTCCATAGTAATTCCTCCTGAAGCCAATGTTCCTGATCCTACGGCAAGCGTAGTAATATTGTTATCAAAGGTTGGAGCAGTAAGTGTAATTTCACCAATAACTGCTAAAGTTCCCGAAGCACTAATTGTTAAACTACTTCCCGCTCCTAAAGTAAGTGTAGTACAAGTTACACCAGCTGTCGAAATGATGGGCTGATTGACTACAGGAGGTATAACAACATCTTCTAATGCTTGCGGAGCAACTCCAAGACTCCAGTTTAAATCATTTTCCCATGCCGTATTTACTGCACCAGTCCATGTATTAGTCTGTCCGTATCCAAAATTAAACAAAAGTAGTA
>NNBV01002222.1_pt1 | contig 20292 bp, 14 predicted proteins | sample 1173771 | NCBI WGS metagenome assembly NNBV01 (sample SAMN07173938, study PRJNA388173) | plant metagenome | isolation source: symbiotic tissue sample KVS11 | place: Norway: Troms, Kvaloya island | reverse complement strand
TGGTAGTACCGGGCGGGCCGATGCTCAATGGCAAGTACAAGGGAAGAGATATTGGTTCAGGTACTGCGGTGTGGCAACTGACGGATGAATTAAAGAAAGGAAAAATCACCTACGAAGAATATTCTCTGGCGGAGAGCTGCATGTCGCGCAGTGCCGGCCATTGCATGACCATGGGCACCGCCTCAACGATGGCATGCATGGCTGAAGCCCTGGGTATGACACTGCCGGAAGCGGCAGCCATTCCAGCTGTGGATTCCCGTAGAAAAGTGCTGGCCCAACTATCGGGCAGAAGGATCGTGGAAATGGTGAAGGAAGATCTGACAATGTCGAAGATACTAACCCGCAAGGCGTTTGAAAACGCGATCAAGATCAATGCGGCCATAGGAGGGTCTTCCAACTTTCTGATTCACCTTACTGCCATTGCCGGCCGTATCGGGGTTGAACTCAACCTGGATGATTTTGACCAGTTGGGAAGTAAGATTCCCTTGCTGTTGAATTTAATGCCTTCCGGAAAATTTCTGATGGAGGACTTTTATTATGCAGGTGGTCTGCCTGTAATTATCAGTGAATTGAAATCAGAGTTGCACCTGGATGCAATGACAGTAAATGGAAAAACGCATGGAGAAAATATCATCGGTCGCGCCACGTGTTATTCGGCAGATGTAATTGCCGATTATAAAAATCCATTTATTGCAGAAGCAGGCATTACCGTATTGAAGGGTAATCTGGCAACTAACGGTGCGGTGATCAAGCCTTCCGCCGCTACACCTGCACTGATGAAACACAAAGGACGTGCAGTGGTTTTCGAGAACATTGAAGATTACCACAAGCGGGTGGATGATCCCGATCTTGACATTGATGAGACTTGTGTAATGGTATTAAAAACAGTCGGCCCTGTCGGTTATCCCGGCATGCCTGAAGTAGGGAACATGGTACTTCCCAAAAAGCTTTTGGATAAAGGAGTCACTGACATGGTGCGCATTTCGGATGGGCGTATGAGCGGAACAGCATACGGGACCGTTGTGCTTCATGTATCGCCGGAGTCGGCAGTGGGTGGCAACCTGGCCCTGGTACAGAATGATGACCTCATTGAACTGGATGTAAAAGCTAAGCTCATTCATCTCCATGTTTCTGAGGAAGAATTGGAAAAGCGAAGGAAGAATTGGAAACAACCAGAACCCGTTGCTGACCGGGGTTATGTAAGCATGTATGTAAGGCACGTGCAACAGGCCGATCAAGGTGCTGACCTGGATTTCCTTCGTGGAAAATCGGGCTCGAAAGTAGTGCGCGATTCCCACTGATTGCAGCATGAGTTTTATCCTTCTTGCCGCCTGCATTATTGTTCTGGTTCTACTTATCACATGGGTAAGAGTAAATCCTTTCCTGGCCTTCCTGTTTATTTCATTGGTGGCAGGTTGGGTATTAGGTATCCCCTTAGATGAAATTTCGAAATCGGTAACTAAAGGAATAGGGGATACGCTCGGATCAATCGCGATTGTGATTGTTCTTGGTGCCATGCTTGGAAAATTGGTGGCCGAGAGTGGTGCGGCACAGCGAATTGCCGGCACGATGCAGCACATTTTCGGAGAGCGTCATCTCGTATGGGCGATGAGCCTGACGGGTTTTGTTGTTGGCATTCCCCTTTACTACAACGTGGGTTTTGTTTTACTGGTACCGATTATCTTTTCTGTAGCATACCGCTACCAGCTGCCACTTGTTTATATCGGATTACCCATGCTGGCCTCTCTTTCAGTGATGCATGGATTTTTGCCTCCGCATCCATCACCCATCGCCCTGGTTGCACAATTCAAAGCAGACATGGTCACCACGTTTATATATGGACTGATCATCGCAGTTCCGGCCATTGTAATTGCGGGTCCTTTGTTTGCACGCACCTTAAAAAAAATAAAGTCTTCAGCCATCGTGATCAATCGGTGCGTGGAAAAACCGGATGAACAACTTCCAGGCATTGCCAATAGTTTGATTTCATCCCTGCTTCCGGTAGTCATCATTGCTGTTGCAATGGGATTCGAAAAAATAGTTCTTAGCGAAACACCCATCACATGGCTGTTGTTTTTAGCAGACCCCAATGTAGCCATGGCTCTCACTATTCTTATTGTCACCTACACGCTGGGGATACAACAAGGAAAAAAACTGACGGAGATAATGGCGATATACGCTGAGGCGGTAAAGGACATTGCCATGATTTTGCTCATCATTGGTGGTGCAGGAATGCTCAAGCAAATATTAGTGGACAGTGGCGTGAGCGCTGAGTTAGCAAGCGTGTTAGGAGCATGGACGCTTCCACCATTGCTACTGGCCTGGATATTAACCGCAGGTCTTCGCCTTGCATTGGGTTCTGCTACTATAGCTGGCCTGACCGCCGCCGGTATCCTTTATCCCCTTACTTCACAGGTCAATGTAGATCCCAATTTACTTGTCTTATCTATCGGTGCGGGTAGCCTGTTTTGTTCGCATGTAAACGATACTGCCTTTTGGCTGTTTAAGGAATACTTTGGACTTTCAATGAAAGATACATTCCGTTCATGGACCCTGATGGAAACATTAGTTTCGGTAATTGGCCTCATTGGAGTGTTTGCCTTGAATCAATTGATATCATAAAATTCAGAGGAACTGGCTGATGAATTAATATACGTGATTTTAGCCAGGCGGTCATCATCATTTCTGGAAAGCTCCTGCCATAGTATTACCTCCATTTCAGATTGGATCAGGGATACATTATTTCATTTTTCCATGAATCACTGATTGGTAAAAGAGTTCATTGTACGATTCGCCAATAGGAATGTATTTGTCTTTGATGCGTACCTTCGAATTGCGAAAGGAGGTTATTTTATTGATCGATATAATATAAGATCTGTGAATGCGGATGAAGCGAGAGGGTAATAACTCTTCCATTGTTTTAAATGTAGTGATGGTTAATAGAGGAAGTGGATCATCCGTATAAATCTTGAGATAATCTTTGTATCCTTCAATGTAATAGATGGAGTCGAGCTTGATCTTAATGGTATTGTGTTCGGCCTTTACTAAGATATAGTCGTGAATTCCTGAATCGGTTTCTTTCTTTGAAAGCGCTTCGTAAGCACGGTCAGTGGCAATCATGAAACGATTAAACGGGACAGGCTTCAATAAATAATCAACTGCATTTAATTCAAAGCCCTGAACAGCGAAGGTGTCGTAAGCTGTAATAAAAATAACTTTGGGCGGAGAGGTTATTCCTTTTAGAAAGTCCACGCCAGTAATGTCCGGCATGTTAATGTCAAGATAGATTAAATCAATTGCATCGGTACGCAGTATTTCAATGGCATCGAAGGCATTGTGATAAAGACCTTTCAATTCCAGGTGCGGCACTCTGTTTATGTACGACTCTATGAGTTCCAGCGCCAAGGGCTCGTCATCAATTACAATGCAATTAATTTTCATTTCTCAATAATTAGTTTCATCCCTTGTCATCATTGCCTAATTGAATGACGAGGTTCGTCACATACAAGTCCTCCCTGTCTTCCGTTGTTAGCTCAAATCGCTTACCATACATCAACTCCAGTCTTCTTTTGGTGTTCTGTATTCCTATTCCACCATAGGTGTTAGGGTCTGCCATGCTATTTTCCTTGCTTCGTTTTTTTGTATTCAATACGCGAAAGCCCATGGCCGTTTTGGATACAGATAATTCAATGATAATTTTTGTGGGTTCATCATAGGAAATTCCATGCTTGAAGGCATTTTCGACAAATGGAATTAAAAGCAATGGCTCTATGAGCACATGTTTGATGTCGCCTGAATAAGTGAATTGAATAGTAATATTCTCTTTTTCTGATAGCCGTAGCCGTTGCATAGCGATGTAATCCTCCATGTGAATGATCTCTTTCTCCAAATGCATTTTTCCGTGATTGGTGTCATACAGAACATACCGCATGATGTTTGATAAGAGTAACACTGCCTGACCGGCACGTTCTGATTTTTTTTCTGACAGGGAGTAAATATTGTTTAACGAATTAAAAAGAAAGTGAGGATTGACCTGCGTTTTTAAAAATGAAAGTTCGGCACTGATTTTTTCTTTCTCTATGACCGCTTCCTTCCGTCCCTGGCTATCCCAGGTTAAGATCATTTCAAAACTGGTGCCCAGAGCGAAAAGCAAAATCACAGGGAAAATATGAATCGGTATGCTCCCTTTCAATTCAATCGGAAAGTCTTCTATCGGTACGATCTTATAAAGAAAAATGGTTTTGACTAACCCACTGAGAACAATACTCCCAATGACACAACAGAGATAGACCATATACCTCCTGTTCTTAAGATACCTGGGAACGAAGAAATAAGTGTTCGCAAAGTAAAAAGGCAGTGTAATCAATATAAAAAACATCCAGTAGTCCGTAAAAATTCTGGATACGAATGGAGCACCAATGTGGTGGGTGGGCGGTAATACCAACGGCCACGGAACAATAACGATCAGTGAGATAGATGCATGAAAGAGATGTCGGTAGGAATTGATATTCAGTTTCATTTATGTGAAGGGGCAAGATATTTTCAATTTTAAGGCAAACACATTCTTTCCTGTCTGAAACACGAAGAATGCCGGCTGAATGACCGTTTTTGTCATCTGATCTTATCCATTTATCGTATGCTCAACCTCTCTATTTCTCTATTGTTAGAAAGGATCATTTGATAATTAGTTTTAGGTAAGCGATTGAAGCAGAATTTCCGGGTAATGGGGGAGGTGTTAATTCGATCTAATGCTCAATTCAACCAAGAACGTGTCATCATTTGTTTTAATTAGAAATGAATAGCGTAACTAAATTCATGTTGCCGCATTAATCAAATTTTCTACGGATGCCCCAAAGATCTTTAATGGTTAACTCCATGTAAATGGTATTCGACTGTTGGGCAACAAGTCCACTGCTTTTTGTGCCTGACTTACTGTAGGAATAAGTAATATTTAAAAGCCCTCTGTTACCGCTTACTGGAATACCAGTGCCAATGCTGTAACCCCAATTATGGAAGGGATTATTCCTTAATACAAAATAATTGTTTTCATAAAATAGTCCTGTTCGAAATGCGATCAGGTCAATGTATCGCTTGGGTACAGGGGTTCCTTTATACTCGTATCCCATAGAGAGCCTTGCCGTATTGCGCAAATTCATTCCTTCATCCAATCTTCCTTTATTCCAGTTTTTCCATTTGAGATCCACTGCAAAAAGGGATCGGCTCGTTTGAAGACCAACTCCAGCGTTTACCTGCTGTGGCAGGATGTAATCATTGATCTCTTTTTTTTCTGTGAACACAGTGTCTTGTCCAAATTCGTCATACGCCGTCACTGACCCTCTGGTTTTAAGTTTGAGCGGATGATGATAAGTAAGACCAAACGTCAGTTTCTTTTCTTTCGGAAGATTAAATGAATATTGTGCACCCCAGTCGATAGTTGGCTTGGATACAGTTGTTTTGTTTGATACACTCACTCCTGCAGACGAACCGGAGTTGATAATTTCTTCTTTCACGACATTACCAAACACATAAGCGGCATTGAAACCTACTGATAGATGTTTGGTGATGCGATGGCCATGCCCTATATAAAACTGGGTGAGACCACCACTACCCCTGTATACGAGATTAACGGAAGGTGCATCGGTAAATTTTCTTTTTGATACGATGTTATAGTTCATTGAACTAAAAGGTGCCAGGCCGACATTGCTACCTGATCTTTTCGAGGTACGAAACCATAAATTAATACTTGAAAGCCCGCCGGCAGATGCATCTTGGTTGAGAGTGGAGGTGCTAAGCTTATTCAACTGATAGAATCCACCTAATTCCGAAATTTGGGTTCCTTCGGTCACTGCAGCATAAGAGGCAGGGTTCAACGTATTGATACTGCCAGAGCCCTGCACACCAATTCCGGTTTCAGCAAGTGCACGACTATGTGATGAACTGCGATCTTTTAGTATACCAATTCCATAAATAGAATACGGAGAATCAGCAATGCTTTGACCGATAGCGTAAGTTGCCGCGCAGGAAAAGCAAATCACAATGCCAATGTTTTTGTGCATGTACGATGATAGATAATAGATAGAGTTAGTGCTAAGATTTATAAATTGACGGCCAGCTTATGCCGCACGTTTCATCTAATCTTCATCGTCGTATTCATCATCCGGCCTGAATTCGGACATGTTGTCCCAGTAGCTGGATCCATTCTGTCCAATGGTAACAAAAATTCTTCCTGATAAAACAAAGCAAACGGCACGACTTCGCCCGGAGGCTTCAAAAGAAGTTTTCTTATCCCATCCCCCGGTTGATGGTGTGAATTCATAAGTTGAATTAGTGACCGAACTTCCATTCAATCCGGTGGTAATAAATACGCGCCCTTGATAACCAAATCCTACAGCCTGGTGGCGTTGAATGGCTGCGCTGAAATCATCATAATAATCTTCGTCATCATCGGGAGTAAGGTCCTTCCAGCTGTTCGATTCAGGAGTATACTCCCAGATATCGAATCGATAACTTCCATTATTTCTTCCGGAAAAAACATACGCTTTGCCATCAAGTGAAACAGCAGTAGCATCTTCCCTTTTGCCACCTGGGTAACTTCTGATTTCTTGCCAGGTATCAGAATCCGGAAGGTATTTGTAAAAGTCACTATGATAATAATCTCCATCATTACCTGTACCCACATAGCCAGTACCTCCCAGCGAGAACGCCACTGCTCCGTAACGGGCAGATGGAAAATCGTTTAACTGACGCCATTCATTGGTGGAAGAATTATATTCCCAGAAATCTTTTAACTCCTCTTTATCAAGGTCTCTATTGTATCCTAATCCAACATACCCCTTATCACCAATTGAAAACGCCACGGCACTCTCCCGGGGCGTGCCAGGAAAATCTTTCACGTCCTCCCAATATCCCTTATCAACATTAAAGGAATACATATCCGTAAAATAATCATCACCATCGTAACCCAACCCGACAAAAGCAGTACTGCCAATAGTAAAAGAAACAGAGCCTGCCCTGCGCTGACCTTCGAAATCCACACCATCAAACCAATTTCCCAAATCATCATCATCGTCATCATTATCACAACACACCAGCGAAGAGCTCAATGCCAGTAAAAAGCATGAAATCAATATTCTTCCGATTGTTTTATTCATACCTGCAAATTTTTTAATCATTGGTTATTCACATTTTTTACATTTACTACATTCATTTTTACTTTCATCTTGTATTTATGCTTTGCATCTCCGGCATATAATTTTGTAACGCTGGACGCCAGTTCGCTGCTGGGCAAAGAGAACAATAAGGCATTGTGATTGAATTCGTTTATGCTAAGTTGTTGCTTGATAAAATCAGTCAGATCAAACTGGTAATAGATGTCCTTGCCTAAGTATAAATCGGTGATCAGATTTGCCGTACCTGCTGTGGAGGATAGGCTCTCATTCTTTTCATTAACATAATTCACCATAAGCTGACTGGGAAACGGCTGGTTATTATGGTCTGAATTATCAATAGGAATGAATTCCAGTACGGCCTCTGAAATAATTAAATTTTTATTATCACGTAGCAGTTCTTTGATGTGGGGCAACTCTACCCTTATAGCAAGACCTGCTCCTCCTTGCACATATACCTTGTGATCCGTTGAATCGGAACTGATTGGATAGCGATAAGACCGCAAACTCTTCAAATTAGTTAAAGACCGGTCGCACCGGATTTCATTAAAATAAAGATTCGTTTGGTTTTCACTTTTCAGCGAGAAAGAAATGAATTTTTCTTCTGTCGGGCTGTTCGTCTTGTCGATATAATAAACACGCAACTGTGCCTCTGTCTTAAATCCTAATACCGCAGCATTGATCGATACATCCGGATGCACCACTAACCCTTTAATTAATTTCTGAAACTCCGCAGTTTCAGAAATGGATGGGGAAGATACTTTTGCCAGATTGTATAATTGATTTCCTAATTGGTCACTCAACGGAATCTCCAGGGTATCATTTTTATTTGGTAAAGAAGCAAATTCAATTTGCCCAAGCGGAGTTTGCTGATAGGGGAGCTGTGAGGTGTTATATAAATAACCATCGTCCCCTAACGCTATCTTCTGCTTCAGTTCGCTGACATAAAAACGTTGCCGTACCGTGGTATCATAAAAGGAGTAATGATCGAATAACAGATTCAACGTGATTCGTGAATAGGTGGAATTGATCTCTTTCAGTGAAGTAGTTCCGTCCGGTGCAAGACTTAAATAGGCCTTGCACGTAAGCGTACCGAGCTGCTCATCCGTGTCATGTCCAATCAGCAAACGGCTTGTTGAATTGGTCGCTAAGCTATCATAAAGCACCGTGGATGCTTTCACACTTACCGTGTCTACATAAGAAATAGTTAAGTCACCATCTTGGAAAAAGGACGTTCCAATCTGTGAAGGCTCACTGCAGGCAACACATAACAATACAAACAACAACATCTCAACCCTGAATCCGCTCATCTCCTTTGAATGTATGGTCAAATAACAATACCCTTTTTCGTTTACTAAAATTTTATCGACCAGGAACCTGGACTGTACTACCAAACCCACCATTTCGACTATGAATAGTTACATCCAGTTTATAGGATTAGGTCAGCCATTCCTGCCATACCTTCATTGATATGCAGTTTGTTCTGCTTATGGTTTTAAAATGAATTTCTTTTTTTCAACAATGCGACCGTAAACAAACAGCGCATAGATGTACGTTCCAGCCGAAAGCTGCCCGCCTTGGATAAGGACCCGTGTTTTGTCGAGGGCAAGAGGAATAGTCATTTGTTTCCTGCCATCTGAAGAATATACAATCAGCAGTGCGCCAGGATCTCCGGCAATCCTGTAGTCAATGCTTGTAGTCTCGGATGACGAAAACGGGTTGGGAAAGTTCTGACCTAAATCGAATCTGCGCTCTAACACCCATTTACCGCGCCTCGATTTTTCATCCTCTTCCTCCGATGATCGCTCATCATAAACATTAGAAGATGCTCTGCCTTGTGCAAGACAGACGGCATTCATAGCTAAACATGCCATAAGGATGGCAACACGCGAAACATATCTGTACACCTCTTTCATTCAATTGCTAGTGCACAATAGTACTGATGTTCATCTTCATGAACGGGTGAAGCCGACAGACAGGAAAGATTCAACGATTAATGGATCAACTAAATAGATGGCGTTTAAAATGCGTACAGCATTTCTTCTTATACACTAACAAGACGTACGGTGCACATGATTTATCATAGTAGAGCCATCACGTCCGGACAAGCTGGTAATTCTAAGCGTCCGAAAGCGACAAAAGATTTCGTTAGCGAACTGATCGGGTTTATAGGTGTAACCCTGGTACCTGTCGACTTTTCGAATAGGCATATTGGTACTCTTTAATGGAATGACCTATTTGACCGCATAATTTCATTTGTCAGGTTAACGAATATATGAGCAGTAGTTCGATCTGCCATTACAGATGAGAGTTGTCAATGGGTGGAGTTTTAAACTCTTAACCCGAATAAAATAGTTATATGGCTTCAATGATTGGGGACGGATTCATCAGGGAGATAGTCAGGTTGAATTGGTGCAGAGTGATTTTACTGGTGATAACTGTTTCATGCACCACTGCTTACAGCCAGCGGTCATTTACTGTAAACGTGCATAATCAGATGCGTAGTTATGCCACTGTCCAACTGAATAGTACAGACAAGACGTATAATCTGCCATTGATTATATTGGCATTCGACACGCATGGAAATGCCTTTCCGCTTCCTGCGGACTTAACGAAAGAAGGCGTATTGATAGCTGCGCCCGGTCAACTTCAAATCACACTCATATGTTCCAACCCGGCTGCACTGCAAAATGACATTGCTTTTCTGGAAACGATCATTCAGGATTCCTATGAGAATTTCAGAATTGATCGGAACAAAACATATATCGTGGGCAATGCATCAAGTGCCTGCTTGATTGATTCCATCATCAGCAGAAAAGCAACCTTGATGAAGACGGTGCGAATGACCGCCAAAGAAACAATAGGTGAAGTAATTGTACGCACGTTAGCATTGACAAAACAAACGGCAACAGAGGATCAGTACAAGGTATGGAAAAACCCCTTGTATGATCCGGTCATCGCGCAGAAGCAACACGAAGATTCAATTAAACGCCACCGCTGGGAAAAACGTACTTCCATCGAATTCCGGATGGGACGTTTTGATATGCTCGGTCTTGTGAAGACGGGAAGTGACAAAACATACATGGATGTCTCTGATGCACATACCATGATGGATCTTCATGTCAATTATTATATCAGTGATTCCATCTCCTGGTTTGTTGACATCGGCCGGTTGAAAGTTCCACAACGGCAGGAAGCAAGTGGTGCACGGATTGAAATGGGCGGTGGAATGATTTTATCGGTCACCTACGGATTAAAATATACATTCTATCGAAGTCGGCTACGACCTTACCTGATGATCGGAACCGGGCCATTGTCCTTTATGGTTTTTGGCGGACGCTTCAGTATGAATTCCGATCCCGCTCAAATAAAAAATAAGATTGAGGCCGAAGTAAGAATGGCGATGCAGACAAAAATAGGAACAGGTATAGAAGGCAGGATAGGCAGACGAATCGCAGTGGGAGTTCATGTGGCCTACATTCATTCCTCGGAGTTTAAACCCGCAGGTTCTGTAAATGCCCTCCGTGGTTTTTACAATAGCTTATCTGTCGGCTATGTGCTGGGCACAAATAAAATAAAATAGGGATGACGTTAAACAAACTACTTCTACTTGTACTCATTGGTATGTTAGGACTGCGGGCGGAGATCAATGCGCAAACTAAATACCAGATTGACGGAGTAATTACGGACACAGCAACAGGTGAACAGATTATTGGTGCAAGTATCTATTGCAGAGAAATCGCTTCGGGTACAACGACCGATATCAACGGGCACTATGCACTCAGCCTTCCGGCAGGTAATTATCATTTTGAGTTCACCTTCATCGGATATCAGAAAATAACCAGGACTATTTTACTCAATAAGAATGTTACGCTACCTATAAAACTGATTTCAGAGTCACAACAACTTAGTGAAGTGACCGTAACCGCTACCGACTATGATAATTCGATGAACGCGCGTAGTCTGGAAATGAGTACCAGTAAACTGGATCTGACCACGATCCGTAAATTGCCAGCGCTATTGGGAGAAGTGGACGTAATAAAAAGTTTGCAATTTCTTCCCGGAGTCACACAGGTAGGAGAAGGTTCTTCCGGATTCAATGTAAGAGGAGGGAGTACCGGTCAGAATCTGGTTTTATTCGACAATGCTCCCGTGTATAATTCCTCGCACATGCTCGGATTCTTTTCGGTATTTAATCCAGACGTGGTCAAAGATGTAAAACTCTACAAGGGAGCCATACCCGCCAGCTTTGGAGGACGCACCAGCTCCGTGCTGGATGTACAGTTAAAAGAAGGCAATATGAAAAAGTATTCAGTAGATGGTGGCGTTGGGCTCATCTTCTCACGATTATCCGCAGAGGGGCCGCTTATAAAAGACAAAGCCTCCTTTGTAGTGGGAGCGAGGAGGTCATACATTGACGTGCTATCCAAATCTTTTTTGGACAATGGAATCGGGTTGAATTTTTATGATCTGACAGGTAAGGTGGATTACAAGTTCGATGCGCGGAACAAAGTGTCGCTAACGGGATTTAATGGAAGAGATGCATTTAAGTTAACAGATGATAATGCATTTACATGGGGAAATAATCTGGCCGCATTAAAATGGAACAGTGTGATCAATGATCATTTTTTTGCCAACTCTTCCCTGGTGTACAGTAATTATAATTATAAACTTGATTTTCATCAGGACGAAGACAATTCCTATTTATGGAAGTCAAGCATCAATAATTATGTTTTTAAATCAGAACTCAACTACCAGCTCTCATCGCAATCGGAAATTGTTTTTGGTGCTGAAGGAAACTACTACCGCTTCAATCCGGCACGCACCACCGGAGTGACGAATGGCGAAAAGATCGATAACAGCCAGGAGCAAAAAAGCGCATTGGAAGCCGCTACGTTTATCAGTCATCAGTATTCCTTTTCTCCTCAACTAGAGGTGGGTTATGGTTTGCGACTATCCCGTTTTCATTACCTGGGTGCCGGCACCGTTTACACGCTTAATGATACCATACCAGGAAAACGAAGAAGTGTAGTAAGCGAGGAACACGTTCAGAAAAATGAAACAATTGCTTCGTACATTATTCCTGAGCCGCGCGCTTCTTTAAAATGGATGGTATCGGATATCAGTTCAATAAAAGCAAGCTATTCAAGAACCGCACAATACGTGCATTTTATTTCGAACACGACCGCTTCCAATCCCTTAAATATCTGGATGCCCAGTACCAACAACATCAAACCAACTACGTCCGATCAATACACCTTAGGCTACTTTACTTCCTTTGGTGCTAATAAGAATTATGAAGTTTCGGCTGAAGCTTATTATAAGTCCTCAAAAAATGAAGTCGACTACATTAATGGTGCAGACCTTCTGAATAATAAATACATAGAAGGTGATTTGCTGAATGGTAAAGGAAGAGCATACGGAATGGAATTTTATCTTCAAAAGAAAACCGGAGTGTTCACCGGATGGGTGAGCTATACGCTTAGTCGTTCAGAATTGAAAGTGGACGGCATCAATCGTGGAAAATGGTATTCGGCCAGGTATGATCAAACGCATAATCTTAAAGTAGTAGGGATGATGAAAATAAATGAGCGGTTATCCACTACCGCAGATTTTGTTTTCACTACCGGATCCCCCACCACCTATCCTGATCAACGATACATGTCACAAGGATATTTGATTCCTTATAATTCGAAGAATACAAGAAACGATGTTCGCTTGTCTAATTACCATAGACTCGATTTGTCAGTGCGACTGGAAGGCAAAACACTTCGCAGAAACGGAAAAGAAAGGAAGAACAAAGACTATTGGGTCTTCTCGGTCTATAATATTTACGGACGAAAGAATACCTTCTCTACCTACTTTGTTCAATCGGATGAACGGCTCCTGGCAGGTCAGGTACCACAAGCGGAGGCACATCGTGTTTCCATCATTGGCACGATGGTGCCTTCCATCTCTTATAATTTTAAGTTCTGAGCATGAAAGTAAAATGGATCGTTTCGCAAATCATCGGCTTGACCGCCTTTACTCTTTTGGTAAGCTGTGATGATGTGGTGACCGTAGATACAGGTTCATCCGATCCGATATTGAACATTGACGCATGGGTGAATAACAAGCCGGAAGCACAAACCATCCGTCTCACCTTAACCGAGGATTACTTTGATAATGTGAATCTTCCACCTGCAGTAACAGGGGCAATAGTGAAGGTCACCAATCAAAAGGGTAGTGTGTTTCTTTTTGAAGAGAACTCAAAAACAAAGGATGGCTCCTATTCATGGAATTCCAATGGACAAGAGGTGTTGGGAAAAGCAGGAGATAGCTTCACGTTAACAGTAGTTTATGATGGAGAGACATTTGTGGCTACCAGTAAAATGGGACGGGTACCTGCTATTAATGACATTACATTCGAAGAGTGGGAAGACAACCCTGGCAATAAAGATAATTATTACAGAGCCGAATTCTGGGCTACCGATCTGCCGGGTTCGGGAGATACCTACTGGATCAAAACATATAAAAATGGTACTTTTTTAAATAAGGTCAGTGAGATCAATGTAGCGTACGATGCAGCAATGTCAGCAGGAAGTAATACCGATGGAGTGTCATTCATCAGCCCTATACGGTTAGGAATTAATCCCAATGACGAAGATGAAAACGATCGGCCAGTATCACCCTTGAAAGGGAATGATTCGGTTTACGTGGAAATTCATTCCGTAACCAACGTTTCTTTTAACTACATCAATGAAGTGGTTACACAGACGGATCGTAACGGAGGTCTTTCTGAACTCTTCAGTTCTACACCTTTGTCAAACGTGGCTACCAATATCGCTAATCTTGATGGAAACGGATCTGCAGTGGTAGGCTTCTTCAACACGGCATGTGTAAGTGGTTATGGAGAGAAATTCAATTTAAAGAGATAAAGAAGATTATACTTTTAGGCGGATGCGCAATAGGGCAAATCTGATTTATTACTGTAAGCTCCTTTGTCGTTTCACTTCTTTGCTGATGCGTGTTGCCGTAATAAGTTCCTATTATAAAAAATTGATAGACGGAAAAAGGTTATTGTGTTGCCTTGCTTTAGTTGTCAATTAAGAAAACGAATAAAGCAAAATCTAAAAATGAAAAGGCTGCCCGCAGACAGCCTTTCATTTTCAACGATCTTAATTAACGAATTAACTGATTCGAAACGTAGCGCTACCCGCATCTTGTTCCTTTCCTGGAAACCATCTGCTCACGCGCTCCTTTACGTTTTCGATGACTACATACACCGCAGGCACAAGTACAAGTGTGAATAGCATGGAACTGGTTAGTCCACCGATGATGACCCATGACATGGAGTTTTTTGTTTCTGCTCCTGCACCGGATGCCAACGCCATGGGTAGCATACCCAATATCATAGCAAACGTGGTCATCAATATGGGCCGTAGTCGCTCACGTCCGGCTGCAATCAAAGCATCAATAACGGAGAGACCTTTTTCCTTTTCATGATTGGCAAAGTCAACAATGAGTATCGCATTCTTCGCCACCAGGCCTAATGACATAATCAATCCCAGGATAGAGAAGATGTTCATCGTGTTTAATGATAGTGCCAGTGCCAGAATCGCTCCGATGATGGACACCGGTAATGAAAATAATACCACAAATGGATAGACCACACTTTCGTAAAGCGCAACCATAATCAGATACATCAAAAGAATACCAACACCCAATGCCATGAACAAACTACCAAAAGCCTCACCTTGGTTTTTAGACATCCCTTCCAGGGCAATGAAGGTTCCCTCGGGAAGTTTTATTTTCGCCAGCTTATCCTGAACTTCCTGCATAATGGTTCCTGCTGGCCTGCCAACAGCTGCCGCATTTACCTGTATGGAATTCATACGGTCTTTTCTTTCCAGTACCGAGTAACCCATGGTTTCTTCAATGTGGGCCACTTCACTTAACGGAATGGTTTGGCCACGACTGTTGTAAACACTCAGGTTTCGGATATCATCAATGGTTTGACGGTCGGCTTCATCCAACTCTAACTTGATATCATATTCTTCTCCCTGATCCTTGAACTTGGTATTGTCATTTCCCGAGAACGCATACTGTACAACTGTTCCCACATCATTGACCGATACCCCCAGCCGTGCAAGCTTATCACGATCAAGTGTCACCGAGATTTGACGCTTTGCCTCCTTGGTACTGAATTGAACGTAATCGGCTCCCGGTGTTTTGCTCATGATCTCTTTTACAATAGTGGCTGCTTTTCTGATGGAATCAACATTGGTTCCTTTCACCACCATTTGCAGGTCGAACGAGGCATTGCCTGTAATACCCACTGTTTTTATAGTAAGCTTGATCCCTGGCACACTTCCCAGCTCTTCCCGGATAATTTTTCCGAATTCTTCCGTTGAAATAGCCCGGTCTTCTTTATCATTCAGCACCACTGTTATTTCAGCAAGATTACCGTTGCTGGCACCTGAAACTCCCATCGATGCGCCCTGTTGTGTGCCTACGTTGGAAAAGACATTCACCACTTCGGAGTGAGCCATGATAATCTTTTCCGCCTGGGCCACAGCCTGGTTGGTTTCCTTTAAAGAGGTCTCCGAAGAAAGATCAATTTGTATGTTCAGTTCACCGCGGTCAGAGGCAGGAATGAAACTCACTCCGACAAATCCTGCCGGAAGCAGCAGGATGGAAAATAGAATAAGTACGAATACAGTGATAAACACATAGCGTTTATGAGAAAGGGCTGATTTTAGAATCGCTGTGTAGAAATCCCTGAGTTGATCGATCAATGATTCAAACCATAAATTTACTCTGCCCCATAGCGTTGCCTTGGTCAGGTGAGCCAGTTTTCCCCAACGCGAAGCAAGCAGTGGTGTAAGAGTGAAAGCAACGAACAAACTCATCAGGGTAGAGAGCACAACGACTAAAGCATATTCTTTCAGGATGTTGCCAATTAAGCCTCCGGCTAGTGACAAAGGAAGGAACACCACCACATCAACAAGTGTAATGGCCATCGCGGTAAAGCCAATTTCATTTCGTCCATCGATGGCTGCTGTTCGCTTGTCTTTTCCCATCTCCAGGTGCCGATAGATATTTTCCAGCACAACAATGCTGTCGTCCACAAGAATGCCCACCACCAATGATAACCCAAGTAAGGTCATCAGGTTGAGAGAAAATCCCAGGTACCACATACCAATAAAAGTAGGTATCATGGCAGAAGGAATAGCCACCAATACAAAGGAGGCACTTCGTAAACTATGAAGGAAGAAAAGCATTACTCCGGCAACAATAACAATAGCAAAGAAAAGATCATGCGTTACCGCATCGGCAGATTCAAGCGTGTAGATCGACTGATCCGATGCAATCTGGTAGTTAAAATCTTTTGAGGCAAAGGTTGCTTTAATTGCTGCCAGTTCTTTACGAACCTGCTGACTTACATTCACAGCATTGGCATCGGATTGTTTTTTTATTTCGATACCAATTGCACTTACACCATTGATACGGTTGAGTGTGGTGGACGCCTCTTCGGAATCCGACACGTAAGCCACATCACTGAGAAGTAGTCGGCTGCCATTCTTGGTTTCACGCACAACCACATTTCGCAACTCATCCACGCTCTTTACCTTTGCATTTAAATCAATAGCAAATCGTGCCTGTTGCGTTTCCACTGATCCGGCAGGGAAGGAAGCTCCACTATACACCACTGCCTGATTAATCTCTGCTACGGAAATGTTGTAGGCTTTCAGCTTGTCATTATCAATGGATACTTTGATCTGACGGGCTGTTCCGCCAATTACATCTACCTGAGCGACACCAGTAATAGTGGTAAGTAGTGGTTTTACCTGCAGATCAATGAAATCATATAGTGCCGTACCTGAAAGCGAAGAAGTAACACCGATTTTCATGATGGCCTGATCATCGCTGCTGAATCTGCTCACCACAGGATCATCTGCGCTTGTGGGCAACGTGGCCCGGATCTGGTCGATCTTACGTTCTGCTTCTAACTGTGCTTCTTTTGTGTTAATAACATCTTTCAATGTTACCGTTACGCTGGATTGTCCTTCCTGAGAACTGGACGAGATCTGATCGACACCTTCAATAGCGGCAACCGCATCTTCTATTGGTTTGGTAATACTTGTTTGTACTTCTTCGGGCGAAGCACCCCTATAGGTGGTGCTAACCGAAATACTGTTGGCATCAAACTTAGGCAGCAGATTATAGTTAAGCGTTTGGTAACTCAGAAATCCAAACAGGATAAGTGTTACAAATACAACCGTAATGAGTAACGGTCTTTTTATGGATATTTCGGTTATTGACATAATCTTATTTGCTGGCAATTGCCTTTATAGTAGATCCGTTCACGATGTTAATCTGACCAGAGACAATGATCTGGTCGCCTTCCGTAATTCCGCTGATCACTTCCACATTATTTCCCAATTCGCGGCCAATAATGATTTTCTTCTCGATAGCTTTGCCTCCCTCTGACAGGTATACATAAGGATTTTTTACGCCATCTACCAAAGCGGATTTAGGTATCTGCAATACACTTGATGTGACAGACTCATTGAAGCTGATCACCGCATACATACCAGCTTTCAGACGAGATGATTTGTTATTCTCCACGGCCAGCTCAACCAGGTAGTTGTGATTATCATCGCCCTGAGGACTGATAAATGTGACTCTTCCACCAAACACTTCGGTAGGGAAAACTTCAGTAGTAATACGCGCCTGTTGCCCCGCAGTTAGTTTGAAAACTTTATTCTCTGCCAGGTATACGCGTGCCTTCAATGATGCTGTGTTCACGACCTTTCCAATCACCTCATTAGTACTCACAAATTCACCTTCCTCTTTTTGCTTCTCACTGATGATGCCGCTAATCGGAGAAAGAATAACGCCATTGGATATTTGCTTGCGCAGTTGGTCTGCTTCCAGTTTCTTTGAATCCAAATCGTACTTGCTGTCCTGTATCGTTTTCGCGTTGGCCGCATTTCCTTCCACTAATATTTTGTTACGCTCAAAATCTTTGGTCAGTTTCTCGATCGAAACTTCCGCTGCCTGAAGTTTCAGTTTCAACTCATCCACATCCAGCCTTCCTAACACCTGACCTTTCTTGATCACGCTTCCCAATTGGAAATTCAAACTCACAATGCGCCCTGAAGAGGAGACCGCAATGCTGCCTTCTTCCAATGCAGTGAGTGTGGCAGGTGTGTTGATCTGTTCTGCTGCAGTTTGCTTCGATGCAGTAATGAGCGTGACGGTAACCGGAACAGAGGAACGATCAACAATGATGTTTTTAGAATCAAGTGTCTTTTTGTTTTTGATCAACGTGAATAGTAAGGCGAATACTAGGAGCAGAGCGATACCTATCGTGATAATACGTTTCATTTTGTAGGGGTTAGAGATTGTTGATGTACTGATTTAGTGTCCCTTTTGATTTTTCAAACGACAGCTGTGAGGTGAGAAAGTCAAGCAGCGAAGTGATGTAGTTGGTCTGGGCTTCTCTGAAAGAAGCATCCGCATCCATGAACGCAGACAAGTCGGCAGTACCCTCGCGGTACTCAAGGGTAGTTGCCGTAACCACCTCCTTGGCCAGTTCAAGGTTTTCTTTATTATTCATCAACGTGTTGTAAGAATTGACATACTGCGTAGTGGCATTCTGGTAATCCAGTTGATAGGTATTGCTGTTCAGCCGGGCAGTGAGATGTTGATTTTGCTCGCTGATTCTGCTTTGCGCCAGTTGACTGTTTCGCTTGAACCCATTAAAAATCGGAACCGATAACTTGATGCCTAATGCGGAGTAATCAAACCATTGACTATAAGCGCTCGATAATTCAGCACCATACGCATTCGCACCGTATTTTGCATACACAGACAAGGTGGGAAGATAAGCTGCCTGCTTCTTTCGTATATCAAATTGCTTTACCAATAGATTTTGTTGATCAATTTGGTAAGACAATAAATGAGTTGAATTCATTTCGGTGACCTGCGGTCTTTCCGATGGTACAGAATAGTTGATCGTGTCAATGACTTTTACCTCTTCCGACAGTTCAATTCCCATGGCATTCTTTAATTTGTTCAGCGCAAGCGCATAGCTGCTTTGGTTCATCGCCAGCTCTGACTGAATGTTGTTCAGATTGACCCGCCCCCTGTCGTATTCACTTTTCTTGGCAACTCCTTGTTCATAGCGCAACTTGAGAATGGATAAGAGTTGCTTGTTCTGATTTTCATTTTCTTTTAAAAGTTTTCCTTTCTGGCCTAGCGATAATACTTCATAATAGGCAGTGGCAGTACTGTAGATGAGCGTCTCGTTTTCTTTGAGCACGTTGAGATCAGCAACCTGTTTGTCTACCTTAACGGATTGGATATTTAAGCGAGAGGCCCTGTCGATCACATTGAGATCGGCCTGTATAAGTGCACCTGTACTGAACTTATTGCCCATCTGCAAGCGTGTTTCCGTATCACCAAATGCACCGGCAGGAATGACGGAAGTCTGAAGCTTGATATTATAATCCACATTGGCCGAGGCATTGATGGAAGGAAGAAAGGTGGCGCGTGCTTCAGTCACTTTCTGGCTGGCAATGCTTGCATTGTTTTGTGCGATTGTGCTCGAAGGATGATTCTTCAACGTAAGCTGTATTGCTTCTTTCAATAACATCGCCTCTCTTTGTGCAAGCACACAAACGGGAGCAGCAATCATTAATACCAAAATCAACACTTGTGTTGGCGGCAGTAGTTTACGACCTTGCCCAGGCCGGACGGAGTGTAGTAGCGTTTTCATTTGAGATAGGTATACCTCAAAGATTCAGCTTGGGTTTGAACTCGGATAAAGTAAAAAGGGGAGTGCCGGAATTTGATTGGCGAATGCCAAAATTGATACGCTGAACTTTCTATTCAGAAAAGCTCATTTACCCAGCCACTCTTTAAATTCAGTGACCCGGTCACCACTCACAAATACTTCCTGTCGCGGACCGGGTTTCAGTTCGAGTTTTAGCTTGCCTGCGGATATCGTATGCACCAGGTGAATGGAATTAAGTGACACGATGAATTGCCTGTTGCATCGGAAGAACGCGCTGGGGTCAATGGCTTGCATCAACTTATCCAGGCTATAATTCACAGGCAAAGTGACATTGCTAAAAGT
>NNBV01001803.1_pt1 | contig 20335 bp, 18 predicted proteins | sample 1173771 | NCBI WGS metagenome assembly NNBV01 (sample SAMN07173938, study PRJNA388173) | plant metagenome | isolation source: symbiotic tissue sample KVS11 | place: Norway: Troms, Kvaloya island | reverse complement strand
CATTGGTGCTCTGGCGAGAAATTTTGGTGCGTGTGAGGCCGTAAGGCGGCCTGCCTTAAGCCCCTCTTCGAAAACCCCGAACCCGCTCCCACCCGCCCTGTGGCATTCTGAATTTCACCCGCGAACCCGCGGTCGAATGAACATTCGGAGCACAGACATGGTTGAAGGAAAAGTGGTCGTCGTCACGGGCGCGGGCGGCGGCATCGGGCGGGACATCGCATTGGCGATGGCGGCCCATGGCGCGAAGGTGGTGGTCAACGACATCGGCGCGGCGCTCGACGGTGGCGGCGGCAGCGCCGGCCCCGCGCAGCAGGTGGTCGAAGAGATTCGCGCGGCCGGCGGGCAGGCCGTGCCCAACACCGACAACGTGGCCGATGCCGCCAGCGCCGCGCACATCGTGCAGTGCGCGCTCGACAGCTTCGGTCGCGTCGACGCGGTGGTCAACAACGCGGGCATCCTGCGCGACCGCTTCTTTCACAAGATGTCGGTCGACGAGTGGGACTCGGTGCTCAAGGTGCACCTGTACGGCTCGTACTACGTGAGCCGCGCGGCAGCCACGCACTTCAAGGAACAGAACGCGGGGGCGCTGGTGCACATGACCTCGACCTCGGGGCTCATCGGCAACTTCGGCCAGGCCAACTACGCGGCGGCCAAGCTGGGCATCGTGGCGCTGTCGAAGTCCATTGCGCTGGACATGCAGAAATTCAACGTGCGCTCCAACTGCATCGCGCCCTTTGCCTGGAGCCGCATGATCGGCGCCATTCCCACCGACACCGACGAGCAGCGCGCCCGCGTCGACAAGATCAAGCAGATGACGCCCGCCAAGGTCGCGCCGCTGGCGGTGTACCTGGCCAGCGATGCGGCGGGCGCGGTGAACGGGCAGATCTTCTCGGTGCGCAACAACGAAATTTCGCTCATCAGCCAGCCGCGCCCGGTGCGCTCCGTGCATCGCTCCGAGGGCTGGACGCCGCAGAGCATCGCCGAGCACGCCATGCCCGCGATGCGTGCCAGCTTCTTCCCGCTCGACCGCTCGGCGGACGTGTTCAGCTGGGACCCGGTCTGAGCCAGCCCCCGGGGACTAACCCCAACAGGGGCGTTTCGCCCGCCGTTGGCCGGACAATGCGCGTTCCCCCGCTTCCTTGCGCCCACGCCCGGTGAACCTGCATTTCGACCTGTTCGACCTGAAACTGTTCGTCTACGTGGCGGACGCGCGCAGCCTCACGCGCGGCGCCGAGAAGGCCTGCATTTCGCTGGCCGCCGCTTCCACCCGCATCAAGCAGATGGAAGAAGCCGTGGGCGGCAAGCTGCTGCACCGCAGCGCCCAGGGCGTGAGCCTCACGGCCGCGGGGCAGGCGGTGCTGTATCACGCCAAGCGCGTGATGCAGCAGATGGAGCACCTGCGCTGCGACATGCAGGACTTCGGCAAGGGCATCAAGGGCCATGTGCGGGTGTTCGCCAACACCACGTCGATCACCGAGTACCTGCCGCAGAAGCTCGCGGGCTTTCTCACGCAGCACCCCGCGGTGCAGGTGGACCTGCGCGAATACCTGAGCGAAGAAATCGTGCGTGCGGTGGCGGACGGCGAGGCCGACATCGGCATCCTGGCCGGCGATGTGCACACCGGTGACTTCGACGCGCGCGCCTTCGGCAGCAACCAGCTGGTGCTGGTGGTGCCCACCGCGCACCACCTGGCGGGCGCGCCGGCCGTGGCCTTTGCCGACACGCTCGACGAGCAGCATGTAGGCCTGCACCACGGCAGCGCCATTCATCGCTTCCTGCAGCGCCGCGCGGAGCTGGCGGGCCGGGGCTTCAACCCGCGCATTCAGGTCAGCAGCTTCGAGGCCATCTGTCTGATGATCGAGGCGGGCGTGGGCGTGGGTGTGTTGCCGGCGTCGTCGGCGCAGCGTTTGTCGATGGCGATGCGCATCTCGACCGTGGCGCTCAGCGACCCCTGGGCSGATCGCGAACTCAAGCTCATTGCGCGCAACCGCGAGCAGTTGCCTGCTTCGGCGCGGGAGCTGTTTGACCACCTGGTTGCGCCCTGACGTTCAGGGTCCGCCCACGCCGACGGGGTACCTTGCTCCGCGAATGTCCCCCGCTTCGCTCCTCCTTTATTTCGCTGCGCAAGGCACCCCATCGGCGTGTGCGTTATTCAGAGCTGGGGTTGATCGCGCGATCACCGGCAGCGTGCCCCAGTGCACAGGGCGTTGGGTACTCCCCGCAGCGAAATAAAGGAGGAGGCCGGAGGCCGGGGGACATTCGCGGAGGGGAGTACCCGGCGGCCTGTGCACGCGCCCTGAACCAGATGCCACAACCACTCAACCCAACCAGCGCCCCACACGCGGCGTGGCTTCAAGTTGCCACACGCGCTCGCACAGAGCCTTGGCCTCGTCGCTTGTCACGCCTTCGCCGTAGTGCGCCAGGCGCTGCATCTTGTCCTCGATCTCGGCCCGGCTCAGGCTGTTGCCCGGGTCGCCCTTGGGTTCGTCGACACGGCCCTGCAGCGTGCGGCCGTCGGCGGTGTGCACGCTGACCTTGCCGATCCAGCGCGCGGGGTAGGCGGCGTCGACCTCTTCGTCGAGCGCCATCGACACCTTCTCCCGAAAGGCCGAGACCTCCGGCGCCAGAAAGTCGCGGTCGAACTCGCCCAGCCCCGCGCGGCCGTGCACGGCCATCAGGCCCAGCACCGTGCCCATCGAGAACTTGCCCTGGTGCACCGTGGCCGGCACGTTCACACGCCCCAGCACATCGATGGCGCCCTGGTGCACATGCGTGGTCACGCGCGACACGTCGGCGGGCGCCAGCTTGTGCTGCGTCATCACCTGCAGCAGCGCATCGGCCGCGGGGTGGGTGTGGCGACACGACGCGTGGTACTTGAACGAGGTTTCGGCCAGCGTCCAGCGCGTGCCCAGGCCGTCGGTGAGCTTCGCCGGGTCGGCGTCGCTCGACATGCCCACGCCAACGCCCTGCGCGCCTTCGAGGATCTGCTGCGCGCCCGTGAAGCCGTCCTGCGCGAGGTAGGCCGACATCAAACCGCTGGTGGCCGCATGCGCGCAGTGCAGCTGCTTGGAGTCCGCCGCATCGCGCAGGAACTCCCACACACCGGCCGACTGCGTGCCCGCCGAACCGAAGGCATGCAGCATCTGCCGCGACGTGAGGTTCAGCAGGCGGCCGACTGCCGCAGCCGCTGCAAGCGTGCCCGCCGTCGCGGTCGTGTGAAAGGTCTTGTAGTGCGAGCGGCCCAGAAACTCGCCCACGCGGATGCCCACCTCGTAGCCCGCGACCACCGCCGTGAGCAACTGCGCACCGCTCGCGCCGATGCTTTGCGCCACGGCCAGCGCAGGCGCAATGACCACGGCCGCGGGGTGGAACACCGAGCCGTTGTGCACGTCGTCCTGCTCCACGAAGTGCGAGGCCGCGGCGTTGACCATGGCCGCGAACAGCGCAGAGCTGGTGCGGCGCGAGGTGAGTATTTCGCTCGGCCCTTCGGCCGGCCCCATCGTCTGCGCGAAGCGCTCGATGCTGCGAATGGGCCGCGCCGTGCGGGCCGCGAGCACCGAGCCCAGCCAGTCGAGCATCAGGTCTTCGGCGCGGCGCAGCACGGGGGCGGGAATGTGTTCCACCTGCAGCCCGGCGGCAAAGTCTGCGAGGGTTCTGGATTCGTTCATGGTGCGGTTCGCTTTCAGAACGAGCGGGGCAGGCCGAGCATGTGTTCCGCGACGTAGCTCAGGATGAGGTTGGTGGAGATGGGCGCCACCTGGTAGAGGCGCGTTTCGCGAAACTTGCGTTCGATGTCGTATTCGCAGGCAAAGCCGAAGCCGCCGTGGAACTGCAGGCATGCATTGGCCGCCTCCCAGCTCGCCTTGGCCGCGAGGTACTTCGCCATGTTGGCCTGTGCACCGCAGGGCTGGCGCGCGTCGAACAGGCGGCAGGCCTCGTAGCGCATCAGGTTGGCCGCCTCGATCTCGATGAACGCCTCGGCAATCGGAAACTGCACGCCCTGGTTCTGCCCGATGGGGCGGCCGAACACCACGCGCTCCTTGGTGTAGGCCGTCACGCGGTCGATGAACCAGTAGCCGTCGCCGATGCATTCGGCGGCAATCAAGGTGCGCTCCGCGTTGAGCCCGTCCAGGATGTACTTGAAGCCCTGGCCTTCCTCGCCGATGAGGTTCTCCGCAGGAATTTCGAGGTTCTCGAAGAACAGCTCGTTGGTCTCGTGGTTCACCATGTTCAGAATGGGCCGCACCGTCATGCCGTGGCCGATGGCCTCGCGCAGGTCGACGATGAAGATCGACATGCCTTCGGTCTTCTTCTTCACGTCCGCCAGCGGCGTGGTGCGCGCCAGCAAGATCATCAGGTCCGAATGCTGGATGCGCGAGATCCATACCTTCTGCCCGTTGACGACGTAGCGGTCGCCCTTCTTCACCGCCGTGGTCTTGATCCTGGTGGTGTCGGTGCCGGTGGTGGGCTCTGTGACGCCCATCGACTGCAGGCGCAGCTCGCCGTTGGCGATGCGCGGCAGGTAGGCGCGCTTTTGCGCCTCGCTGCCATGGCGCAGCAGCGTGCCCATGTTGTACATCTGGCCATGGCAGGCGCCGGAGTTGCCGCCGCAGCGGTTGATTTCTTCCATGATCACCGAGGCCTCGGTCAGGCCCAGGCCGGAGCCACCGTATTCCTGCGGAATCAGCGCGGCCATCCAGCCGGCCTGGGTGAGCGCGTCGACAAACTCGGCGGGGTAGCCGCGTGCCTCGTCGATCTTGCGGAAGTAGGCGTCGGGAAACTGCGCGCACAGGTCGCGCACCGCGTCGCGGATGTCGGGAAAGTTCTTGTCGTTGGCGTTGTTCATGGGGGCCTGTCGTTCAGTCCTGGCGCGGGCCGCCGGCTTCTTTTTCCACGCGCTGCCAGATCTCGATGGCCATCGGGTCGTCGATCTCCTCCAGGATGTGGCCCACCAGCCCGATGGCGCGCGCCATCACGCCCAAGCCGCGAATGATCTTCCACGGAAAGCCGAACTCCGCCGCAATGGCGCCGATGGCACCGGTCGCATTGATCGGCAGCGACTTGCCCGACACGCGCTCGGCCTCGGCCTGCACCGCCTGCATCAGCGCGACGTAGGGGCCAGACAGGCCGTTCTCCGCCGCTATCTGGAACAGGCGCGGCGTGCGCGGGTCGATCGGCTTGTGCAGCGGATGGCCCAGCCCCGGCACGATCTGCTTGCGCGCGCGGTGGTCGGCCACGATGTCCTTGGCCATGTCGGCCAGCGGGCGCACGGGCTTCTCGCCGAAGGGAATGGCCTCGTAGAGCATCTTCGCCGCGCCTTCGGTGCTGCCGACGAACACCGAGCCCAACCCGCAAAGACCGGCTGCCACAGCGGCTTGCAGCGCCTCGGGCGCGCCGGCATAGGTGAGGCGCGCGGCCAGCGCGCTGGGCGTGACGCCGTGCTCCACCAGCGTGACGACGATGGCGTTGAAGGTGATGGATTCCTGCGGCGTCGGGATGCGCCCGGTGAGCTCCAGGAAGGCCATGTCGCCCAGGTTCAGGTGGCCGAGAATTTCCGAGGGCAGGTCGCGCCCGCGCACGGTGATCTTGTCGGGCGTGCTGTGGCCCAGCTCGGTATGCAGGGATTTCTTGATCTTGGTCATGGCAGCGAATCTAGCCCCGCCTTGCGCGGGCAGGTTCTCTGATTGCGAAACCCTCCCTTCGGCAAATGCAAATGCCCGCCGGCAGGGTCTTGGGGCACGCTGCGGTTCGTCTTTGCAACGCAACGAGGCAACCCTACCGATGGACTCCGATTCACTCGCGGCAATGCGCGAAGCAGCGCTCGACTACTTCACGCGCAGCCGCGCCATCGCCCGGCGGCGCAGCCGCATGGAACACCAGCGCACAGAAGCAGCCGACGAGGCCGAAGGGTGGCGCCACATCGCCGAGCTCGGCTGGCCCGGCATGCTGGCCCCTGAAGCGGCCGGCGGCCTGGCGCTGGGCCTGGACGGCGCCGCCGAAATCCTGCGCGCCGCTGGCGAGCATGCGGCGCCCGAGCCGCTGCTGGCAGTGGCCGGCCTCAGCGCATTGCTTCTTGCACGGCTGGACACACCGGCCGCACGCGAGCTGCTGGCCGAGCTGGTGGCAGGGCGCAGCCTGCCCGCGCTGGCGTGGCAGGAAAGCGCGGGCGACCTGAGCGCGGTGCCGCTGGCCTGCGGCTGCGAGCCATGGAATGGGCGAACGGGCGAGGCCGGCGGTGTGCTGCTGCAGGGCGAAAAGCTCATGGTGCTGCCGGGCGCTGCGGCCAGCGGCTGGCTGGTGTCGGCGCGCGGGCAAGACGATGCGGTGCTGCTGTGGGTGCCGCGCGGCACCGGCGGCGTGAGCGAAACACTCGTGCCGCTGGTCGACGGCAGCCAGGCCTCGAACCTGCGCTTCGAGCAGGTCGCGCTGCCGCCCGGCGCGGTGCTGGCCGAAGGCCCGGCCGCGCAGGACGCGCTGCGCCACGCGCTTGCTGCCGGCCAGATCCTTCAGTCCGCCGAGCTGCTGGGCGCGGGGCAGGCCATGTTGGCGCAGACGCTGGCCTACCTGCGCACGCGCACGCAGTTCGGCAAGCCCATCGGCAGCTTCCAGGCGCTGCAGCACCGCTGCGTGGACATGTTCATTCACCTCGAGGTGGCGCAAGCCACGCTCAACGAAGTGCTCGCGCTGGCCGCGCAGGGGCTGTCGGCGGAACGGATCGAGGCCGAGGCCAGCCGCGTGAACGCACGCTGCACCGCCGCCGCGCTGCAGGCCTCGCGCACGGCGGTGCAGCTGCACGGTGCCATTGGCTACACGCAGGAGTGCGATCTGAGCCTGTTCTACAAGCGCGTGCTGTGCCTGTCGGCGTGGCTGGGCAATGTCAGCACGCACCAGCGCCGCCATGCCGTGCTGAACGGCGAGGCTGAAACCACCACGGCCATGGTCACTTGGCAAGGCGAGTTCCCGCGCACCGCCGACTGGGCGGCCATGCCCGAGGCCGATTTCCGCCGCATGGTGCGCGCCTTTCTGCAGCAGCGCTACCCGCAGCCGCTGCGCTACCTGTCGCACCGCGCGCGCTGGAGCGAAATGCGCGAGTGGTACCTGACGCTGTCCGCGCAGGGCTGGATCGCGCCGGCCTGGCCGCAGGCGCACGGCGGCATGGGGCTGCCGGCCGACAAGCTCATCGCGTGGATCGAAGAGCTGGAGCAGTACGGCGTGGCGCGCGCGCCCGACCAGGGCATCGTGATGATCGGCCCGCTGCTCATTCAGCACGGCACGCCAGCCCAGCAGCAGCGCTTTCTGCCGCGCATTCTCAGCGGCGAGAACGTGTGGTGCCAGGGCTACTCGGAGCCCAACGCCGGCTCCGACCTCGCGGGCCTGCGCACCGAGGCACTGCCCGGGCGCGACGCGCAGGGCGATCACTTCGTGGTGAACGGCCAGAAGATCTGGACCACGCTGGCGCAGGATGCGGACCACATCTTCCTGCTCGTGCGAACCGACAAGGACGCGCGCAAGCAGGAGGGCATCAGCTTTCTGCTGTGCGACCTGCGCACGCCGGGCATCACCATTCGCCCGATCCACACGCTGGCGGGCGAGCCCGAGTTCTGCGAGGTGTTCTTCGACAACGTGCGCGTGCCGGCCGACAACCTGGTGGGCCAGCTGCACGGCGGCTGGACGATTGCGAAGGCGCTGCTGGGCTTCGAGCGCATCTTCCTGGGCAGCCCCAAGCAGTCGCAGTACGCGCTGGGCCAGCTCGCTCGGCTGGCGCAGGCGCGGCGCCTGTTCGCGGACCCGGTGTTCGCGCAGCGCTTCGCGGCGTTGCGGCTCGATGTGCTCGACCTGTCGGCCGCCTACACCGGCTTTGCCAACATGGTGCGGGCCGGCAAGCCGCTGCCGGCGTCGGTGTCGCTGCTGAAGATCTGGGCCAGCGAAACCTTTCACCGGATCGGCGCGCTGCTGGTCGAGGCCAGCGAAGAGCAGGGCGCGGTGGCTGGCGACCAGGTGCTCGACGGGCAGACCTTCAACGTGCTCTCCCCGCTCATCGGTTCCACGGCCGCAATGATCTACGGCGGCACCAACGAGATACAGCGAAACATCCTCGCGCGGCAAGTGCTGGACCTGCCTTCATGAGGCTGACCCCCAGTCTTCGCGCACTTCGTGTCGCTTCGCCAACCCCCTTCAAGGGGGCGACACCAGCGGCCCGGCAAAGCCGGTTCCGCGGTGTTTCGCGAACAAGCCGTTTGATTTGGCCTTTGAGCCGAACTTGAAGATCAACAACAGGAGACAACCCCCATGACTTCCCTCGACCTCTCGCGCCGCCAGTTGATGGCCGCGCTCGCGGGCGGCGCAACGCTGGCCGCCTTGCCGCACCGCGCCTTTGCGCAGCAGCCCTTGCCGTCGCTCATCAAGCTGGTGGTCGGCTATTCGGCCGGCGGTCCGGTGGACGGGGCCGCGCGCCTGCTGGCGCCCGCGCTGAGCCAGGAGCTGGGCACGCAGGTGATCGTGGACAACCGCCCCGGTGCCAGCGGCTCGCTGGGCGGCGACGCGGTGGCCAAGGCATCGCCCGACGGCGCCATGCTGTTCTTCGGCGCCAGCCCGACCATCACCATCAACCCGAACGTGCAGCGCAAGATGGCCTTCGACCCGATGAAAGACCTCACGCCCATCGCGCCGCTGGTGGACTACACCAACGTGCTGGTCGTCAACAACGACGTGCCGGTGCACAGCGTGGCCGAGCTGCTGGCCTATGCGAAGGCGCGGCCGGGCAAGGTGTTCTACGGTTCGGCGGGCGTGGGTGCGTCCAACCACCTGAGCGGCGCGCTGCTGGAGAAGATGACCGGCGTGCAGCTCACGCATGTGCCGTACAAGGGCAGCGCGCCGGCGCTGGCCGACGTGATGGGCGGCACCGTGACCATGATGTTCGACATCATCGCCACCTCCAAGCCTTTCATCCAGACCGGCAAGGTGCGCGCGCTGGCCGTCACCTCGCGCCAGCGCAACCGCATGCTGCCTGACGTGCCGACCATGATCGAGTCGGGCGTGCCCGGCTACGACGTGGGCGGCTGGTTCGGCCTGTACGGCCCGGCGCGCATGGACCCGGCGCTGGCCGCGCGCATCAACGCCGCGGCGCAGAAGATGCTGGCGCGCGAAGACATCGCGCACCGCCTGCGCGAGCAGGGCTACGACGTGTGGTCGGGTGCGGCCGAGCTGCTGGCGGGCAAGGGGCAGTCGGACCGCAAGCTGTGGGCCACGGCGTCCAAGGGCATCGAGGCCGAATAGGGCGCACCCGCGATGCAACGGATTCATCACCTGCTGGAGGCGCGTGCCGCGCGCACGCCCGACACCGTCTTTCTTTTCGAGCCCGAGGGCACGACGACCTACGCCGCGCTGCAGGCCATGGTCGACACCGCCACGCAAGATCTGCTGGACGCCGGCGTGCGTGCGACCGACCGCGTGGTGCTGGTGGCCGAGAACTGCGCCGCGCACATCGCGCTGCTGATGGCCTGCAGCCGCGTGGGTGCGTGGTCGTGCGGCGTGAATGCGCGCATGTCGCCGGGCGAGATCGCGGCCATCGTGGAGCGCGCCGATGCGCGGCTGTGCTGCTTCACGACCGCTTCGTCCGCCGCCGCCGCAAAGCATGCGCAGCGTGCCAATGCCCAACCCGCTGCGCTGCCGGGCGTGATGCGTTCGGCCGTGCGTGCAGACGCGCGCACCGAGCCCGATGCCGCACTGTCCGACACCGCCGCCATCATCTTCACCTCCGGCACGTCGGGCACGCCCAAGGGCGTGATGGTGTCGCACGGCGGGCTGCTGCACTTCGGGCGCGTGTCGGCGCAGGTGCGCGCGCTGAGCGAGCGCGACCGTGCCTACGCCTTCCTGCCGATGACGCACATCTTCGGCATCGGCACCGTGCTGATGGCTGCGCTCACAGGCGGTGCGGCGCTGGTGCTGCGCGCGAGCTTTTCGCCGGCCGACATGCTGCAGGCGCTGGCGCACGAACAGGTGTCGAACCTGCTGGGCCCGCCGACCATGTACGCGCGCTTGCTGGCGCACATCGAGGCCGAGAACGCCGCGCCGCGCTTTGCGCAACTGCGCTACGTGTACACCGGCTCCGCGCCGCTCGACCCTGGCCTCAAGCAGCGTGTGGAGCAACTCTTCGGTCAGCCACTGCACTACGGCTACGGGCTGTCGGAGTACGCGGGCTCGGTGTTTCTCACGCGCACCGAGGCGCCGCGCGCCGACACCTCGGCCGGCTACGCGGTGGAGGGCGGCGAGGCGCGCATCGTGTCGCTCGAAGGGCGCGAGGTGGCGAGTGGCGGCACCGGCGAAATCTGGCTGCGCGGCCCCGGCCTCATGCTGGGCTACTTTCGCGACCCCGCCGCCACCGCGCTGGTGATGCGCCCCGGCGGCTGGTACGCCACCGGCGACCTGGGCCGGATCGAGGCGGACGGCGCGCTGTTCGTGGTCGGGCGGCTGAAGGAAATGATCATCCGCTCGGGCTTCAACGTGTACCCGGCGGAGATCGAGGCGGTGATCGGCCGCTTCGACGGCGTGCACCAGTGCGCGGTGGTCGGCGTGCCCGAGGCCGACGGCAACGAGCAGATCGTCGCCTTCGTCGAACTGAAGCCGGGCGCCGCGCTCGACGAGGTGGCGCTGCGCGCGCACATGGTGGAGCACCTGTCGCCGTACAAGCGCCCGGCGCGCGTCGAGGTGATCGATGCGATGCCGACCACGGCCAACGGCAAGCTGCTCAAGCGCGTCCTGCAGGAGCGCTGCCGCGTGGCGGGTGATGTGGCGAGGTGACTTGGCGAGATGAGGGGAGGGGAGGGCGCTGCTCGGTCTTCTCCTGCAAGCAGGCGCGCCGGCGTCCTCCAGGCCATGCCCCGCGCAGGCCGCACCGTGGTGTCTTCTACAAAGGAAAACACCATGGCCGATGACCTGAGCAAGCGAGGGCCGCAGGATGCCGCCCGCATCAACGTGAACGAGCTGCACGAAGTGCGCTACTGGACCCAGACGCTGGGCGTGACCGAGGCCCAACTGCGCTCGGCCATTGCCGCGGCGGGCGTGGAGGTGAAGGACGTGCGCACCTACCTCGGCAAGCCCTGAGCCGCGCTGACAGACCGAATGGCCTTGCGCGCGGCGGCCTTCGTAGGTGCGCTCCTACGCCTGTGACCCAGGGCCGGCACGATACTTGTATTTCCCCTTGTTTCAGGAAGTACCCACCGTGACCGTGCCGATGAACCCGACCGCCGTGGCCGCCGCGCGATGAAGTCTTCACCCAGCGCGCGCAGCTGGATCGCCGCCGGCGTGCGCCACGAACTCCTGACCCGGGCCTTGCCCGCCCTGCGGCACGACATGGCGGCGCCGGTCTCGGTGATCCGCATGGCGCTGCTGATGCTCAAGCGCCAGGTGGCCGCGCCCACTGTCGACGCGGCTGCCTGCGAAGAACGCGTAGCCCTCATCGACAACCAGGTCGGCGAACTGGTGCTGGCCATCCGCTCGCTGCGCGACTGGGAACTGGCCACCACCGACGACGGCATCACCCGCAGCGCGCTCGTGGGCCAGTGCGTGATGCTGATGCGTTCCGCCTTCGACCTGCATGGCGTGTCGCTGGAAGTGGACGCCGCGCTCGACCCGCAGGAAGACGAACACCGCTGGCCCGCGGCCGCCGCGCTGCGCTACCTGTTCCTGGGCGCGCTGGGCTACCTGCACGACGGCGCCGACGAAGCGGGCGCGATCCGCATCGAGCCGGACGGCGCCAACGCGCTGCGCCTGCAGGCCGTGAAGCGCGACCCGGGCACCTCCCCGTCGGTGCTCGACGCCCATCGCGCACCGCGCGCGCTGGCCATCGATGCCGTGGCGCTGCAGAGCCTGGCCGACGACCTGGGCTATGCCGTGACGCTCGACGGCGACAGCGTGCGCCTGGTGCTCGCCACCGGCAACTGAGCTTTCTTGCCGCCGCGCGCGGCCGAGGGCTTGCGCACTGCGGAGGGTTTCACAACAGCCGAGACCTTGCGCGTGGCGCGCCCCGTGGTCTTGCGACTCGTCTTCAAGAAAGCCAGCATCCGCCGTTCCGCCGCATGCAGCCCGCGCGACGGCCGGGCCTGGGTGCTGCCGCCGATCTTCTCGAACAGCGCGCCCGTGGCATCGTCGCCGTCCGACAGCGCGCTGCCCAGCGCCAGCACGGCCGGATGCACATAGGCCTTCTTGCAGACCGCGGGCGTGTTGCCCAGTTGCTTGGCCACGGCCGCCAGGATGTCCTTGGCGCTGTAGCGGCTGCCATCGCTGGCGGCGCGGCCGGGCTCGCAGGCCAGGCGCGTGAGCTCCAGTGCCTGCACCGTGCCGTGCCAGGTGCGGAAGTCCTTCGCGGTGAAACGATCGCCGCGCGCGGCCTCGGCCAGGTAGTCGTTCACGTCGGTGGAAGACACCGTGTGCGGCGCGCCTTTCTCGTCCGCGTACTGAAACAGCGCCTGCCCCGGCAACTGCTGGCACTGGCGCACCACCTTGGCCACGCGCGGGTCGTCGAGCTTGGCGTCGTGCATCACGCCGCTCTTGCCGCGAAAGCGCAGCCGCAGCGCCTGGCCCTGCACCGCCGCATGGCGGTTGCGCAGCGTGGTGAGGCCGTACGAGCCGTTGGTGCTCGCGTATTCCTCGTTGCCCACGCGCAGCAGCGTGGTGTCGAGCAGGCGCACCACGGCGGCCAGCACCTGGTCGCGGCCGGGCGTCTTCTGGCCGCGCGGCAGCTTCAGGTCGCGTGCCACGCGGGCGCGAATGCGCGGCAGCGCCAGCGCGAATGCCTCCAAGCGGTCGAACTTGGTCTCGTCCTTCATCGAGCGCCAGTTGGCGTGGTAGCGGTACTGCTTGCGCCCGCGTGCGTCGATGCCGGTAGCCTGCAGATGGCCGTTGGGCAGCGGGCAGATCCACACCTGTGTGTAGGCCGGCGGAATGGCCAGCATGCGGATGCGCGAAATTTCGTCGGCGTCGCGCAGCCACCGGCCCTTGGCATCGCGGTAGCGAAACCGCTCGCCGTGCTTCAGGCGCTGGATGCCGGGCATCTCGGGCGTCACGTAGACCAGGCCGTTGGCGATGGGCGTGGGCTTGGACGGTGGCCTGGCGGGCTTGAGAGACGGAGCGGGCTGCAAGGAAGGTGTGGTGGCCGGCATGGGGTGGAAGTGATGACGTGACACCCCGCTTTTGCCAGCGCCGACAATCGCCGGTTGTAGGACGCCGCAAGCGCCGACGGTGCGCTGGGCGCGCTTGTTGCTCTTGCCGTGGCGTGTTTTCCTTTTCATATTGAGTTCCCCAATGACTGCCCTCAAGCCCTCTCTTTTCACCGCCCGCTGGCTCGCGGTACCTGCCGCCGTGTTGCTGTTCACGGCGTGCGCGTCCACTTCGACGCCCACTGCCACCGCAACCCCGGGCGCCTCTGCATCCGCCACGCCGGCCGCTCCGGTGAAGGTCAAGGTCTTCGTCGCCGCCATGTTCGAGATCGGTCAGAACACCGGCGACCGCGCCGGCGAGTTCCAGCACTGGTACGAGCGTTACTGGAAGGGCGCCAAGCCCATGACCGTGCCCGGCGCGCTGCAGCCCGTGTACTGCAACGCCGACGGCGTGTGCGGCGCGGTGCTGGGCATGGGCAAGGTCAACTCGTCGTCGTCGATGCAGGCCATTCTGTTGAACCCGCAGCTCGACTTTTCGCAGGCTTATTACGTGATTTCCGGCGTGGCCGGCACGCCGCCTGCGCGCGGCACCATCGGCGAGGTGAGCTGGGCCACCTGGCTGGTCGACTACGACCTGGGCCACCGTTGGGCGCCCGAAGAAAACAAGGCCGGCGCCCCGACTTTCATGCCGCGCAAGGGGTACGAGGAGTACCGCCGTTTCAAGCTCAACCCTGACCTGGTGACCTGGGCCATGAAGCTGTCGGGCGACACGCCCCTGAAAGACTCCGACGCGGCCCGCAAGTACCGTTTGCGCTACCCGGACGCCGCAGCGCGCCGCGCCCCGTTCGTGGGCACCGGCACGCACATGACGGGCGACACTTTTTTCCACGGCCCGGGCATGTCGAAGCAGGCGCAGTACATCGCCAAGCTTTACGGTGCCGACGACTACGTGATCACCGAGATGGAGGCCGCTGCCATCACCCTGGTCATCAAGCGCACGCACGGCACGGACCGTGTGATGAGCCTGCGTGGTGCGGTCAATTTCGACCAGGGCAGTCCGAAGGAAACCACGTTGCAGCATCTGGACCCGGCGCCTGGGGAGACGGCGGGCGGGTTTGCTGAAACTGTGGAAAACATCGAGCTGGTCGGCTCGCGTGTGGTCGACCACATTGTTGGGAACTGGGCTGTTTGGTCTGCTGGCGTTCCCAAGCCCTGATTGGGGCGGCGGCTGTTCAGGGCGTGTGCACAGGCCGCCGGGTGCTCCCCTCCGCGAATGTCCCCCGGCCTTCGGGCTACCGCACCTCCTCCTTTGTTTCGCTGCGGGGAGCACCCGACGCCCTGTGCACTGGGGCACGCTGCTGGTGATCGCACGATCAACGACCGCTCCGCATAACGCTCAGGAGGGTGGGGTGCCTTGCGCAGCGAAATAAAGGAGGAGGGGCGCAGCCCCGGGGGACATTCGCGGAGCAAGGTACCCCGCCCTCCTGAGCGCGCCCTGAACAGTGCGCGCGACGCTTCAAGGCACAGCAGGTAGCAAATGCCAAGTGACAGTGAAGTCGAACGGCGTCCACCGACTGACCGGAACCCCCGCCTGCCGCAACCCGCGTCCGCTCCACGTGTTGCAGGTCTCGAAGAGGTTGTAGCCTCCGTTGGCTTCGTAGAACGCGTCCTGGTTGTCGTAGTGCGCGCCCGCAATCGGCGTGGCCTGACCCTGCGGCAGCGCGGCGCGAACATAGTCCACCAACTGCGCGTACTGCACCTGCGACAGCGGCACGGCAAAGGCCCCGCGCCCCAACTGCGCGCGACGCAAATAACTCACATGCACCAGCGCCCGGTTGCCGCCCGACAGCGCCCCGAAAGCACGCCGGGCCGTCAGGTCGCCCCACGTCGGCGTATTCAGGTAGAACTCGCGGTCGCCCCAGCCGATGGCGATGAACTCGGCATCGGGCGGCGGTGCGCGAAAGTCCTTCAACGGGAACACCTGCAACCAGTCGACCGTGGCCGAGCGAATCGGGAACACATAGTCGGTGTGCACACCGTTGCTCAACACCCAGGCCTGCACTTCGGCAGGCACGCCTGCAGACGCTTCGTTCGACGGCTTCGCATTGGCCGGCCAGAAGACCAGCGCGCTGGCCGTGGCCACATACAGGCCGACCAGGCCGATCAACCCCAGCAGGGTGAATGCAATGCTCGCAAGCCAGCGTTTGCGCATGCCGTCAGAACAAGGAAGCCGTGGTCGCCACCGGCTCCGACGCCGCGCGCTGCGCTCCGGCGGGTGCCAATGCCTCCGGGCTGCCGGCCTTTGCCAGCGCCCCCACGCGCACGCCCAGCAGCCGCAGCGGGCGCTCCAGCGGCACGCGCTTCAGGCACTGGCCGCCGGTCTGGCGGATGGTTTTTGCGTCAGCGGTGAAACGCTCGATGGTCTGGTCGCGCGTGGCGATCTTGAAGTCGTCGTAGCGCAGCTTGATGCCGATCGTCTTGCCCACATAGCCCTTGCGCTGCAGATCGTCGGCCAGCTTCTCGCACAGCTGCGTGAAGATCGCGCCCAGCTCGGCGCGGTCGCGCACGGCGTGCAGGTCGCGCTCGAAGGTGGTCTCGCGGCTCATCGACACCGGCTCGCTCTCGGTCACCACGGGCCGGTCGTCGCGGCCCCAGGACACCTCGTGCATCCACGCTCCGGTGGCCTTGCCGAAGTGGGCGACGAGCCAGTCGCGGTCGTGCGCCGCCAACTGGCCCACGGTCTCGATGCCCAGGCGCTTGAGCTTTTCGTCGGCCTTGGGGCCGATGCCGTTCACCTTGCGGCACGGCAGCGGCCAGATGCGGCTTTGCAGGTCGTCTTCGTACACCACCGAGATGCCGTTTGGCTTTTCGAACTCGCTCGCCATCTTGGCAATGAGCTTGTTGGGCGCCACGCCGATGGAACAGGTCAGGCCGGTGGTGCCCAGAATGGCCTTTTGCAGCAGTCGCGCCAGCGAGCGCCCGCCGTCGCGCTGGCCGCCGGGCACGTCGGTGAAGTCGATGTACACCTCGTCCACGCCGCGGTCTTCCATGAGCGGCGCCACCTCCAGAATCACCTGCTTGAAGGCGCGCGAATAACGCCGGTATTCGTCGAAGTCCACCGGCAGGATGACGGCCTGCGGGCACAGCTTGGCGGCCTTCATGAGGCCCATGGCCGAGCCCACGCCGAACTGGCGCGCCGGGTAGGTGGCGGTGGTGATCACGCCGCGCCCGGTGTAGTCCTTCAGCCGCGGGAACGAATCGACCGGAATGTCGGCCAGCGTGCCGCCTTCGGGCAGGTCGCGAATGGCCTCGTCCACGCGCCGCCGCCCGCCCCCGATCACCACCGGCAGCCCCTTGAGCTGCGGATAGCGCAACAACTCGACCGAGCCGTAGAAGGCGTCCATGTCGAGGTGCGCGATGCGGCGGATGGGCGGTGTCCTGGAAGACGGATTCGAAGAACTCACGGAAACAATTGTCTCGCGCCCGGACGCTGTGTGCGCGCGCGGGGCGATTCGCTCAGCGTTTTTCCACCGTCACCAGCAAGGGCGAGTCGAACATGGCCACGGGCGAGATCACCGGCTCGTCCATGGGCACCGTGTCGCCGTAGCGTTCGCGCATCTTGGCGCGCACCGCCGGGTCGGTCAGGTTGAATTGGCGGATCTTCTGCAGCTCGCCGATGCGCACGCCCAGCGCGCGCTGGTAGAGCTTCCACACCAGCTCGGAGCAGTAGATGCGCTGGTCCGACCATTCGAAGGTCAGGTCGTAGGGGCGGCCTTCGAACTCGGCGGTTCTGGCTTGCAGGCGGGCGATGGCGCCGGGGGTCAGCAGCGTGTCGGCATTGCGCAGGCGCTTGGCCACGTAATGCCCGCCGTTGCCGCGCGCGGTCCACTGCGCCAGCGGCGTGTAGCGCACGGTTTGCACCGCCTCGAACACATAGGGCTTGCCGTCGCGCAAAAGCACGATGCCCATGTGGCTGTAGCGCGAACCAGTGGCGCGCTGCACGGCCACGCTCTGCGCGGAGCGGGAGGTGTGAAAGACGATGTCGCCGTTCTGCAGCGCGGTGGCCGCGTGGCTGGCCTGGAACGAGAGGGCGCACAGGATCAGCGCGAGCGCTGCGGGGGGCTTGAAGGTCATTTGCCGGGCATTGTGCGGCACCGACCTGGGCACTCCGCGCGCGTGTCGGGTTGGCGCCGACCGCGCCATGCCCCCACGGCAGTCTTGTCCCAACCTGACCGCCACCTCCAGCCCCGGCGGGTCATTGCTTGCGCACTGCAGCATGCCGGTGCCATCATGCGCGCCATGCAAACCGTCGCCTCCATCCTCTGGCGCAGGCTCGATGCACCGGGTCACGATGCCTGCCGTCTCGAACGCAACGCCTCGGCCTGGCAGCTCGACGGCGCGGCCGTGTTCCGCCTTGAAGACGGCCGCATCGGCCAGCTGCACTACCGCGTGCGGTGCGACCTGCACTGGCACACGCAGTGGGGCACGGTGCGCGGCTGGCTGGGCACGTCGGCGGTCGACCTGTCGATCGTGCGCGACGCGCACGGCCACTGGAAGCTCAACGACGAGGCCGTGCCGGAGCTGTCGCATTGCGTGGACCTGGACCTGGGCTTCACGCCCGCCACCAACCTGCTGCAGCTGCGCCGGCTCAACCTGTCGCAGGGCGAGAGCGCCGATGCGGCCGCGGCCTGGCTCGACGTGGACGGCGGCGGCGTGCTCAGCGAGCTCACGCAGCGCTACCAGCGCACGGGTGCCGCCGAATACGCCTACCAGGCAAAGCGCTTCGACTACGCGGCCACGTTGGGCGTGACGGAAGACGGGTTCGTCAGCGACTATCCGCGGCTCTGGGTGGCTGAAAAGTAGCCGGTCAGTCGAACTGCGACCGGTCGCCCGCCACCAGCTCGCGGTTGCGCCGCAGGTCGGCGGCGATCTCGCGTGCAAAGTCTTCGCTGCTCCCGCCGGCGGGCAGGTTGTAGGCGTCGTGCAGCCGCTCGCGCACCGTGTCGCTGCGCAGCACGCGGTTGATCTGCGCGTTCAGCCGCTGCACCAGCGCGCCGGGCGTGCGGGCCGGGGCGAAGATGCCGAAGAGCGAGTCGCGGTTGGCCTTCTCGAAACCCAGTTCCGCCAGCGTGGGCACCTCGGGCAATGCCTCGATGCGCGCGGGTGAACCCACCGCCAGCGGCTGGAAGCGCCCGCCCTCGATGTACTGCAACTGCTGGGCCGCCACGTTGGTCGACAGCACCTCGAACTGCCCGCTCAGCGCATCGTTGAGCTGCGGCCCGCCGCCCTGGTAGGGAATGTGCGTGATGTCGGTGCGGCTTTGCACCCGCACCTGCGCCAGCACCAAGTGGCCGATGGTGGCCACGCCCGAGGTGGCCCAGCGCACCGCGCCGGGCTGCTGCCGCGCCTGCGCGACCAGCGCGCCGAAGCCGCGGCCGGTGAAGGCCGGCGTGCCGACCACCAGCACCGGCGTGCGCATGACGCTGGCCACGGGCACGACGCCGCGCAGCGGGTCATTCGATGTGCGGCCGCGCAGCGGCTCGTCCGCCCCATGCGAAATCAGCGGATGCAGCGTGAGCGGGCTGATGGCCGAGAAGGCCAGCGTGCTGCCATCGGGCGCCGAGCGCGCGAGCGTGTCCATGCCCAGGCTGCCGCCCGCGCCGGGGCGGTTCTCGACGAGCACCGGCACGCCCAGCGCCTGCGCCAGCGGCTCGGCCAGCACGCGCGCCATGCCGTCGCTCACACCGCCGGGCGGGTACACCACGATCAGCCGCACCGGCCGGCCCAGCCCGATGCCCGGCGCGGCCTGCAGCCAGTGCGGAACCGCACACGCCGCGGCAACGGCGGTGCCTGCGGCTTGAATGAAACGGCGACGCGCAAGCAGGCTCATGACTGCGGATTCTCGGCCGCCAGCCTGCGCAGCAGCGCGGCGAAATGCTGCGCGGGCAGGTTGTCTTCTTCCGCGCGCGACACCAGCGTGAGCGGCGCGTCCAGCTGCCCGCCGTCGGCCAGCCGCGCATAAGCGATGGCATGCGCGTGCACGCCGGTCATCGAGGCCGGCACGACCGACAGGCCGACACCGGCGGCCACGAGGTTCAGGTTGGTCATCATGCGGTCGACTTCGGCCACCACGCGCGGGCGCAGGCCCTTGAGGTGGCACAGCGCGAGCAGGTCGGCATAGAGGCCGGGGGCGCCCGGGCGGCGCACGAGGATGATGCCTTCCTCGCACAGCTTCGCAAGCGGCAACGGGCGCGCGGCCTTGCCTTTCTTGCCGAGCGACAGGGCCAGGCGGTGGTCGCTGGGCATGGCCACCCACACCGGCTCGCGCAGCAGCGTCTCGAACACCAGCCCTTCGGGCCGCGCCACGGGCACACGCAGCAGGCCGCAGTGCAGGCGGCCGGCCGCCAGCGCGTCGGTCAGTTCGGCGGCGTTGTCCTCGCGCAGTTGCAGTTCCACCGCCGGGTAGGCGCGGCGAAAGGCACGCAGCGCCTCGGGCATGAAGCGGTGCGCCGCGGCCGAACTGGTGAAGCCCACCGCCAGCGTGCCGGACTGCCCCGTGGCCACGCGCGCCATGCGCTGTTTCATGGCTTCCATGTCCTGCAGCATGCGCAGCGCCTCGGCTTGAAACAGCCGGCCCGCATCGGTGAGCGCCACGCCGCGCGGATGGCGGCGAAACAGCAGCACGCCCAGCTCGCGTTCCAGCGCCTTGATCTGCAGGCTCAGCGGCGGCTGCTGGATGCCCAGTTGCTCGGCCGCACGCGTCATGTGGCCGGTCTCGGCCACGGCGGCGAAGTAGCGAAGCGCTCGAATGTCCATATTTTTTTAGTATGAGAAGTGCCTTGTTATTTTATTTGACCCTAGGTCACTGCGAATCTATCGTCCGGCCGCCCATTCAAAAAAGCAGCCCACCGAGGCTGCATGCCGGAGACAAATTCATGCGTACAGCGCGCCCCGCACCCAGGCTTTGTGCCGTTCTTTGCGCCATCGGCGTTTCGCTGGTCTTGGCCGCCTGTGGCGGCGGTGGCGGGGGAGGGGGAGGGGGCGGCAGCTTCTTTCCGGCCGTGCCCACCACGCCCGACCCGTCCGCCGGCGGCGACAACCCGCCCGCCAACGACCCGCCCGACAACCCGCCGCCCCCGCCCGTGCAACCGGTCGTGGCCCTGTCTCTTAGACACATC
>NNBV01000774.1_pt1 | contig 20368 bp, 16 predicted proteins | sample 1173771 | NCBI WGS metagenome assembly NNBV01 (sample SAMN07173938, study PRJNA388173) | plant metagenome | isolation source: symbiotic tissue sample KVS11 | place: Norway: Troms, Kvaloya island | reverse complement strand
TTGCAGACGCTGGCAACGTCCGGATTCAGCCGGTTCAATTTTGGCAGCATGCGCGCGGTCAATTGATCTTTACGGAACCTTTTGGAGGCGGGCTTGCAATCCAATGCCCAGGGCGTTGGAGGCCGTCTATCTCCCAACGGATCGGCCTCGGCGGGTCATGCAACGGCAGCCCGCTGCAAACAATCTTCCACGGGCGATTGTGAGTTCGAAGCACGATGTCTGATCCAGCTCGGCGACGCATTCCATATTGAAAAACGCCCCGCGTTTCATCGCGAGGCGTTCTGCATGTGGTCAACACAGCCGCTTCGGCTGCCCATCACCCGACAGAGTTCAGGCCTTGGGGATCAATTTCATGGCGTTGTCCATATGGGTCGTGCAGGCCTTCATGTCCTTCTTGGCCATCATATCGTTGGCCATGGTGACTTCCTTCATGGCGGCCGTCTTCTTGGTCGCGTCCGTCATCTTGGCGGTGTCGGTGTCCAGCTTGGTCAGCTCGGCCTGGGTGCAAGTCATTGGCATCGCGGGCGTCGCAGTCTGCGCCTGAACCGGCGACAGAGCGAACGTGATGCCGAGAGCAGCAAGCGTAAGGGTGGTTTTGAACATGTTGTTTTTCCCTGCTGGATCGAATCGATCCTACAGATGGAACATATTCGCTAATTTTTAGTTCCTTATTCGTCATGTAATTTGAAATATCTATCTCTTTTAATACATATCGACGCCGACGGATTTATTTTCAATCTGATTCCGGTGCAGTATGAATTTCGCCAGAACGAACGGATTGCAAACTCCTTGGCGGTGGAAATTGATTTCGGCGTCGGCTTCTGAGGCATTTTCTGGTGGAATGCTAGGAGCGTGTTTCGATGCTTCAGCAGCACCCCATAGGTAAGCGCGATAAAAATCGATCAGGATGCGAGCCGAAAAAGACAGGATCCCTCACCATGTGCCTTCATGACTGACCGCCTGCCCAGCATCATCGTCATCGGCGCCTCGGCTGGGGGCATCGAAGCCCTGCGCGCGATCGTCGGCGACTTGCCTGGCGATTTTCAGGCCGCCGTGTTCGTGGTCGTGCATCTGGGTGCGCATAAGAGCCAGCTGCCCTGGCTGCTCGAACAGATCGGGTCCCTGCCGGTGGTTCACCCCGTCGATGGCGACGCGGTTCGGGGCGGGATGATCTTCGTCGCGCCGCCGGACCGTCACATGATCATTCGGGACGGCAGGATCGGGCTGACCATCGGGCTCACGAAAGGCCCGCGCGAGAATTGGGCGCGTCCGGCGATCGATCCGCTGTTTCGCAGCGCGGCGGCAAGCCGGGGCGCCAATGTCGTCGGCGTGATCCTCAGCGGCGGGCTGAACGATGGCTCCGCCGGTCTCTACCAGATCAAGGAGAGCGGCGGCGTTACGATCGTGCAGGATCCCGAGGAGGCGATCAATCCGAGCATGCCGCGCAGCGCGCTGACGAATGTCGCGATCGACCATTGCTTGCCGGCGGCGGAGATCGCGTCCCTGCTCGTCGATCTCGTCGCGAGGATGGCTGCCGCCGACGCAGGCACGCCGCATCCCGGGACCGTGGCGAGGGAGGAGGAGGTGATGACGGCTTATACCAGTGACCAGCCCATCGCGGTGACCTGTCCCGATTGCGGCGGCGCGCTGCGTCGCCTGCAGCTCGGCCGGCTGACGCAGTTCCGCTGCCATATCGGGCATGTCTACACAGCGGAAGTCATGCTGGCGGCGCAGTTCCTGGCGACGGAGCAGTCGCTCGGCGCGGCGATGCGGTCGCTGCGGGAGCGGGCCGAACTCTGCCGGCACATGGCCCAGAAGACGGATAGCAAGCCGGCCAGCGTGTCCGCCTGGGACACCGCGATGCAGGAGGCCTTCGACCAGGCCGATACGGTCCGGCAGTTGCTGGAGCGCGAATGGACGCTGCCCGATGGCAGCGGAGTCGTCGAAAGCGCGGGTGCCGTGACCGCCTCCTGACGCGAGGTGATACCGCGCTGCGCCGAATTGTTCACCGCTCACCTGTCTTTCGGTCTAAGCTGCGTCAGGTCGGGGGGCTAGGCGGCCCGGCAACTTGCATCATCGTCGGCATCGACCCGGGCGCGCCTTGCGGAGAGGCGCACTCGTTCCTGACGCGCATCATCGTAATCAAGCGGATCTCATGACCGAACAGAGCCGCGTCGAGGCGTCGAACCCTATGCTAAAGCCGGACTCTGGGTCAGCGGACCGGCCTGGCACCAGCGCAGCCGCTACCGGCCTGCTGGTCGGCATCGGCGCGTCCGCCGGGGGGCTGAACGCCTACAAGACCTTTCTGGCGGCCATGCCGGCCGATAGCGGGATGAGCTTCGTTCTGGTCCAGCACCTGGCGCCGGACCACAAGAGCATCCTGACGGATCTGCTCGCGCAGGTTACCGACATGCCGGTGGTGGAAGCCAAGGACGGGGTCAAGGTCGCGGCGAACACCGTCTATGTGATCCCGCCCGACGCGACCCTGACCCTGCTCGACAGGCGCCTGCGCGTCGAGACACCGGCGCCGCCGCGCGTCCGCCGGCGGCCGATTGACAGCTTTTTTTCCTCGCTCGCGCAGGACCAGGGCGAGAACGCCGTCTGCATCGTCCTGTCGGGCACCGGCAGCGACGGCGCGCTCGGCCTTGCCGCGGTCAAGCAGCATGGCGGCCTGACGCTGGCCCAGGCCGAGTTCGACCACGTCGTGATGAGCGGCATGCCCCAGAGCGCCAGCGCCACCGGCTTCGTCGATGAGGTGATCCCGGTCGAACAGATGCCGGCGCGGCTGATCGAGCACCAGCGCCATCTGTCTTCGGTTGCGTCGCGCAAGGACGGGGAGGGCACGCGTCGCGATGCGAGCGAGCATCTCGTCGAGATCAGCGCCCTGCTGCGCGCCCAGATCGGCCATGACTTCGTGCACTACAAGGAAAAGACGCTGGTGCGCCGCGTCCAGCGCCGGATGCAGGTGCTTCAAATCGACGAGGTGCGCGACTACATCAATCGGCTGCGCGAGGATCCCGCCCAGATCGACCTGTTGTTCCGCGAGCTTCTGATCGGGGTGACGCAATTCTTCCGCGATCCCGCGGCCTTTGCCGCGCTGCAGGAGGCACTCGAACTGAAGTTCGCCGCCGATCCGCCGCCCGGACCCGATTTCCGGATCTGGGTGCCCGGCTGCGCCACCGGCGAGGAGGTCTATTCGCTCGCCATCCTGATCAGGGAGGTCGTCGGGCAGCGGCGGAATGGGCCACGGATCCAGATCTTCGGCACCGATATCGACGATGCCGCGGTCGCCTTTGCCCGCCAGGCGCGCTACCGCCGGATGACCGGCGTGACGCCGGAGCGTCTCGCCAGATGGTTCGCCAAGGATGGCGACGAGTATTTCCCGGTGAAGGAGATCCGGGAGATGTGCGTGTTTTCAACCCACAGCGTCACCAAGGATCCGCCCTTCTCGAAGCTGGACCTGATCTCCTGCCGCAACCTGCTGATCTATATGAACGCCGATCTCCAGGACCGCGTGCTCAAGACCTTCCACTATGCGCTGAAGCCCTATGGAACGCTGCTTCTGGGCCCCTCCGAGAGCATGACGCGCCAGGCCAGGCTCTTCACCAACACGGACAAGAAGCACCGCATCTTCCAGCGCGAGGACGCCGATGCGTCGCCTCCCGAGATCGCGCCCCGGGCCTCGTCACAGGCGAAGCCGCAGGTCCAGAGCGACCCGCCGCCAGCGCCGGGCGAGGACCGGATCGACCGGGCCGCGCGGCGGGCGCTGGAGAAATACTCGCCGGTCTATGTGGTCATCGACAGGCACAACGACATCCTGCGCTTTTCCGGCGGGGAGGCAGGCCGCTATCTCGAACCGTCGACGGGGACGGCGAGCCTTAGCCTGTTCGGCCTGCTCCGGAAGGCGTTGCGCCCCGTCGTGCGAACCGCCGTCCAGCGGGCGGTCGCCACCAAGGAGCCGATCGTGAATGACGCTGTCGCGGTTAGGATCGACGGTCAGAACCGGGCCATCACCATCATCGTCGAGCCGCTGGCGGAAGCCGGCCACTGCGTCATCGCGTTCCGGGACGACGGGCTGCGCGCCACTGGCAAGGCCGGCCGCGGCGCCAGCCAATCCGCGACGGATGTGCTGGAGCACGAAATCAAAACCATCCGGATGCAGTTGCAGTCGGCGATCGACGAACTGGAGATGACCAACGAGGAGCGGCGGTCGGCGACGGAGGAGTACCAGTCGGCCAATGAAGAGCTGCAATCCTCGAACGAGGAACTGGAAACCTCCAAGGAGGAGATGCAGTCGATCAATGAGGAACTCCAGACCGTCAACACCGAGGTGATGAGCAAGAACGAGACGCTGACGCGCCTGAACAGCGATCTGAAAAACCTGCTGGACAGCACCGAGATCGCCACCAGCTTTCTCGACAAGGATCTGCGTATCAAGAGCTTCACGCCGAAGATGACCGACATCTTCAACCTGCGCGAGTCCGATCGCGGCCGGCCGATCACGGACATCACCTCCATGCTCGGCTATGACCAGATCGAGGATGATGCGCGCGAGGTGCTCCACGACCTGGGCGTCATCGAGCGCGAGGTCCAGGTCAAGCATCACGGCATGAGCTTTCTGATGCGCATGCGGCCGTACCGCACCATGGACAATGTCGTCGATGGCGTCGTGATCACCTTCATCGACATAAACGAACGCAAGAAGGCGGAAGAGACGCAGGATCTGCTCGTGCGCGAGCTGAACCATCGGATCAAGAACCTGTTCGCGGTGACGAACGGCGTGGTTTCGCTCAGCGCCCGCTCCGCGACCGATCCCAAGACCATGGCGGAGGCGATCCGGGGCCGGCTCGAGGCGCTTGCCCGTGCCCACGAGTTGATCCTCCCGGCGCTGACCCATGCCCCTAACGCTGGCCAGCAGACAACTCTGGATGCCCTGGTGAGCGCGATTTCCTCACCCTATCGGCCGCCGGCCGGGCAACAGGACCGCTTCACGCATGGGGGGCCAGCCGTGCCGATCGGCGGACAGGCCGTCACCAGCCTGGCGCTCGTGCTGCACGAACTGGCGACCAACGCGACCAAATACGGGGCTTTGTCCCTGCTCGACGGCCACGTCGCCATCACCTGGTCGGTCGATGCAGGCAAGCTTTCAATGACATGGGCGGAAAATGGTGGGCCTGCAGTAGGCGGCGTTCCGCCCAATCAGGGCTTCGGCAGCCTGCTGGCGCGCCGCAGCATCGAGGGGCAGCTCGGCGGCGTACTGACCTATGACTGGAAGCCCGAAGGGCTGATTGTCAGTCTCTCTGCCCCGATAGAACGATTGCTTCAGTAAATGAGTTCACTCTAATCGCAGGCTCCGTTCGCGCTCCGGAGTTCTGACGATGAGACGGTCTGCCGATTCTGCAGGCAGGCCGTCGCTTCGACGTTGTCCGACTGCCTCAGGGACGAGGCACAGATCTTTAAATGTCTCAGATGGTCGCTTTCGGTCGTACCACTGTCGCTTTCCGGAGGTCCGCTTTCGGGCTTAGAATTAGAGTCTGCTTCTGGCGCATCCCGGCCGAGATACCTCCCCGAAAGATGACAGCGACAGCTTGTAGCATGGATGGTATCGCAAATCGCGCTTGAGCCTCCAGCAGCGCCTGCGATCATCAGGGCCAAGTTATGTCAGGGTGAAACTCCCAGCAGTAGCGTTTCCAAAGCCCGGGACCGTCAGTCGCTTGCGGGCATCCGGTCCTCCATCAAGGCGAGCGGGACGGCGAGCGAGGCTTCAGGCCGCCAAGTGCTCCGTCTCGTGCTCGAAATGAACATAGGTCCAGCCATTCGTTGCGTGGTAGCGCCAGGCTAGACGGCCCTCATCGTCCATCGTGAACAGCGTCAGCCAGCCGTGGTCGAACAGCGCCCGGAGGTTCGGGTGCTTCGCGAGGACGCCGAGGATCGCTTCACGCGGGGCAGCGATGACGACGGAGAGGCGAAGCGGCTCGTGAACGAGCTGCTCGCCGTCATGGACCGACTGCCAGGGCAGGCCGCCGCGCAGAAGGCCGCCATTGCCTTCGAACACGCCGATCCCGCCGACGACGTTGTGCAGCAGCTTGTTGCCGGCGCCGAAGGCCGCCGGTGCGACGGCGGAGCCGTAATACTGCAGGCTGATCCAGCTCGCGACGACGACGGGCGCGGTCAGGATCAGTTCGAGCACCTTGAACCCGGTGTCGGCGCGCCAGTCATAGCTGTGTAGGAAGGCGCGCCCGGCCAGGGAGGCCCCCGCCGTGTGACGGCGCGGGGCGGCGATAAAGGCCTTGCAGCCGGCCAGCCCCCATTCCGGCCGGACCTGCGCCCAGTCCCGGCCGCGCCGGGCGACTTCGGCCTCCCCGGCCGCGACGGGCAGGCGCAGCGCGCGCTCGGTCCGGGCGAGCCGTCCGGCGGACGCCAGCAGCGAGGCCAGCCTGGCGAGGTCGGCGGCGTGCGATGGCGGCAGAGCCTCCCGGTCGAACAGCGTGACCTTGTCGCTGACCGTATCGTGCAGACCCGCGACGAAGCGCGTATCGGCCGGGATCTCGATCCCCTGCGCCGCGAGGCCGGCGCGGACCTCGTCGTCGTTCAGCAGCCCGGCCAGAAGGCGGGCGTTGACGTCGCCGGGGAAACCGCCGCATGCGCCGCATTGCAGGGCGCTGGCATGGGCGTTGTTGACCAGCCGCGCGCCATGGCCGGCCATCAGCACCAGCCGGGCGAAGCGCGAGGTCCGCGACATTGCGCGCAGGATCGTCGCCGCCATCTCGATCCGTTGCGCCGCAGTGACCGACGCGTCGAGCCGCGGCGCCGTCCGGTCGCCGTTCGGGCGATGATCGGCCGTGACAGAGTCGTGGAAGAGCTTCCATAGATAGAGCGGGCCGCTGGCCTCGACGAAGGCGAAGGAGGAGACCGCGGCGCGCTTGAAGCGGCCCCAGGCGCGCTTGGCGCGGGCGCCGATGCGCTGCTTCTCCTCTGTCGCTTCGCCGGGGACGTCGCAGGTGAAGGAGCCGAGGCCGGGCTTCAGGAGCACCGGCAGTCGCGCCTCGTCACTGAGGGACCCGAGCCGGCGATGCGAGACGCCGAGGCCGAAGAAACCGGCGAAGCCCAGCGTCTCCACGCCCAGATCGAGCGATTCCAGCGCGCGGCGGATGACCTCGGAGCGGACGTCGATGCAGAAGGCGGCCTGCACCGAGGGGCGCGCCGGCGGCTCCTTCTGAGAAACGGCCGGCCGCCAGGCCGCGAAGAACCGGCGCTGTTCGGCGCGGTCATAGGCCTCCTGCAGCAGCGCGTCGATGATCTGGTCGGTGCTGGGCTCGACGGGGGCCGCATGGGCGTCGATCGCCTGCCGCCAGGGCTCGGCGATCTGGCGCCCGAACTGCGCCTGCAGGGCCGCTTCGAAGGCGAGTGCGATCGCGAGCAGGTCGGTGATGGTCGGGTCGGTTCCGCCGTCGCGCTCCGCCTGCCAGTGCATGTGGCGGGCATATTGCGCCCAGCCGCCGAGCCCGGTCAGGAGCGCGGTGAAATAGCTCTCAACCGCGGCCTGCGGCAGGCCGAGCGCGAGGCAGGCGCGCCGGATCGCCGCCGGGGCTGCCAGCGGCTCCCGCGAGATGCGCAGGCAGAAACCCTTCAGCCCCGCGATCTCGGGCGAGAGGTCCTGGGTGGCGAAGGCGCGCCAGGACTCATAGGCGCCGGTCGCCACCGTCTTGGGCCACATCGCTTGGCCGAGATCGAAATGGCCCGACGCCCAGGCGCCGATCCGGTCAGCGACGAAGCCGGGCCAGTCGATGCCGGTGGCGTCGGCGCAGAGCCCGGCGACGGTCGGGATTGGGGCCGGGCGCGCGGGGTCCTCGGCGAGGGCCGCCTCGACCGTGGCGACATCGGGCGCGTCCGGCATCTCGGCGACGGCGGCGGCAAGGTCGGCCGGCGTGATCTCACCCGCCTGCCAGCGCTCCCGGTAGAAGCTGCGGGGCATGGTGACGGGGATGCCCCCGGCCCGACCGAGGCGCGCCGCTGCGCAGGGCAACGCCTCCCCGGCGAGGCCAAGAAAGGGGTTCACTGCGACGGAGGCCGAAAGCGGCCAGAGCGGCGGGATGATGCGGGCGGCGCGATCGGCCTGCGCCATCAGGGCCGCCTGCAGGGCGTCGTGTCCGGGCTGCGCGTTCATGACGGGCTCGTTTCGCTGGTCGGGAGGGAGGGGCTGGGCCGCGCCCAGCCGCCGGTGAGGCGGTCTAAGATGGCGTTGCCATAGAGGCCGTTGGCGAGATGGACGCGCAGCCCGGCCAGGGCCGGATGGCCGGCCCAGTGTGGGAACAGCGACTGGGCGAAGGCCACACCGCCGAAGGAGAGCAGCGTCAGCACGATCAGCGCCCATTCCAGCGCCGTCGGCGGCGGGATCGGCGGCAGCGTCGCTGCGGTCAGCCACTGGGCGAAGCGCTGGAGCAGGAAATAGGAGAGCGAGGCGGCGACCGCAGCAGCCGATGTCCGCAGGGTGAGCGCGCGGGGCGCGGCGTCGGCCAGGCCCTGCGCGATCAGATAGGCGACGCCGAAGACGAGGATGGCCCCGAGCGCGATCGCCTGCGGCGACTTGTCGGCGAAGCCGAAGCCGAGCCCGAGCAGGGCGTAGAGCGCCAGCGCAAAGGCGAAGGCCTGCGCGACGACGCGAATGCTGGCAACCGCGACCGGCCCAGGGCGGCGCGTGGCGGCGACCTGCTCCACCGCCCAGCCGGAGGAGAGGAAGGCATGGGCCTTGTAGAGGGAGTGGGCGACGATGTGCAGCAGCGCCAGCGGGAAGAGCGCCAGCCCGCATTGCAGCACCATGAAGCCCATCTGCGCCACCGTGGACCAGGCGAGCGACGTCTTGATCGCCGACTGGGTCAGCATCACCAGGCCACCCAGCAAGGCGGTGAAGCCACCGATCAGCACCAGCGCCGCCAGCGCGCCCGGCGTCGTCAGCAGCAGGTCGGCGAAGCGGATCAGCAGGAAGCCGCCGGCATTGATGATGCCAGCATGGAGCAGGGCCGAGACCGGCGTCGGCGCCTCCATCACTTCGACCAGCCAGCCATGGGCTGGGAACTGCGCCGATTTCAGCAGGGCTGCCGTCACCAGCAGCGCGACCGCCCAGCCCGTCCCGGCGGGCACCGGACCACTGCGCGCCTGCGCCAGGATCGCGCCGATGTCGCCCGTGCCGTAGCCCGCGAACAGGACGAGGCAGGCCAGCAGCAGCGCCGCATCCGCCAGCCGGGCGATGACGAATTTCTTGCGCGCCGCCCGCTGCGCCGCCGGCCGCGCAGGATAGAACAGCAGCAGCCGGTGCAGGCAGAGGCTGGTCGCGATCCATGCCCCGATAAGCTGCAGCAGGTTGCCGGCGCAGACGAGCAGGAGCGCGGCGGCGAGCGTCGCGCAGATCCAGCCCATGAAGCGCCTCTGGCCTGGTTCACCGGCAAGATAGCTGCGGCTGAAGCGCAGGACGACCCAGCCGACGAAGGTGATCAGCAGCAGCATGGTCACACCTACGATGTCGAGGCGCGCCGAGAGGCCAAGGCCGCGGGGGGCGAGCAGCGTCAGCGTGGCGGGGCCGGACAAAGCGAGCTGTGCGGCGGCCCCGAGAGCGACGACGAGCGCCAGCGCCGCGGCGATCTCCGCCAGAAGCCCCTGCCCTTTCGCCGAGGGCGCCTCACGGCGCAGTAGGAATAGAGCCGTCGCAGCGAGGATGGCCGGGGCGAGAAGCGGGAGCGCGAGATGGGACACGGGGAGGCTCACGGGCTGGTTGATCTCGCACCGCAATAACACCGGCTTTGACGCGCTAAAAATTCATTGTTTATGCAATTATGTTCGCTATAATCGAACGATGTCGAGGCTGAACTACAATCACCTTCGCTATTTCTGGATGGTGGCGCGGGAGGGCCATCTCGGCCGCGCGGCGCAGCGTCTCAACCTGACGCAGTCGGCCCTGTCCGTTCAGATCAAGCGCCTTGAGGAGCAGCTCGGCCACAAGCTGTTCGAGCGCGCCGGGCGCGGGCTGCTGCTGACCGAGGCAGGACGGATCGCCCGCGACCATGCCGACATCATCTTCGCCACGGGGGACGATCTGCTCGGTACGCTGCGCGAGAGCGGCCTGTCGCGGCATGTCCTGCGAGTCGGCGCGCAGGCGACGCTGTCTCGCAACTTCCAGCTCGCCTTCCTGCGGCCGATCCTCGGGCGTCCGGATGTCGAGGTCGTCCTGAAGTCGGGCGCGACGCCGGAACTGCTGCGCGCTCTGGCCGCCCATCAGCTCGATGCGGTGCTGACCAACCAGCCGTCGGCAGCAGACCCCGAGCGCGCCTTCTTGACCCACAAGCTCGCCGAACAACCCGTTAGTCTGGTCGGGCGGCAAGACCTCGTGGCGGAGGCCGGAGGCTTCGAGGCCCTGCTCGCGCGCCATCCGGTCATCCTGCCGCCGCCCCACAGCGGCCTGCGCGACGACATCGACGCGCTGATCGACCGGGCGGGCGTCACCCTGCAGATCGCCGCCGAGGTCGACGACATGGCGATGATGCGCCTGCTTGTGCGCGAGGGCGTGGGGCTGGGTGTGCTCCCGCCCATCGTCATCCAGGACGAGCTTTCGCAGGGGCTCCTCGCAATCGGGGCGGCGCTGCCTGGCATTGTCGAGCGCTTCTATGCCGTCACAATCGCCCGGAAATTCCCAAATATTATACTACAAGATCTTCTATTAAGACAGATGCAATGACAGCCCAGCCTCGATAGCCAAGTCCAGATCGATGCCGGCAATATCCTCATCGGGGAGCATTAAGTCCTTTCGAAGTCGCCGCTGAGTCTCCAGGTTCTCGACGACATATCCCCGTATTTTCGCCGATCCCGAGCGCGGCCGCGGGTTCAAGCGTTTTGGCGCAGTCATCCGTCGATTACGCCAAGGCGCAAAGATCTACGAGCTCGCTGCAAATTCTGATATGCGGCTGTCGGGAGAGGTTGTGCTGAGATCGATAAGGGGTCGCTAAGCCTCTCTTCGAAGCGGGTCAGATATCCGGGTCAACCGGATGCGTTGGTCGGCAGTCGTTGGTCGCTTTCCCACCTTGTCACAGCGTCGACCAGTGCGATGAGGTCGGTTTGGTCTGAGGTCCCCTCGGCAGCTTCCTTCAGCTCGCTGACCCGCAAGACTGCTGCTTCGTCGATTTCGATGCTGGTGATGTGGACCGGCACTAACGTGTCCTGCCTGTTGCGAGCGCGGGCATCGAACGCCTGCCGAACCCATAGGTTGCCAGCTGCCCGTGTCGCCAATGCGAATTCCCTAGGGGCCCACCCCCGCCGACGATAAGATCCGGCCATGGCCGAGATCACCCTGCTCCGTGTTCCAAAGGTCGTGGCCGAGGAATACGCCGTCATGGACGGCGACGAGTGCGTGGGCCGGATCATGCACAGCTTCGGTTCGGGGCAGCTCGAGTGGCTATGGGTCATCGCGATCAGCAGCCACGGAGTGACCGGTGATCATGGGCGATCGGCTAGCCGTGGAGGCTGCGAACTTGCGTTCGTTGCAGCTTGGCCAGTCATCGTCGCACTCGTGCCGAAGCTGGATCGTGATGCGCGTAGACGGCTTCGCGCACAGTGACAACGGGCGTGCCGTGTTTCACGCTGAGTTGAGTCGATTTCGGAGGGTCCAATGGATCAGAAATTAAAGCAACGGGTCGATACCGACAATGTCTTCGTCAGGACGCAGACGCAGTCCCTATCCCGAAACCGAAATGTGTCGGAGGCCGACCCATTGTCCGAGGCGCGCGACCCCAATACCGCCAAACTAAAGGAACTGCGCCTGCAAAAAGAGGCATTGGACCGAGAGGCGGCCGCCTCGGCGCCGCCGAAGTCAAAAGCTCGGAAACGCAGGCCAGCGTATCGCTGATGAGGGATCCCAACGCTGTCGATTTCTGGCGTGGCTTTGCGTTGGTGACGATTTTTATCAATCATGTACCAGGGTTGTTTTTCGAGCGTTTCACGCACCGCAACATCTCGATTTCGGACTCCGCCGACCTTTTCGTCTTCCTCGCAGGCTGGGGACTGCGATACGCAGTTGGTCGTTCCGATAGCGAGACGCCGATCAAACATGTCGTTCTGCGGGTCTTTGGGCGCGCAGTAACGCTTTACGCTGCACAAATGCTGATCGTGGTCATCGCAATCGCGATCCTGGGGGCTAGCGCGCGTTTCCTGCAGAACCCGCTGATTCTGGAGTGGATCAACGCGGCTGCGGTTTTCTACAATCCGATTGATGCGCATCTCGGGCTTGCAATTTTGACCTACCAGCTGGGATATTTCGATATCCTGCCACTTTACGTTGTGCTGATGCTCGTTGCGCCCCTCATGGTGCTCATTCATCGCAAAGTGCCGAATTGGCTTTTGCCGATATCTATCCTGATTTACCTTGCAGCCCTGATTTTTCGCCTCAATTTTCCCGCTTGGCCAGGTCGAGGTCAGTGGTTCTTTAACCCATTGTGTTGGCAACTCGTCTTCGTGCTCGGGTTTACGATGGCGCGGGATCATGGACCAGGGCAGTACGTCCGCAAGCACCTCGCGCTAATCCGGTTCGTAGCGTTACCGATCGTCATCGCCGGCGCCTTGATGGTCTGGTTCCAATGGTGGCCGGACCCCACCAAGATGCCATCGCCCCGCCTTCTGTTCGTTCCGAGCAAGACTTACGTGTCGCCGATCCGGCTCATCCAGTTTTTGGCGCTTGTGGTGCTCGTTTCAGCGGCCTATCCGCTCATCGAACGGCACCTGAGTTCCCTGGTTAGGTTTTTGGCAATGCTGGGCCGAAACTCGCTGAACGTGTTCTGCGTCGGCTCTCTGCTCAGCCTTGTTGCTCAGGTCGCGCGCTTATCAGCAAACGCCAACATCGCTATCGATACGGTAATTCTGATTGTTGGGATCGCCCTACTCGGCTTTACTGCCTGGATATCGGAATGGCGTGATCGTCTGGAGCCGAAACCGCGATGAAAAGTGCAGCCACTATTGCTCTGACGCTTGGATTGATCGCGGGCAGCGCGCCGGGCTTTGCTCAATCTCGGCCCGAACTAGCGTCTGGCTGCGCCGTTGCATCAGCCACGTCGGCACCGGCGGTTTCATTGCCTCAGATTGCGACCGCGTTGCGCGAAAATCGCAAGATCAACATCTTGACGATTGGTGCCTCTTCCGCGTCCGCGCGAGGGGCGGGCCGCAATTACTACGATGTCATCGAGACCTACCTCGAAACCGCCTTCAAGGGGCTGGATGTCGAAATCTTGGACCGCGGCGTGTCGGGAGAACTGGCGCGAGATGCAGCAGAGCGTATCAAGCTCGAAGTTGCTCTCAACGAGATCGACCTCGTCCTTTGGCAAGTCGGTACATTTGACGCGATGGCACGGGTACCAACGGATGCATTCGAACAAACACTGATCGATACGACGCGTTGGTTGCGGAGCCGGAAGATCGACGTGGTGCTGATTGGGCTGCACTATCTGCGGGATCTTCGGGATGACGACGGTTATCAAGCGATCCGCAAGATCCTCCAACGTGTGGTGGACCAGGAGAAAATCCTGCGGATTGGCCGCTATGAGGCTGGGGAAACCCTCGAGAAGGCGATGGAGCTGAATAAACTGGCGCCCGACGAGTTCGCAATGACTGCTGAGGGCTATGCGTGCATGGCCGATGCTGTCGCTCGCGCTCTCGCGACAGGCCTCTTCGCCAAGCAGACCCTGAACGGAGCAGTGGGTTCTGAAACGTCGCGCTAAGCCCGCTCAGCTTATCGGGTCTACTTCAGCTTGATGCCTCGTCTTTAAATGAGCGCTGTTCTCAGGCCACGGCCTTGAGCTGCGTTGTGGCGTAAGCCCAGGTTCTCGGCTCTGGCGCGGATCCTCAAGCAGGCGCGCCAGAGGCCTTCTGGACAATGAGGCTATCGCTGCTGCCTCGCGTAGCTTTTGGCGTCGAGATCCAGGCACTTTCGGCCGACGGTAGGCCATCGAGCCATGTGAGACCCGCGCCTACCGTCGAACGCGCAGCTCAACGCCTCAAATAGGCGATCTTCGGATCGACCGGACGCGGGAGACGGTCGGGCTCGTGAGACCGCGATTTGCGCACGGCGATTGCCTGACTGGTCTTGAAGGCTGCCACCAGATCGTTGAGCTGGCCAATCTTGTCCGAGAGCGAGTCAGCAGAGGCCGCGCTCTGTTCAGCCAGAGCCGCGTTCTGCTGGGTCATCTCGTCGAGATGAGCGACCGCCTGGCTCATCTCGTCGATGCCATTGGCCTGTTCACCGGATGCCGACGAGATGTCGGCAATGGTGGCCGCGACCTTTTGAGAGGCGCCAAGGATACGGTCAAGCGCTTCCCCTGCTTGCCGCACGAGCTTGACACCTTCCCCGACTTCCAGGTTCGAGGAGGAGATCAGGGCCGAGATGTCCTTTGCCGCTTCGCCCGAGCGCTGCGCTAAGGTGCGGACCTCCGAGGCCACGACGGCGAACCCCTTGCCCGCGTCGCCGGCCCGCGCCGCCTCCACGGCCGCGTTGAGCGCCAGCAGGTTGGTCTGGAAGGCGATGTCGTCGATCACCCGAATGATGTCCGAGATCTTCTTCGATGCGTCCTCGATCCGCGCCATGGCTTCGACAGCCTGGCCGGCGATCGTCCCGCCCGCCTGAGCCGCCTGCTTGGCCTCGTCGGCGATGGCGGCGGCCTGCCGCGAGGCCTGAGCCGAGGCCTTGACCGAAGCGGCCAGCTCTTCAGTGGTCGCAGCGGTCTCTTCCAGCGACGAGGCCTGATCCTCGGTGCGTTTCGAAAGGTCCGCCGCGCCCATGTTGATCTCGCGAGCGGCGAGCCCGACGTCGGCGGAGGTCGTCTGAATCATGCCGACCATCTCGCTCAGGCGATCGACCATCTGGTTGAAGTCGTTGCGAAGAGCGCGATAATCCGCTGAGACGGGGTCCTCGATCCGGCTGGTGAGATCGCCCTGGGCCAGACGCTGAAGCCCATTCGCCAGGAGCTCCACGATCTGCTTCTGTTGGCGGGCGCCGTCGAGCTGTTCCTGCATTGAACGCGAGCGCTGCTCTTCGTGCTCCAGCCGTTCGGCCTCGGCAGCCTGGCGCGCGGTCGCTGTCTCGGTTTCCATAGAGCGCATCGCCAGCGCATTGCTGCGGAAGATGTCGAGCGCTTTTGCCATGGCGCCGACCTCGTCGACGCGGCCGCTATGCGGCACGCTCTTTTGCAGATCGCCGTCCGCGAACTCTGTCATGATCTGCGTTAGGCCCCGCAGCGGCCGGATGGCACGCGTCGACCACCAGGCGAAGGCAAGGCCGATCGTCAGGGCCGTGCCAAGAAGGATCAGGGTCAACGTCGTGAAGTTTGCGGAGACGCCACGCACGGTCAGGCCAAGCTTTTGGTTGTTGGCCTCCTGCAGGTCGATAAACTGGTTGATGCGGGCGAGCCACTCGGTGAACAGCGGACGCGCCTGCGCCATCATCACCTCCTTGGTCTGCACCATATCGCCTGCGTTGCGCAGCGCGATGACACGATCGGTCACGGGGAGCGTCTTGGCCTCGATTTCCTTGATGCTGGCCAGGATGCGCGATTCATCGGCCGTGACCTGCTTGGGATCGGAGAGCATCCGGTCGAGCGCGACTGCCGACTGGCGATAGGCCACTGCCAGGCGCTCAATGTCGGCGACATTGGCCTGCACCTCGGCCGCGCTGTCGACAAGCGTCACATCCCGCAGGCTGATCGCCCGGTCGTGAACGCTGCCGCGGAAGTTGATCGCGTAGCGCTGTTTGACCGAATTCATGTCGTTGATAGTCGTAAGGCCCTGATTAATTAGGTCGACCCGGTTTATGCTAATAAATCCTAACGACAATACAAGTAACAAAGTGACTGAAAAGCCAATCACAACACGGCTTATTATCGATAGATTCTTGAGGGACGCGATCATTTGATATGATTTCCCACTGATGTCCGAGATCTGTGTGCTTCAACTCCGTGCTAATCATTCATGTAAAACGTTTGGTTAATAGGGTCTTGTTTCGGACGGGCGAGAAGGCCCGAACGCTACCGCCCCCGAACACAAATGAGTGATCATAACGCCTGGTCACCGTCCGATGGAGGACCGGTATTAATAGCGACAAGACAGCTGTGCGTAGGACACGTGCTAACCGAGTTCTCGAATGCCCAATCGACGTGGTCTCGGCCCGCAAGGAGTGCAGCTGTCCTACAATCAATCTTCGACGATGCGAATCGTCCCTGGATCGCCGACGAAGGTCGCGATCCGATTACGGTGTCGTCAGACTTTGGACAAGATTACCAGTCGAGAGCTTTGCCCATGACGCTTCTTGGCAAGGATGTGCCGAAAGTAAGGTCCGTCGCCCTTTCGGCAGCCTTTAGGCTCGATCGCATCCAGGTCTGGAGCTGGTGGGCAACGGCATCTGCATCGGCTCCTGCCTCAAGCACGATGTAGCCTTTCAGACGCGAGCCTTCCTCCGGCCGCATCAAGCGAACGGCGGCATCGGCGACATGAGGTCGTGCGCGCAACTTCGCAGCCACGAGATCCGGAGCGACGTTGACGCCCCCGACCTGGACCATGCCGTCGCGGCGGCTCGCCAAAACGAAACGGGTTTCGTCAGTACGATGGATCGCATCCATCAGCTGGATGGAGTGTCCCAAGCGATGATCTAGCGTAGGCGCTTCATCGATACAGGGTGACGCAAAACGCCATTGCGGCATGAGGCGATAGGTTTCCTCGGGCCATCCACGCGTGGCGATCCCGCCGGTTTCGGTCGAGCCATAGACCTCCGTCATGCCGGATAGCCCGACCGTGATCAGTGAGTCGATGAGCCCGGTCGGACACGGGGCCGTCGAGACCACGCCTGCGACATCCGCGGGCCAAGCTGCGAGACTGCGGTCCAGCCAGTGCCAGCGCTCAGGGAATGTCACGACGAGATCTCCGCTCCGAAGCGCTTGCGACAGGGCGCCGGGGCCCATGTCGAAGGCGTCAATGCAGGGAATGCCAAGGACATCGGGCAGCATCGCTGTGAAGAGGAAGCCGTAGATATGATGGGCGGGAACCATCGCAACGATCCTGCGACGATCCCGCCAGTGGTGCGCCAGGAACGCGATCTCGGCCTCGATTTGGCGAAATGCGTGCCGACATCGTTTTGGCTTACCTGTTGATCCGGAGGTGACGAAGGTCAGATTGCACACGCCGTTCCGCCAGATCGCCTCGATCCGGTCGAGCCACGCTCCGAAGGTGAGATCGGCGAGAAGCCCGCCTTCTTGATCGACCTCGTGGAGATGGAACATCTCGTTGACGGCGGCGGCAAGACGGAGCTTGTCGAGCGAGTCACAGCCTAAAGCAGCTTCGGCGGTTTCGGAATCGTCCAATAGCAATTCCTCGGGCCAGGGTTGCATCAGAGCCGGCGGCAGACTTGGCCGACGGCGTATGGATGCCGAGGCGAGTTCCGCCGTCAGGAGACTCTGCAGGACACGGGCGAGGGCGGGACGCGTCAACATCCGTCAGCACATCACGCCGCGACACTGCCGATATTGGCGAGTGCGACCTGATCGCGGCCCGCGTGCTTGGCGCGGTACAGTGCCTCGTCGGCGGCGGCGAGGAGATCATTTATCGTCTCTCCCCGATTGACCGCCGCGACGCATCCAAAGCTCGCGGTGATGGACAGCGGCATTTCTTCGATCGTGATGGGTCGATCAGATAGCGCTCGGCGCAGCCGCTCGGCCGTTTGCACAGCATCTGTCAGCGTGGCGCCAGGCAGGAGGATCGTAAATTCTTCGCCCCCGAAACGAGCAAAGACGTCTTCCGGGCGAAGTTCTGCCGTGCAGATGCGTGTCAATTCGCGGAGGACCGTGTCGCCCGCCGCGTGACCTGCGCTATCGTTGATGCGCTTGAAATGATCGATGTCGAAGGCGACAATCGCAAAACTGCCGGCATGACGGCGGCAGCGGGCCAACTCCCGCTCTGCCAACTCGAAGAAATGTGCTCGGTTGCTCGCACCTGTAAGATAGTCGCGAGACAGGAGGTTTCGCAGCTCGGACGCATTGCGGTCGTGGCGAGTGACGGCGCGTAGGATGACCGTGTATCCGCCCTGTTCATCCTGAGCGTCCCGATATCGCATCGTGACCAGGCGCTGACACCAATATCGGTCGTCCCGTCCGAGAGCATGCCATCCCTCGTGCAGATGCCATCCTTCCCGTCGCGCGGTCGAAAGCGCCTCGCCGGGGAGCGAATTTCCTGAGGCAGCCTCGGGCCGTTCGAGTGCTGTCAGGTCCTTGCCGATCAAATCGGCGGCCGTCAGTTGCGTCTGGCGCAGTGCCGACGGCGTCACCGCGTTGATGCTGCCTGCCTCGTCGAGAGAGAGCACCGCGACGTCGTCGACCCCATCGATCAGCGTTGCGAACCAAGTCTCGGCCTCCTTCAGGCGACGCTCCTGCGCGAACTGTCGGCTGATATCCGCCAGGGCCACGACATAACGGTCCGCCGATAGCTTAACGACCGTGCAGCTAAGGGCAGCGGGCCTGCCCCTGCCGGCGTTAGTGAAAATCCTGTGGCCGTCGCATACCGTGCCTTGTGCCGGCTCGAAAGCGGGAACGATATGGCGCAGCTCCGGTGCGCAGCTTTGCAATGCAGTGAAAAAATTGGTGACGAACGCGGCCCCGGATAGCGGCAGCAGCAACTGCATCGCGAGCGGATTGACCATCCTCACTGAGCCGTCCGCACCAAACTCCAATAAGCCGACGGGGCACGCATAGAGAAACTGCAGCAGCGCGGCATTCTCGGTTTCGAGCTCGGAGGGCATTGTCGTCTCACCGCTCGATCAGGACAAAGCGGCGCGCCACGCCGCGTTTTTTGAGCAATCGAATTCTGACTGGCGTGGGACGCATCCGAAAAGTGAGGACATAATCGATGATAGCGTCGATCTCGGGCTCGTCCTCAAGACGCTGAGCGATCATGAAGTTGTTCATACACTGAGCAATATCAAGGAAGAAATGCGCGCCAAGTACGCTGTCTTGGGGCAGCCCCGCTAGGCGGGCCTCGGTGGAATTGTAGATTTCGACGATCCCCTCCGGCGACAGCCCGACGACCCCATAGTGAAGTTTGTCAAGTTCAGCGGGCGCGCACGCCATATGTTCGTCGAAGGTGCCATTCTGGAAGGTGGGCAAGATGGGCATCAGTGATCCGTTTCGACTAGGCGGCGCTTCAAGCTGCGTACAAGCTTGTGTCTAGAACGACCGCGCCGTGGGAATTGGGAAAAATCACCGGCGGCAGCGAGGCTGTCGATGGCTTGGCGAACAAGTAGCCCTGAAAGAGTTGAACGCCGGCTGCTCGCAAGGCGATAAGCTCCGCCTGCGTTTCGACGCCCTCGGCAATCACTTGCACGCTTAGCTGGCGCGCCATTTCGATCACGCATGACACGATGCTCTGGCGCGACGACGAGCTTCCAATGCCACGGATCAGATCCATGTCGAGCTTGATTAAGTCTGGCTGAAATTTGGCAAGGAGGTTCAAGCCGGCATAGCCCGCGCCGAAATCGTCCAGTGCCGTGAGAAAGCCGCGCTTCCGATATTCGGCGACGATACGCTGGACATGAGCGACGTCCAACATCCGTTCGTTCTCGGTGAACTCGAACATGATCCGCTCATTAGAAAACCCGACGCGTCGTGCGGCCTCCAAGGTCACGCGGATGCAGGCTGCGGGTTCGTAGACCGCATTCGGCATGAAGTTGATCGAGAGTTTGGTGTCGGGGTCTTCGATCAGCACGCCCGCCATTTCGATCGCCTTGACGCGGCAGGCCTGATCAAACTTGTAGCGGTTGGTCTCGTCGACTTGAGAGAGGATATGGCCCGCGCCCTGTCCCTCGGTGCCCCGGACCAGGGCCTCATAGCCCCAGACTCGGTTCTGCGCGAGATCGACGATGGGTTGAAATGCCATCGTAAAACTGAAGGCAAGCGGTTCGCCTCCGCGGCAACCCTGGCATCCTATTTGGCTCATCAGCTTGGTCCTTCTGTCGAACCCATAGTTGTCATCGAGGTGTAAACTGTCTGTGAAGCTGAATATGCCTTGAAGGCGGTCCAACGGCCCAATGGACCTAGGGTCAGGACCCATTGATGTGAGAGGCGCGATCTGATTCAGGTTCCGTGAGGAGACTGAGGATGAGCGACCTTTACTGGCTGACGGATGAGCAGATGGAGCGTCTGCGGCCGTATTTCCCAAAGAGCCACGGCAAGCCGCGCGTTGATGATCGGCGGGTGTTGAGCGGTATCGTTTTCGTCAATCGCAATGGGTTGCGCTGGCGGGACGCGCCCAGGGAGTATGGTCCAGCCAAAACGCTCTACAACCGGTGGAAGCGGTGGGG
>NNBV01001818.1_pt1 | contig 20571 bp, 17 predicted proteins | sample 1173771 | NCBI WGS metagenome assembly NNBV01 (sample SAMN07173938, study PRJNA388173) | plant metagenome | isolation source: symbiotic tissue sample KVS11 | place: Norway: Troms, Kvaloya island | reverse complement strand
ACTGCGTATTGATCGCCTAGCTTTTAATGGTCGTCATCAGAAAAAAAGCAGACACAAAGAAATCATTCGCCAATATGATTACCGTAATCAGACTGCATTTGATGAGCCACGTGGCACTGTTTGAATTCATCAAAGATTCCTATAAGGCATGGCGTAAAATGAATAGCCCACCGATAGTAACAACTTAAAATAGAGCCACCAACTACCCTTGTATTTTATATCCCATTTTTCGCCCTGATCTACAAGGTAAGACGACTTATTTTGCATTAACTTTAGTCGGACAAGAATGATAAAAATATTATCCGCTATTGAAACTTTTATATCTGAATTATTGTGATGGAGCGATACCTTCGCACAAGAAGGAGAGGTAAAAAAGATAATTGCGTGAAAAAGAAATTTCTGCCGCTGGCACTTGGCGGCCTGGCTATTGGTACTACCGAGTTTGTGATGATGGGCATACTGCCTGACATTGCAAGGGAATTTAACATCAGTATTCCCCAGGCAGGACATATCATTTCAGCTTATGCATTAGGTGTAGTGATTGGCGCTCCTTTGTTAGTGGCGTTGACCAGCAATATGGCGCCAAAGAAAATACTCTTCGCGTTAATGCTCGTCTTCACCATCTTCAACACATTATCTGCCTTCGCTCCTAACGATACCATATTATTTTTCGCACGCTTATTTTCCGGATTACCACACGGTGCATTCTTTGGCGTAGGTGCTGTGGTCGCCAGCAGACTTGCCGATAAAGGAAAACAGGCACAAGCAATATCGATGATGTTTGCCGGTTTGACATTAGCTAATCTCCTCACTGTTCCACTTGGAACGTATGTTGGTCACACCTATTCATGGCGTTATGCTTTCGGAGCCGTTGGGCTCATCGGATTGATTACCATGGCCAGCATTTACCTATTACTTCCCTCCTTACCTGTAACACGCACCGGAAGCATCAAATCAGAGTTAAAAGTATTTGCACGCATTGAACCGTGGCTGATATTCTTAATCACCTCCATCGGCACAGGAGGTTTGTTTTGCTGGATCAGTTACATCGCTCCATTGATGACGGAAGTAGCTCACTTCTCTGCCTCCACGGTTCCCTATATCATGGTGATTGCCGGATTAGGTATGGTGGTGGGTAACGTGATCGGAGGAAAATTATCTGATCGTCTTCAGCCATTGAATGCATGTATTGTTTTACTCATCGCCATGTCGCTATCGTTACTGGTGATCTACTTTGTATCGTGGCAGCCTGTACTTGCACTGATCATGACTTTCGTGGCCGGAAGTTTTGCTCTTGCTATTGCATCTCCTATACAGTTGTTAATGATCCAGGCTTCCAAAGGAGCCGAAATGCTGGGTGCATCCATTACGCAAGCTGCTTTTAATATGGGCAATGCCCTTGGTGCATTTCTGGGCGGGCTTCCCATCGCAGCAGGTTTCGGATACACTTCTCCTGAATTGGTAGGTGTAGGCATGGCGCTCACCGGGGTTATGTTCGCATGGATATTAATGCAGAGATCCAGGAAAGAAAAAAGTACAAATCATATCAACGCAGAAGATAATTTAGCTGCAGAAGTACAGGTAGCAAACTGATCGGGATAAGGAGTAACTCCAGGCAGAGTGATCAGTTCCGTTTTCGGTATTTCTTTTTAGAGTTACGGCTGGTATGGTAAATAGCATGTATGATGATCATGTTATCGACCTTGGAGAAGACATAAATGATACTAAATGGAAAAATTCTTACGATGGCTTCTCTGAAATTTCCCTTCCGTTTGGCATAACGTGTAGGGTGCTCATGTATGCTTTCAATTTTCTTGCTGATCGTTTCTACGAAGCGAAGCCCCAGCCCATTACTTTTTTCTTCATACCAAACAGCCGCATCTTGCAATTCCTTATCAGCCTCTTCAAGGATGAGCAACTTGTACATGAGTTATCCTCGTTTTGCTTTCTTCACAGCCGCCTTTACCCGGGCAAAGGTTTGTGCTGCTGTATAAGTTTTGGCGGTTCCGTTTAAGTAAGATTCCTCCCTGCGTTGTAATTCGGTCACAAAGGCTTTATCATTCCAATGATCGTATGTTTCTTCCAGTTCGTCCTCCACAAGATTAAAAATCGCTTTCACCTTTTTGTCTTGTGCGGTTTCAATGTAATGGTGCAATTTTTGGCGGATGTCGGCAGTACTCATGGCTTTGTGAATGTAACAAAACAAAGATAAACAGAACCCTGCAAGGTGCAAAGGCGTCAATTATCGCTCAGGTTCCCGGGGTTCTAAACAAAGCATTGATTCTTTAAAGCATCAGGTATCCTATACACATGGTCATCTTATTTCAATTAATGACCAGCTTATTAATGCCAATGCAGAATTGACTTCTTCACCTATTCCTTTTGAACAAAAAATGATAAAAAAATAGGCTGCCTTTTTGAGGCAGCCTATTTCAAAGAATTCAATCAGTGTAATCAAATTACTTAGCCAACACCACGATGCTTGAGGCAAGGGAAATCAGGTCATTGTCTTCTACCTGTTTCTTTTCGTCTGCTACCAGCAGGAAATTTTCATACACCACGTTCAGATCAGCGCCTTCAAATTTGTGACCTAATAGCTCAAGACGGTGTTTCAATGCTGCGCGACCGCTTCGGGCTGTCAGTACAATGGAGGAAGAAGGAACTCCTACATCCGATGGGTTGATGATCTCATAGTTCTCTGCATGTTTCAAAAATCCGTCCTGATGAATACCGGAAGAGTGGGCAAATGCATTCTTGCCTACAATCGCTTTGTTGGCTTGCACCGGCATGCGCATCATGCTACTCACTAAGTGACTGATTTCAAAAAGACGTTCGGATTTAATATTTGTATAAAGATCCAGGTCTTTATGCACTTTTAATGTCATGGCTACTTCTTCCAGTGAAGTATTTCCGGCACGCTCACCAATTCCGTTGATAGTTACTTCTGCCTGACGCGCTCCGTTCATTAAGCCTGCGATCGTGTTGGCAGTAGCCATACCTAAGTCATTATGACAATGAACAGAGATACAGGCTTTGTCAATGTTCTTTACATTCTCAAACAAGTATTGAATACGCTTGCCGTATAGGTTAGGCAAACAATAACCAGTTGTATCAGGAATGTTGACGACATCCGCACCTGCTGCGATCACTGCTTCGGTTAAGCGGGCAAGAAATTCAAGATCAGCACGACCTGCATCTTCAGCAAAAAACTCTACTTCATATCCTTTTGACTTCGCGTATTTGGTAGCCCACACACCTTTCTCCAATACTTCCTCACGTGTGCTACGGAACTTATGCATGATGTGCACATCCGACGAACCAATACCGGTATGAATGCGACCACGTTTGGCATGATGCAATGCTTCCGCAGCTACATCAATGTCTTCCTTCTTGGCACGTGTCAATCCACATACCACAACGTCTTTCACTGCCTTGGATATTTCAACTACAGAAAGAAAATCACCAGGACTTGAAATCGGAAAGCCGGCTTCAATCACATCTACGCCCAGTTCTTCCAGTTCACGTGCTATGATCACTTTCTCTTCTGTCCTGAGCTGACAGCCGGGTACTTGCTCGCCATCGCGAAGTGTGGTGTCGAAGATTTGAATTTTCTGTGCCATAATCTTATCTGTTCAGTGTTACTAATTCGATTAACTAATGAAGTTAGCTGCGATAGTTGAAGCCGTGTTCAATGCAGTAGGATTTACTGATTGGCCACTGAGTTGTTCAATTATTTTAGCACCCATCTTCTGTGTGTTCAGTATTTTGTCTTTCGCGGTTTTCGCATCGGCAATATCCGCTGTGCGCCATCCTTGTTTCAGGGTGTGTTCTACCGCTTTGATTACGGCTTCTGATTCTGCCTTCAATCCAAATGAAATGTCAAGCATCAAAGCAACAGAAAGAATGGAAGCCAACGGGTTAGCTATACCTTTTCCGGTAATGTCATGTGCACTTCCGTGGATAGGTTCGTACAAACCAATAGTATCTCCTACCGATGCAGAAGCGAGCATCCCCATCGAACCAGCAATCTGTGATGCTTCATCAGTTAAGATGTCACCAAACAAATTTCCAGTCAATACTACATCGAAGCTTTTTGGATTCTGAATCAGCTTCATCGCTGCTGTATCAATGAAAGTATGTTCCAGTTCCACATCAGGGTATTGCTTGCCAATCTCCTGCACTACTGCTCTCCATAAACGGGAGCTCTCCAGTACATTGGCTTTATCTACACTCGTCACTTTCTTTCTGCGTGTGCGTGCTGCCTGGAATGCTTTGTGTGCAATGCGCTCGATCTCATAACGCTGATAGATCATCAGGTCATATGCAGTGTTGCCATCGTCTTTCCTGCCTTTCTCTCCGAAATAAACATCACCTGTCAGTTCGCGGAAGAAAAGAATATCTGAACCTTTCAGTATTTCAGGTTTGATGCTGGATGCTTCCAGCAACTCATCAAATAATTTGATCGGGCGAAGGTTGGCATATAAGCCCAATTCTTTTCTCATTTTCAATAAACCTTGTTCAGGTCTTACTTTCAATGAGGGATCGTTATCGTATTTAGGATGGCCCACTGCTCCGAAGAGTATGGCATCCGCGCGTCTCATTTTTTCCAATGACTCATCGGGCAATGGATTGCCGGTAGCTTCAATCGCATCGTGACCAATAGTAGCTTCTTCGTATTCAAACTGATGATCAAAGAGCTCAGCAATTTTATCCAATACCTTTTTTCCTTCGGTAGTGACTTCTTTACCTATTCCGTCGCCGGGGAGTATGACTATTCGTTTTTTCATTGACTATTCAATTCAATAAATGTTTCAGGTTCCCAGTTTCTGGTTACTGGAAAACGGGAACTAATGGGCTAAATCGTATTCTTTAATTTCTTTATTCAAACTCAGCAGGTAATCAATATCATCGTAGCCATTCATCAGGCACGTTCTCTTGTATTCATTGATGTCGAAGCTTTCTGTATTGTTGTTGAACGAGATCGTTTTGTTTTCCAGGCTTACCGTCACTTCTGTTTTCGGGTTTGCCTGTACAGTATCCAGAAGCTCTTTCAGGAAGGCATCGGAAACCACCACCGGCAGCACTGCGTTGTTCAATGCGTTGTTCTTAAAAATATCTGCATAGAAGCTGGACACCACCACACGAAAACCGTAATCATAAATCGACCACGCTGCATGCTCACGACTGCTTCCACATCCAAAGTTTTTTCCTGCTACCAAAATCTTTCCTGAGTAGGCGGGATTGTTCAATGCAAAATTTTTGATCGGTTGATTATCGCTATCGTATCTCCAGTCACGAAACAGGTTATCACCAAAGCCTTCGCGTGTAGTTGCTTTCAGGAAGCGCGCAGGAATAATCTGATCGGTATCAATATTTTCTACCGGCAGGGGTACTGCTGTGGTTTTAAGTGTTATGAATTTTTCCTTACTCATTTCTTTGTTTAATAAATTGACAGTTGACAAATAACAATTGACAAAGCATTGTCAATTGAATTCTCTAACGTCAGTTACCTTACCTGTAATAGCAGCAGCAGCAGCACTCAGCGGGCTAGCGAGAAATGTTCTTGACTTCGGCCCTTGTCTTCCTTCAAAGTTTCTGTTGGAAGTACTGATGCAATATTTGCCCGCAGGAATTTTATCTTCGTTCATACCTAAACATGCAGAGCAACCTGGTTCACGTAATTCAAAACCAGCGGCTTCAAAAATTTTATCAAGCCCTTCTTTCTTTGCCTGCTCCTGCACTTGCTTGGAACCCGGCACTACCCACACTTCAACATGAGCGGCCTTCTGTTTTCCTTTTACCATCGAAGCTACCGTTCTCAGGTCTTCAATGCGCGCGTTGGTACAGCTTCCGATGAAAACGTAATCCACGGATTTACCTAATAGGGATGTACCGGGCTCTAGTCCCATGTAATCCAATGACTTTTTAAATGAAGTCTGTTCGTTGATTTCTTTCAGTTCTTCTACAGTAGGAATGCGATCCGTTACTTTCATGCCCATACCCGGATTTGTTCCATAGGTGATCATGGGTGCAATGTCTGCTGCATCGAATTTCAATACGACATCGTATTGTGCGCCTTCATCTGTCTTCAGTTTTTTCCATTCTTCCACCGATGAATCGAAGGCTCTTCCCTGAGGAGCAAACTTTCTTCCCTTGATATAATTGAACGTAGTATCATCGGGAGCAATCAATCCACCACGTGCGCCCATCTCGATGCTCATGTTGCAGATGGTCATACGGGCTTCCATAGAAAGACTGGTGATGGTATCGCCTGCATATTCAACAAAATAGCCAGTGGCTCCACTGGCTGAGATTTTTGAAATGATGTATAAGATAATGTCTTTACTGACCACGCCCTTGCCCAATTGTCCGTTCACTTCTATGCGCATGGTCTTTGGCTTGTATTGCAAAATACATTGTGTAGCCAATACCTGTTCTACTTCAGAGGTACCGATACCAAAAGCAATGTTACCGAAAGCTCCATGTGTGGAAGTGTGACTATCTCCACATACGATGGTCATGCCTGGCAATGTCAATCCCAACTCAGGGCCAATGATGTGTACAATACCTTGGAAAGGATGACCTAAGTCATATAACTCTACACCAAACTCTTTGCAGTTTTTTCTGAGTGTCTCTACCTGGTGGCGCGACAATGCTTCTTTGATGGGCAGGTGCTGATCTTTGGTAGGAACGTTATGATCGGCTGTAGCCGAAGTACGGTTTACGTTGAATACACCAATGCCGCGTTGGCGAAGTCCGTCAAATGCCTGTGGGCTGGTTACTTCATGAATGAAATGGCGATCGATGAACACAGCATCCGGATATCCTTCCGAGCGTTTTACAACGTGCTTGTCCCAGATTTTTTCGAAGATAGTTTTTGGTCTTTCTGCACTCACAACAACAATCGTTAGTTTGGTCTAAGCTCCTAAAAACGAAACTGCCCCGACCCTATTAAAGGACGAGGCAGTTTCTAAGTTTAGGTTTAGTAATGAAGAACCAATGATGAGATTGATTCCGCAAGGCCTAAAGATGTAAAAACTTCGGCCTTGCATCAACTAATTGTTAAAGAATTTTTATCATTGCTTACGAGTGTTTGGTATTATAGCGATAATGAAAACGTTTGCTATTTTTAGTGTTCATGAGAAATGGGGTTCTGGTTTTCTTTCTTCTTTTTTGTTTCGCAGCCACAGCCCAGGTAGATAGCCTTGAGCGCAAGCTTCCCTCACTGAAGGGTGCTGACAAGGCCATCGTCTACAATGGAATCATTACTTTCTATATCCGCTCCGATTTAAAGAAGGCCACTCATTTCCTCCAGGAGGCCAAACAATTTTCTAAAACAGAAAGAGATCCCCTTGCCCAGGCCTATATTCTTGTGTCGCAAGGATTATATGCTTCCACAGTTGGATTCACTGACAGTGCTACTTTCTTTTTGGAGGAGGCAAGAAAATCAGGCGTAAAAGCGAAAGATGATTTAATAGTCATCTTAGCGAACTCCAGCCTTGGTAAAAATTTTATTACTGCAGGCAAGCCCGAGAAAGGATTAGAGAATTTGTACGAAGCATTGCATTTGTTAGATGCGCATCCGGATATAAAAACGGAAATGAAAGTCAGGATCAATATCATGTGGGCGTATCTTGAATTGAAACGACATAAAGACTGCATTGTATTTGGTCGTGAAAGCATTCGCCTGGCTGATCCCGCCTTAGAGTGGATGACGTTATACATGTACAACAACATTGCCGTCAGCTACGGTGCCGTGGGACAGCTTGATTCTGCACGTTACTTTATCGACAAAGGAATGAAAGCAGCCAAAGCCAATAGTGATTATCAATCACTCGCCAACGGACATTTTATTCTTGGAGGAATTTATGCTGATTCCGGCCGGCCTGATCTGGCGATTAAAGAATTTCTTGCTGCACGTCCTTATCGGGACAAGGTGGGTAATCCGTCTTATATCGTATCTGATCTGTATTCCATTTCATCACTCTATTATCAGTCGGGTGATTACCGGAAAGGGATAGACGCTGGGCTGGAAGCAATGAAGATCGCAGATCAGTATCATCTCACACTCAAGTTCGAAAATGTGTATGAAGCGCTGGCGCAGAACTATGAAGGTCTGCACGATTATAAAAACTCCAGCAAGTATTACAATATGTTGGCCATAGCCAAGGACAGCGTTTATAAAAATGCCACTGCTGATGCGATTGCCGAAATGCAGGCAAAGTATGAATCAGAAAAAAAGCAACAGCGTATTGTATTGCAGGATGCAAAATTATCAGAGCAAAAAGCAGAGATAAGAAATACTTATTTAATCATCACTGCTTTGCTGGTCATTACGATTTTGATTTGCATTATCCTGGTGCAGGCGCGCAACCGCTACAAGCGCAAGCATGAGCTGGTAATGAAAGAGAATGAAGTACTGATACGTGAGGCCTATATCGAAGCCACCATTCAATCGCAGGAATCGGAACGAAAACGGTTTGCACAAGATCTTCATGATAGTATTGGTCAGCTCATTTCTTCATTACGATTGTTGTTGTCTTCACTAGATCACAACAGCTCACTACAGGATAAAGTGAATATGGTATCCAAGTCGGAAATCATTCTGGATGAGATGCACAAAGAGATTCGTTCGGTTGCATTTAACCTGATGCCTCAGACCTTAATTCAGTTAGGATTACTTCCCGCATTGAAGGAGATGGCTTTGCGTATTAATCAGTCAGGCAAAGTGCAGATAGCAGTACAGGGTTTTGAATTACCCGAACGACTGCCTGAAGTACAGGAGATTTCGCTTTACCGTATTGTGCAGGAGTGGACGAACAATGTATTGAAATATTCCAACGCCAGTAAAATTGAAATACAAATGGTAGGTCATGAAGATGAAATAAGCGTTACCATTGAAGATGATGGCGATGGCTTTGATACTGCACGACTTCTGAAAGGCGAAGGCAATGGCTGGAAGAATATTCAATCGAGATTAAATCTGGTGAAGGGCGAGATCGATATTGAATCACGGCCAGGAATAAGAAATACCATGTGTATTATTCAAATTCCCCTGCTAGCAGAAAAAGTAATGCCTTTACAGAGTAGCTGATCGAACTGATTGATTTCATTCTTAAGTTTCACTTATTTCATAACGATTTTTTTTGTTTTATAAAAAGGGATCGATGTATTAAGAATAAGTATGGAATGGAATATTCAGATGACAAAAACTATGCTAAAGGTTATTTACACCTGTAACGAGTACTATTCTCCCTCTCTCTTCTTCCTTGATTTTGGAAGTTTCTTGGTTTCCTTTTCTAAATAATTTACAAAGTGCTTTTCACCTTCGCTTAAATCGTTTTTAGTAAAGGCTTTGAATTTATCATATTCAATGTAAGCTTTCTCTAATGCCTGTTGGTGGCTTACCATACCAGCGTGATCGAGTATTGCATTTCCCGTCAAGCGCAGAAAATCATCCAAACGAACCGTCCAGTCTTTCATATACATAGGGCTCCGGTTCAATGCCTGTAACTCTGCCAACTCAAGGTAAGCTGTTACCATCCTGTTCAGGATATTAAGTTCTTCTTCGGTGAGATAGTTTTTTGCTATTTCCGTTTCTTGTCGTGTAGGTCTTATACCCTTAAAAGTGGTTAGGCCAAGGTTAGGCCTGCTGGCATCTATACGCTTATAAATTACTTCTGCTGCTGTGTTGCCATGCGCAGCCCAGTGCATTTTATTTTGCACGGTTTGAAAAAACGAAACTGACATTTCATGTTTAGGATCATAGTCAATGCTGGTCGCATAGATATCAAGGACTTTGCGCCAAAATATTTTTTCACTACTACGGATGTCACGTATGCGGGAAAGTAATTCTTCAAAATAGTTACCTCCAACAGCCTGTTTCAGCAACTCATCGTTCATGGTGAACCCTTTAATAAGGTATTCACGCAGCCTGCTTGTAGCCCATTGGCGAAATTTGGTTCCCTGATGGCTTTTTACACGATAACCTATGGAAATTATAACATCAAGATTGTAATAGCTGGTTTCGTATGATTTACCGTCCGAGGCAGTTGTTCGGAATTTCCGAACAACTGAAATTTCCTGGAGTTCTCCTTCCTCGAAAATATTACTAATGTGCTCACTTACAGTGGCTTTTGATTTCTGAAATAATTCTCCCAACTGAGCTTGAGTGAGCCACACCGTTTCATCTTCAAGACGGGTCTCTATTTTTGTACGGCCATCTTCTGTCTGATAGATGATTATGCTGCTTTCTGCCATAGTGAATTCTATGTATTTCCGAGTAAACGATTATTTACACATTCGTAAACCAATTACTTTTCTCACCCACTCCTGAAATGACTACCGGCTGAATTGTTGAGTGATTTCTGCACCTTACTATAATCGATGCTGCACTGCTCGTAGATGTCAGTTATCTTTAGATAGAACCTGCGTTCGCTGGCACGAATCTCACGAATGCGCTCCAGAAGTTCGTCAAAATAATCCTTGCCAAATCGTTTGCCTTGCTTAAGACGTTCATCATCCAGCACAAAACCTTTGATGATAAATTCTCTCAGCGTTTTGGTAGCCCAGATGCGAAACTGAGTAGCCTGAAAGCTGTTTACACGGTAGCCAACGGCTATGATTACATCCAGATTATAGAATTCAACATTACGGGCAACTTCTCTATTACCTTCCTTTTGAACTATCCGGATTTTCTGGACAGTTGCCTCCCTATCTAATTCTTCGGTGTGAAAGATATTCTGCAGGTGCTCATTTACTGTTCTTACGTCCACACCAAACAGTTCAGCCATTTTCTTTTGACTGAGCCAAAAAGTTTCATCATTAAAAATGACTTCAATTTTTACATCGCCTTGCGGGCTGCTGTAAAATATAATGTCCGATGATTGAGGCGTGGTATCTCCTTGCATTTAATCTGAATCCCCTGGAAGTATTCAAAATTAACAAACAATAGGTCATAAACTATTGCATTCAACGCCTCGCAGATACGCATGGAAATGGGTGAAGTATCTTAAACCAATCTCCCAGCTTCCGGTGCATAGTAATATCACTCGTATCATTGATAAGGAAAAAGAAAAAATAACTGTAGCCGATCTTATCAAAATTGTAAGGTTACTAGCCCAAAACGATCAACCTGACAGCGAAAAAAATAGTGCTCTTATGAGGGATGATAGGTGTATTTAAATCAGGTATTCAAATAGATTTTCATTCTGATTCACAACGGTATAGTTGATTTTGGAATGATCCATTCTATCCATAAGTGCATCAAAATCCTCTTTCGACTTGACTTCGATACCAATCAATGCCGGACCGGTTTCCTTGTTGTGTTTCTGAATGAACTCAAACCGAACAATGTCATCATTAGGGCCGAGGATATGATTGACAAATTCTTTCAATGCACCAGGGCGTTGCGCAAAGCGAACAATGAAGTAATGTTTAAGACCTTCAAAGAGTAATGAACGTTCTTTAATTTCCTGCATACGGTCGATGTCGTTGTTGCCACCGCTCAATACACACACTACTTTCTTTCCTTTCAGCTTATCCGCATATTGATCCAATGCACCAATGGATAATGCACCTGCCGGTTCTGCTACAATTGCATCTTCATTATATAACTGAAGAATAGTAGAACTCACTTTTCCTTCCGGAACCAACAGCATGTCGGTAAGGCTATCCTTGCAAATAGAGAACGTGATCTCTCCTACTTTTTGCACGGAAGCACCATCTACAAAGCGTTGTATCTTTTCAAGCTTAACAGGATGTCCCGCTTTCAATGCTTCCTTCATGGAAGGAGCACCGGTAGGTTCTACACCGATAATTTTTGTATTGGGAGAATAAGTTTGCACGTATTGAGAAACACCAGCACACAAACCACCACCGCCAATAGGTACGAAGATGTAATCTACCTGCGATAATTCATCGAAGATTTCTTTGGCCACCGTTCCTTGTCCTTCAATTACTTTAAGGTGATCGAAAGGAGGAATAAATACTTTATTAGCTGAATGCGTGTACTCCAATGCCTGCGTCTGGCAGTCATCAAACGTATCGCCTGTCAATACAATTTCAATATTGTTGCCACCAAACATTTTCACTTGTGTGATTTTTTGTTTGGGTGTAATCGCAGGCATGTAGATCACGCCTTTGATGTTTAACTGCCTACATGAAAACGCTACTCCCTGTGCATGGTTTCCCGCACTGGCACACACTACACCACGCTGGCGCTGCTCTTCATTCAGACTTTGAATAAGATTGAATGCTCCGCGAAGTTTATATGAACGAACGATCTGAAGATCTTCCCGTTTCAAATAAATCTCAGCACCGAATTTCTCCGATAGCTTACGATGAAACTGCAGCGGTGTTTTAAGCACGACCGACTTGAGCACCTCGTAGGCAGCGTTGATATCTATGATCTGTGAGTTTGTTGTAGTGGACATGTTGAGAGTTGACAATTGACAAAAAGCAATTGACAACAGTTTGGCCTATTGTCAATTGCCTATTGTCAACTTATTTTAGTTGATCATCGATGCTTCTACGCTTGCTTTCTCAGGGCGAAGTGAACGCACTGCTGCGCCTGCCTGCCACAATTCGCTTTCGCGAAGTTCTTTCAATTCTTCTGCCAGCTTTTCGCGATAGTCAGGCTTAGAGCAAGTCTCGATAGTGCGTTTTGCTTCAGCACCTGTGGCTACGCTTTCATACAATTCCTTGAATACAGGAAGAGTCGCTGCTTTGAATTTCTTCTTCCAATCCAACGCACCACGTTGTGCAGTAGTTGAACAGTTGGCATACATCCAGTCCATTCCGTTTTCAGCAACCAATGGCATCAACGATTGTGTTAACTCTTCTACCGTTTCGTTGAATGCTTCAGAAGGAGAATGTCCTTTCGAACGCAATACTTCGTATTGTGCTTCGAAGATTCCAGCAATAGCGCCCATCAAAGTGCCACGCTCACCACTTAAATCAGAGTACACTTCTTTTTTGAAATCTGTTTCGAATAAATAACCAGCACCTACTCCAATTCCCAACGCGATTGCCTTATCGGTTGCTTTACCGCTTGCATCCTGGAATACGGCGTAACTCGCGTTGATACCTTTGCCTTGTAAGAACAATCTTCTTACTGAAGTACCAGAACCCTTTGGAGCAGCAAGAATAACATCGATATCAGTGGAAGGAATAATACCTGTCTGCTCTTTGAATGTAATTCCAAATCCGTGAGAGAAATACAATGTTTTTCCCGGAGTAAGGTATTGTTTCAATGTTGGCCATGCAGCAATCTGACCTGCATCTGAAAGAAGGAATTGAATGATCGTACCACGTTTAGCAGCCTCCTCAATTTCGAACAGTGTTTCACCTGGTACCCAGCCGTGACTCACCGCTTTGTCCCATGTTTTTCCTTTACGCTGACCGATGATTACTTTGAAACCGTTATCACGAAGGTTCAATGCCTGGGCAGGACCTTGTACACCGTATCCGATGATCGCGATGACTTCATTCTTCAATACTTCTTTTGCTTTTTCTATCGGGAATTCTTCACGTGTTACTACATCTTCTACCGTTCCTCCAAAATTGATCTTTGCCATGTTTTTGTTAGTTAATCGTTAATTAAAGTTAATTGTTAATCGTTTCGTTAATAGTAGTATGTCAGTTCAAATCTTTATTCACATTTTAATTGGCCTCTTTCTCATTCACTTCACCTCGGTCACTTCACCTCGGTCTGTGTCCCCACAGACCGAAATTGTTTTGTTATGTCGTGGTCTGTGAGGACACAGACCACGGTGAAGAGATCACGGTGTTCAGAGCTAATTCAAATCTTTATTCACTACAGTGCGATTGCTATTCTTCACAGCAATAATTAAACCCGTAGCCCAGTTTTGCTTTGTTATCGTGATGTCATTGCGTTTTTCAATATCTGCGATGAGCTGTGTTGCCTTCTCTGCATGACCTTCGGGCCAGTTAGGCTGTGGCAACATATCATCGATGATATAGAAACCTCCGTCATTCAACATAGCAATGGCTTCATCCAAGAGGAAATACTTTCCATGCCAGGTGTCTGCGAATATGTAATCGAACCGTTGATGTTTGTTCTTCTCAATCCATTCGCCACCATCGGAATGAATCAGTTTCAATCGGTGATCATCACCAAGGTATTTTTCAGCAATGGATAAAAACTCTTTATCAAAGTCAACAGAAACCAGTGACGAGTATTCATCCATTCCATCCAATATCCACGAAGTGCCAAGACCCGTGCCGGTACCTAATTCAAGAAACTGACCTGAGGGTTTTGAACTGGCAAGTGTTCTCAGCAAAGAACAAGTCAGTACGTCCGAAGCCATAGTGAAACCGGAGTCCTTGGTGGACTGATCGATTTCATTGTACGCTTTCGGATAAGCTTGTTCTATTTGTTCTTTCATTGGATTAACTATTGCTATTTCCTGTTATGTCTTAACGCTGTCTCATTTTTTATTCCTGACCTCGGTCTGTGTCCCCACAGACCGAAACTATTTACTGAACTTGTGGTCTGTGAGGACACAGACCACGGTGATTTTTTAGACCACGGTGTCGGTATTGAGTTTCGTTCCTTAATTATCAGATTTCCAAATCGGCTAATCTTCAAATTGAATTAATCCACATCCACAATCTGCTCACTCTTTTCATAATAATAAGAGCTTCCGCTTGTGTACTTAGCAAACTCCACCTCGATCAGTTTTTCAAGCTGATGTTTTACTTTTTCCATCAGGTCGGCAGTGGTATGTACAAGAACGATAGCACCTCCACGTTTGAAGTCGTCCTCGTTTTCGTACGCCATTAATTTTTTAATCCGTATTCTTCTGCGGTTGAGAATATTGATGATCCTGTTCAGGACAGAAAAATTATTCTCAGACGCTATCTCTATGGTGAATTCTTCCTTCATAAAAACTACTTTGGAATTTCTAACATAACTTCAGATACTCCTGCACCCGCAGGCACCATCGGGAACACATTGCCTTCTTTACTCACCACTACTTCCAGAAAGTAAGAAGTTTTCGAATCGAGCATTTCTTTCAGTGCACTTTGTAAATGCTCGCGTTCCGTTACCTTATTTGCTTTGATGTCGTAGGCCTGGGCGATCTTTACGAAATCAGGGTTCTGCATTTCTGTGAATGAATAGCGCTTGTTGTGAAACAGTTGCTGCCACTGACGCACCATACCCAGAAAATTATTATTGAGCACAAGGATTTTAACTGCGATACCATATTGCATGATGGTACCTAGTTCCTGTATCGTCATCTGGTAGCCACCATCACCGATTACTGCTACTACCTGATGCTCAGGTCGTGCTACTTTAGCACCCATAGCGGCAGGTAATGCAAAACCCATCGTACCTGCGCCACCTGAGGTAACATTGGTTCTTGGATTTTTGTATTCGTAATAGCGTGACGTCACCATTTGATGCTGGCCTACATCCGTCACCACAATGGCTTCACCATTCGTTAATTTCGAAAGATGGGAGATCACTTCGCTCATGCGCAGTTCACCATCTGCATTCAATTCTTTTTCAATGACTTTCTCATGCTCCAGCTCTTTGAATGCACGGAAGGTTTTTATCCATGCTTCATGTTTGCCTTCATTGCATTTTTTAGTCAATGCTTGCAGCGCTTCTTTTGCATCCGCACATACGGAGACATTGGCTTTGATGATTTTGCTAATTTCAGCTTTATCAATATCAATGTGAATGATCTGCGCCTGTTTCGCATACTTGCTCACGTTACCTGTTACGCGGTCATCGAAGCGCATACCAATTGCGATTAGCACATCACATTCATTGGTATTTACATTCGGGCCATAGTTGCCGTGCATACCCAGGTAACCCACATAGTTGGGATGATCACTTGGAATACTGCCGAGGCCAAGCAATGTATTTGCAACGGGTATTCCTGTTTTTTCAGAGAATTCAATCAACTCTTTGCTCGCACCTGAAAGCAGAATACCTTGTCCGGCAAGAATGTAAGGACGTTTTGCTTTATTGATCAGTTCAACAGCTGCATCAATCTCGGTAACCTGAAGTGTGGGTTTTGGTTTGTAGGTGCGGATGTTCTCGCACTTCTTATACTTCAACTCTTCAATCAGTTCATTCTGTGCATTCTTGGTGATGTCAACCAGCACAGGTCCGGGTCTTCCTGTTTTTGCAATGTAAAATGCTTTCGCAATAGCGGGAGCAATGTCTTTGGCTTCCGTTACCTGCACATTCCATTTGGTAACAGGATTAGTCGTATTGATTACATCTGTTTCTTGAAAAGCATCGGTACCCAGTAAGTGAGCAAACACCTGCCCTGTGATACAAACCAATGGAGTTGAATCAATCAACGCATCTGCCAGGCCAGTAACGAGGTTAGTTGCACCAGGCCCTGACGTTGCAAATACAACCCCTGGTTCGCCTGATACACGGGCAAACCCCTGTGCAGCATGTATCGCACCTTGTTCATGACGAACAAGAATGTGAGTGAGCTGATCGGCATAGGAATACAGTGCATCATAGATCGGCATGATGGCACCACCGGGATAACCGAAAATCGTTTTCACGTTTTCTTGCACCAGGCATTGAAGCAGTGTTTCCGAACCCGTGATTTTCTTCACAGGTTCTACCGCTACTTCTTTATTAATTTTAGTCTTCGTCAGTAACGCATCCATCGGCTGCAGTTTTTACTTGTTTGGCATATTTAAACAGCACACCGTTCTTCACAGAAAGAGCAGGTGCTTTATAATGCGATCTTCTGATCGCTAACTTCTTATCTTCTACTAAAAGATTGATCTGATGTTTTTTAATATCAATTTCAATCCAGTCACCATCTTCCACCAGTGCAATCAAACCTCCGTCAAATGCTTCGGGTGTGATGTGTCCGATCACAAATCCGTGCGAGCCACCACTGAAACGACCATCGGTGATCAGCGCTACGCTTTTTCCAAGACCTGCGCCCATGATCAATGATGTAGGCTTCAGCATCTCAGGCATGCCGGGTCCGCCTCGCGGTCCGACATAGCGAATGACGACTACATCACCTTCTTTGATTCTTCCTTCTTTCAATCCATCAAACAACTCGAACTCGCCATTGAATACGCGAGCCGTGCCTTTGAATTTTTCACCTTCTTTACCTGTGATCTTCGCTACTGACCCTTTCTCGGCCAGGTTTCCGTAAAGAATTTGTAAGTGACCTGTTTTCTTGATCGGTTTTTCGAATGGGACAATCACATCTTGTTTTTCGAAGTCCAGATCTTTTGCATTGGCTACATTTTCTGCAATGGTCTTGCCTGTAACAGTCATGCAATCGCCATGGAGATATCCCTTCTGTAGTAAGTATTTCATTACAGATGGTACGCCACCAATTTTATGCAAAGCTTCCATCAGGTACTTGCCACTCGGTTTCAGGTCGGCAATCAGTGGAGTCTTATCAGAGATGCGTTGAAAATCATCTTGTGTTAATGGTAATCCAACACTTTTGGCCATCGCAATCAAATGCAATACGGCATTGGTTGATCCGCCTAATACCATCACGATTGTAATTGCATTTTCAAATGCTTTCGCAGTCATGATATCACTTGGCTTGATGTCATTCTTCAACAAGTGAAGTATTGCTTTGCCTGCTTCCACACACTCTGCCGATTTCTCTTTGCTCAACGCGGGGTTGGAAGAAGAGTAAGGCAGTGACATACCCAATGCTTCAATAGCTGAAGCCATGGTGTTAGCGGTGTACATACCACCACATGCTCCTGCACCCGGGCAAGAGTTTTGAATGATTCCTTTATAATCTTCGTCCGACAGTTTGTTCTGCATCTTTTCGCCCAATGCTTCAAACGAGGAAACGATGTTCAGTTCTTTTCCTTTATAATGACCACCGGCAATCGTGCCACCATACACCATGATCGCAGGACGATTCAATCTTCCCATGGCCATCACCGAGCCGGGCATGTTTTTATCACAACCTACCACCGCTATCAGGCCATCATAGAATTGTGCGCCACACACTGTTTCAATCGAATCAGCAATCACATCACGACTCACTAATGAGTAACGCATTCCGGGAGTACCGTTGCTGATCCCATCACTTACGCCAATGGTATGAAAAATCAATCCCACCAATTCCTGATCCCACACGGCTTGCTTTACTTCCGTAGCCAGTGCATTCAGGTGCATGTTGCAGGTGTTGCCATCAAAACCTGTGCTCACTATCCCTACCTGTGCTTTGGTCAGGTCATGTTCTGTTAAACCAATGCCATACAACATCGCCTGTGATGCAGGGAGAGTTGGATCTTGTGTGATTGTGCGGCTGTATTTATTTAATTCGTTGCTCACTTAATTCTCAATATTCTGTTTATAATCGTTTTTCAATTGTTACCGGTTTCCTGTTGCCGGTAACCTGGAACTGGTAACCGGTTACACGATCACGTATCCATAAATCTTATCCAACACAATGCCACGGTAGGTATCGCGTATCAATGCACTCAATGAATCTTTCCATGGCTTTGCGAGTGCTTGTCCTTCAATCGATTCTACTGCTACAATCTCTTGCATGGTGCTGCAGAAGAAAGCGCTGTCTGCTTCGAACAATTCTTCGGGACGGAAATATTTTTCCTGTACCGGAATATCCAGCTTCTCACAAATCTCAATCACTGTTTTGCGTGTGATGCCGGGAAGAATGCTTCCGATGGGAGGCGTGTACATCACACCGTCTTTCTCATAAAAAAAATTGGCTCCGGGCCCTTCAGCCACAAAGCCATTCAAGTCGAGTAGAAGACCATCATCGAAGCCGCGCTTCTTCGCTTCCATGGTGGCTAAGATGGAATTGGTATACAATCCGCAAACCTTGGCTTCCATGGTTACTGCTTTGGGGTTGGGTCGCTGAAAAGAAGAGATGCAAACACGGGCAGGCTGCAACGTGGTGTGCTGATCTACTTCCCATGCGGTAATCATCAACGATACCTCCTTAGGTGAAGTAAGCGCCATGTTAGGACTGCAAAAAACCAACGGACGGATATAAGCATTCGTCAGTTCATTTTTCTCTAACACCTGGTAGGTAAGCTGGCTTAGTTCTTCCGCACTGTAGTCAAACGGAATGCCCATGAGTGCGCAGCTTCTTTTCAGGCGCTCGTAGTGTTCCAGTGCTTTGAATGTTTTGGTGCCGTTTACGGTCTCGTAAGAGCGGATGCCCTCAAACACTCCATAGCCATAGTGAAGTGTCTGGCCGAAAAGATCGGTGCGTGCATCTTTCGCTTTGATGAACTTGCCATCGAGAAAAAGTACCGTTTCGTCTGTGTAATACATGTTATGTTTTTTTGAAACAATCGTTAGTTTGTTCTGCCCCGTATAAAACAAAACCGCCCTGAGGTGAGTCAGGGCGGTTCATGAATTTCTTTTTGTGTTAAGTTATATCATTACCGCCCTGGGTTTGACCACCAGAATAATCACGCTAATGACAAGCACAGTAAGAACGGCTTCAAACCGGTTAAGGTTGCTGCTCATGCGTTCTGTTATTTTGTTTAAACTCAACATCATATTCTGTGCGAGTACAATTGTCACAAATTAAAGGGTAGCATTCAAGGAAAAAGCGAAAATATTTTGTTTTTAGTCAAAAAACGAATGTTAGGTATGACTTACGAGCATTAGGTGATTGAAGCAGGAATGCCAATTCTTCAGTCGCTTTAGCAACAACAGGCTGACCTTCTTCGATCGGTCCAAAAAATTTCAATGAGGCGGTGGACATTCCTTCATTGGGATAGAAGGCTCCGTTCAGTGAGTTGTTCGTGCCTTAGTCGACTTGTCCACCAACGAGCAACTGAGGCAGATATTCCGTTTTTGCTCGATTGCAACCGTCTTTCTTCGACTGCGACCTGTGCCGCTTTGGCTTTGATGAGCGGATAGTTGGCCTTCGCTTGCTCCAGGCATTCTTTCAAGAAAGTATTATGGCGGCATCTGTGCTGGCACGATTGGCTATGCTGTAAGCAGATAGCCGCTGAGCGCAATAGTTAGTAGTTGTTTTATGTGACGTCTCATCCTTCGTGGTAATTTTGACTTTAGGGTACGAAGGTCATTTTCGAATCTTTAGAAATCCTTTAGAATTGGAAAAGGATCAATGTTTTTCAATAATAGTATTGTCTATTTACTCGACCAGATTAGACATTGCAAAAGAAATATTTGAATTTACGATTAGAAGTTTTTTAATTGAGAATTATACATTCACCTTTATTGAAATCATCTTCTATTTTCTTATACTTTGTTTCTAATGTAGTTCCGTCAGTGTACCTCACTTTGACCATTTGATTTCTGCCATATTTCTTAACTCCGGTTATCTGATTATTAGTTTTAGAAATTTTTAAAACAGATTCGGCATTATTCTTAATGATTTCAAGACCGGTATCGCCCAATAGATTACTTCTCATCATTTTATTGGCGTTTGCAATGGCAATGATTTGCATCGCTTTTTGCAAGGCTCGTTCCTTTTCGTTTGAGTGTAAATAGATATTTAATTCAAGATGATATATAACTAAGTAATTAATTAAAACTTTTTCTTGTACTGTTGATTTTATGGAATCAATAATATT
>NNBV01000036.1_pt1 | contig 20701 bp, 20 predicted proteins | sample 1173771 | NCBI WGS metagenome assembly NNBV01 (sample SAMN07173938, study PRJNA388173) | plant metagenome | isolation source: symbiotic tissue sample KVS11 | place: Norway: Troms, Kvaloya island | reverse complement strand
TTTAGAACAAATCTTTGTAACTTATCGCTGAAATTAAAAGGAAATAGATTAAGCTTATCTGGCCACTTTGTACGCACACTTGAGCGAGATTCTGCATTTTCAATAAAAGCTTCGATATAACTAATACTTAACTTCAGTTTTGATGTGTCTAAATTAGAATTAGATTGGGAACCTAGCAATTGAGAATGAGCTTGACTTTTAACCACCTGGCTAGCAGTTTTTTGTATTAATTCATCAATATTGAGTTCAGGATCATTAGATTTAATCATTTTTTAGCCAATGAAAATAAATGTAAATTTACTGTACATTTTAGAATGTTGATTATATTTTTTCAAGTTTTGGTACTATGCCATAATATCCTTGATTATTAAATTTAACTTTAGAGTGTAAGTCTACTAAGCCCTCACAAGTAACAATGTTGTTTACTTCAAAAACAATTAATTCATCAATCCAATCATAACTTAAACCTTCTTCAGAATGTATTCCTATTGTTACTGTGTACACACCTTTATTCATATAACAAGGCACTTGAAATATAACTTTTAATTCCTGTGTTTTTTCTAAATCTGGTAATTTAAGGTTGAGTAATTGGGTATTCGTTCCATAAATTACCACTCCCATCAAATTCCTAATGGAAATACCTACAATTATATCTGAGAGTTCAGCTTGTGCTTCTATTAAGACATTGATATGGAAAGTTTTTCCAGTTTCTATTTTGACAATTTCTTGATCTTCTAAATCAGTAATTTGAACTTGTTTAAGAATAGCTAATTTATTTCCATGTCTATGAATAGAATCATCTTGTTTATTGTTGATGAAGTCCTTTTCATTGTTTAAAATTTCTATTTCTTTTATGTTTGCTTTTTCAAGCTCTGGTTCATTTGGAACTGAACTTAATAAAGCGATATAATAGTTTACAACTTCCTTTGGATTACCTATTTTTAGCATTCTTCCATGATTCATGAGTAGTGCACTTTTACACAGCATTTTGACACTTCCAGAATCATGAGAGACAAATAAGATAGTTACGCCTTGTTCTTTAAGCTGACGAATCTTTTTCATACAGCGAGCTTGGAATTTAACATCACCTACAGCTAAGGCTTCATCCACAATCAAGATATTCGGTTCCGTATGAGCAACAACTGCAAACGCTAGTCTTAATACCATACCACTAGAATAAGTTTTAACAGGCTGCTCAATAAAATCTCCAATCTCTGCAAAGGCAGCAATATCATCAAACTTTGTTTGTATTTCGTCTCGACTTAACCCTAAAATTTGACCATTAAAAAATACATTTTGCCTTCCAGTAAATTCGTGATTAAATCCGCTACCTAGTTCGAGTAAAGCTGAGACTCTACCGTTAACCCACACCTCACCTGTAGTTGGTGTCAAGGTTCCAGCAATGATTTGTAGCAATGTACTTTTACCAGAACCATTTTGACCAATAATTCCTAATGTCTCTCCTTTAGGAATTTCTAAGTTAATGTTATGTAATGCCCAAAACTCTTGAGCCTGGCTTTTCCCAGGTAGTAAACTTTCTTTGAGCCTATCTACGGGACGAGCATACTGTTTGTAGCACTTTGAGATATTCTTCAGCGAAATTGCAATTTCCTCACCCATAACACCGGATACTTAAATTACTAACTAACTTCATACACATACAACTTTATCAATTAAATATTGATTACTCTATTATAATTTTGACTTGTTGCCGAATCAGATTGCTATTTACTAGACAGGGAACATTGGCATTTGCTGGTTTTAAGAGCAATTGAGCAATAAACCTTAACTACAAAACATCAGCAAATGCTGGACGCAAACGCTTATACACTATGAAACCACTACAAAATATAATTGTTGCTACGACAGAAGCAACTCCCCATTCACCCCAGTGCTTTACCTCTCCGACTAACACTAAGTCACGATAAACCTCAACTATGGCTGTCATGGGATTTAACCAAAATACCAAACTCCGCCATTGTTCTGGAATTGCTGACGCTGGATATACAATCGGTGTCAGATACAACCAAAGATTTAAAACTAACCCTAATGTCTGGGGAATATCCCGCAAAAACACTGTTAGTCCCGCCGTTAAATAACCCAACCCTGCTGTTAATAATAATTGCGTCAACCAGATCAAAGGTAATAGTGCCAAAGTAGTATGTAAAGTATGAGAAGTTACTGCCACAAAAAAAATCAACGCCATCAAACCAAAGGAGCTTTCAATGAACGTTGATAAAATTGGTACTAGTGGTAATAAAGCTAGAGGAAATACTACTTTTTTAACTAAATTTGATTGTCCGATTACAGAATTAGCAGACTGGATTAAGCCACTACTAAAAGCAATCCAAGGCAATAATCCGGCAAATAGCCACAAACCAAAGGTGAAGTTATTGTCTGGTAAAGCTTTGAGACTCAACTTCACCTTCAGCACGACCGAAAATACATAGGTGTAAATAAGTAATTGTGATAGCTGATTTAGTAAAGGCCACAAATTACCTAAAATAGAACCCTTATACCGCGCCTCTAAATCCCGCCTTACCAAAGTTCTCAGCAAGTCAAACTTTGACCACCATAGTTCATTTACTGGTAAGATACGCCTAAATTTTCCTGCTTTACGTACAAAGCTTCGCATTGTTCGCAACAATTTTTGCTTCCTTGCTCACTACCTACACACTCATATCACTATTTAGTAAAGCTTTATAGCTATAAAATTTATCTTTGTGTTCCTTTTGGAATCGTGGAATGCATCATTATATTAAACATCTTAGCCAAATTATCTTGGTGATCATACAATAAATCGGATATTGTTAGGTGTATTTTTACTCAAATAACAATTCATTTGGCAGCAAGGCTTTTCTCAATTAAAACAAGAGTTTTTGCTTAACTCAAGCTGTCTGGATCAACTCCTAGCGATCGCAAATACTCTCCCAATCGTTCTGTACGTTGATCTTCTTGTTCGGCTTGTTCTTTTCGCGTCGGCATCCAATCCACTGCATTATACCAACGCAACCACAAACCTGTTGTTCTAGCTGTTGCGCTGTGGCAAACATTGGGTATACAAGAGTTTGGTTGTTGATTTAATTTTAAGCTGTGAGGTCAGAAGTTAGGAGTTACGATTCTCGCCTTCATCTCTCCCACTTCTTGATCTCCCCTGAATTTGTGAGAGCAGAGTCACGGATTCCGCTAAACTGAGACTTGGTTTATTGCATTGTAATCAGGCATGGAAATCGGACAAAAGGTTAAAGTCTTTCGTTTACGCGATCGCGTTTCTTCCCCAATTGTGAAAAAACTAGGACAAGTGGGTACCATCCAAGGCTACAAAGTCACCGATGGTGGCGGGATCGGTGTAGTGGTACTGTTTGACGATAATTATTCCACTTGGTTTTTTGAAGATGAAATCAAAGCTGTGTAGTAGTAAAGAACTTAGATCGGGATTTTTTTTGGCATCTAAATTTTAAAGCACAGCCTGAGAATCTTTGTTGAGTGCTAAGTTGGAATTGAAAAGACCGGCGGTGAAAATAGGAATCAAGTAATGGCTCTAATATTGACATTTTTGGGCAAAGGCGGCATCGCTCGTACCAAAATTGCGATCGCCGCCGCCAAATTATTGGCAAGTCAAGGCAAACGCGTACTCCTAGCAGGACAAGCAGAACCAACATTGCAAATCCTGCTGGGTATTCCCATTGCTGCCGATCCCCAGGAAATCGGCCCCAATTTGCAAGCAGTTCAGTTTCAAACATCTGTACTACTAGAACGCAACTGGGACGAAGCGAAGAAGCTTGAGGCGCAATACCTCCGCACACCCATCTTCAAAGACGTTTTTGGTCAAGAACTGGTAGTATTACCGGGGATGGACAGCGCCCTAGCTCTGAATGCTATCCGCGAATATGATGCCAGTGGCAAATATGATGCGATCGTCTACGATGGCACGGGTGACTCTTTAACGTTGCGAATGTTGGGTTTGCCAGAATCTCTCAGTTGGTATGTTCGGCGATTTCGGCAATTGTTTGTCAACTCAGATTTGGGGAAGACGATTACTGAATCGCCCTTGATTCAACCGCTAATTAGCAGCTTTTTTAATGTCAACTGGACAGCAGATAACTTTGCAGCGCCTACTAACCAAGTCAATAATTTCTTGGAAAAAGGGAGATCCGCTCTTGCTGATCCCAAGCGTCTCGCTGCTTTCTTAGTGACCACAGGAGATCCCATTGAGGTAGCAAATGCTCGTTATTTATGGGGTAGCGCTCAACAAATTGGTTTAACTGTCGGTGGTGTTCTGCTTGTGTCTACTGAGACAAATGTCAACATTTCAGAGGAATTTATACCCTTACCCGTGAGCGTCGTTCCTGACTCGCCCACAGGTGACTGGCAACCACTGATAGACGCCCTACCTAACTTTGAAGCACAAGCGATACAGGCTCCCAAACCAATTGAAATAGACATCCACAATCGTCAAGTACGCTTATTCTTGCCAGGTTTTGACAAAAAGCAAGTCAAGCTTACCCAATATGGGCCAGAAGTCACGGTGGAAGCAGGAGACCAGCGACGGAATATTCCCCTACCCCCGGCTCTGAGTGGCAGACCCGTTGCTGGAGCAAAGTTCCAGAATAATTATTTGATAATTTCGTTTTAAGTTATGGGAATAGGGCATAGAGCATGGGGAATAGGGAATAGGGAATAGGGAATAGGGAAGAAACTTAATCACCAAGACTTCTCTACGAGAGGCTGCGCCCTAAGCGTAGCTATGCCACAGGCTTTACGGCTCCGCTCAGTACAAGTGCCCAATGCCCAATGCCCTATTCCCAATGCCCAAGGCCCAATTAATCAGTAAATATTATGTCAGAATCAACTCCCATTACCCCAGACCCTAACCCGTCTGAAGCACTAGACTCAGGAGCAAATAATCTCAATGAGCAAGCGCTCGCATCTGCCGATCGCAGTGGGAAAACTAGGCAGTTGCTGGGGATGAAAGGTGCATCTGCTGGGGAAACTTCAATTTGGAAAATTCGTTTGCAGTTAATGAAGCCGATTACCTGGATTCCCCTAATTTGGGGGGTAGTCTGTGGTGCGGCTTCTTCTGGTAACTATACTTGGACACTGGAAAATGTGTTGAAGGTATTAGCCTGTATGCTGCTGGCTGGGCCATTGATGACAGGTTACACCCAAATTCTCAATGATTACTACGATCGCGAAATCGATGCCATTAATGAACCCTATCGCCCGATTCCCTCTGGGGCAATTCCCCTACCCCAGGTAATTATTCAGATTTGGGTATTACTGATTGCTGGCTATGGTTTGGCGTTTGCGCTGGATGTGTGGTCTGGTCATGAATTCCCAACAATTACAGCGATCGCAATTATCGGTTCTTTCATCGCCTACATTTATTCTGCACCTCCTCTGAAACTCAAACAAAACGGCTGGCTAGGTAGCTACGCCTTGGGTGCAAGCTATATCACCCTACCTTGGTCTACAGGACACGCTTTGTTTGGCGATCTCAATTCCACAATTGTGATTTTGACAATGTTCTACAGCTTGGCTGGATTGGGGATTGCCATTGTCAATGACTTTAAGAGTGTAGAAGGCGATCGCCAGCTAGGATTAAATTCACTACCCGTAATGTTTGGCATTACCGCCGCCTCTTGGATTTGTGTAGTGACAATTGATGTATTTCAAGGATTGATTGCAGCTTATCTCGTCAGCATCCATGAGAATTTGTATGCAGCAATACTAGTACTGTTAATCATTCCGCAAATCACCTTGCAAGATATGTATTTCTTGCGTGACCCCGTGAAGAATGATGTTAAATACCAAGCCAGCGCCCAACCGTTCCTTGTGCTAGGAATGTTGGTAACAGGTTTAGCGCTAGGTCATGCTGGTATTTAAATACTTCTATAGTCGGAAGTTAGGAATTAGGAATTAGGAGTTAATATACTTCTAATTCCTAATTTGTATCAGGACATACTGTGTTAAAAGTGATATTTTTCCTCCTTCATGGGATTCAACCTTTGTTAATCCCAATATGCTTTATCACTGCTTGGACTATAACTATTCTCGTTGTTTTGAGTCTCTGGACGGCGGCGCGAGATAGTGTAGCTACAGCCAAGCAAATGCATCAAATACCCTGTACTGGTTGCCAATTTTTTACCGACAATTACCGTCTTAAATGCACTGTACGCCCATCTATTGCCAATACAGAAGAAGCGATCGATTGTCTTGACTATCAACCGAAGACAAATCCTTATCTGTATTAAGTGAATGAGCGAAAATCACTCTTAACTGTTAATTCCTAACTCCTAACTATTTTTATTGACCAATTTCTAACAATATCTTCAAAACACCCCGACTCTGAGCGTGTTCAAAAGCTGTAAGCCCTTCAATGAGGGGGTAGGTGGCATGAATTAGGGGTTGCACGTCAACTTGTCCTGTAGCTAGTAACTGGAGGGCAGGAGTAAAGGGGCCACAACGAGAGCCGATGAGGGTGATTTCATCCACTACTAAGGAAGAAACATCTAGGCTGAGGTTGCCAGCATAAGTACTTTTCAGTACAAGAGTACCACGGGGACGGAGGGCGCGGCGGGCGATCGCAAATCCTTCTGGGTTGCCAGTACATTCGACTGAGATATCAAAATATCCATCTGTAACAGCGTCAGCTAAACCAGTTTTAATTCCTCGTGCCTCTAAGTTGGCAAGCTTCTCTTGATGTCGCCCTACAGCCAAGAGTTCACAGCCAGTTAAGGCTAGTGTCTGGGCTACCAACTGCCCTAGTTTGCCATCTCCAACCACTAGCACCCTGTCGTTTGGATGCAATGGTACTTGCTGCTGAATTTCCAAAGCTGCTGCTATAGGTTCAGTAAATGTTGCTACTTCTGTTGGCACATTATCAGGTACGGGATGGAGGTTCTCCACCGGCAAACAGAGATATTCACCAAAGGCTCCGTGGCGGTTGACAATACCTAAAACTGTGCGATTTTCACAGTGAGTTGGTTGTCCACTGCGACAAAACCGACAATGCCCACACACAGCGTTGATTTCTCCAACTACACGTTGGTTAACTAAGTGTTCTGGCCCTTGTACGACAACGCCAACAAATTCATGCCCCAAAATACCAGTGTAGGGATAGTAGCCTCTGAGTAGTTCCAGATCAGTGTTACAAATACCTGCATACAAGACGCGTACTAAGGCTTCTCCTGGTGGTGGTTCAGGAATAGGAATATCTGTGCGTAGTTGCAACTGGTTATTTTCGAGCCAGAGTCCTTTCATTTTTCTTCACATCCTTTGCTTTATTCAAAATTTTTGCAACATAATGAATCGGCTTCGGTTATGGGGACTTACACCTGTACGCCCAAATCTATAATTTATGTCTCTGTGGTAGGTATCTCTTTAATTTTAGTTACATCAATTTTGCTTAACCAAGTAACCAAGTCTTCTGAGTCAAGTGCTATCTCGCTTCCTAATGTTTTGATATATAGAAGTCCGTCGCTAATAATTAAATCTCGGATTGGATACCACGAATCTCGTGTTCTAATCAGCAGTTCTAACGGAATCCCTAGTCTTGAAGTATACTTGCGATACTTCCACCAAGCTCGCCATAGAAGCACAGATTTAGTACAGTGCATTTCATAGCCTTTGGGAACTTCTGAGTATTGATACTGATAGAAACCCCGACTATCTACTTCTCCTTTGAGGAGATAACTATGTTCTGCTAATGCCTGATTTATCAATTCCCACTGGGATGATTTTGGGGAAATTGAGAATTCAGATAGTGTGCTAGATATTTGGGCGGTGGCAATCACACCTTCAGCTTTTGCTGTCAGTTGGTTTGTCTTATACACTGTTTGCGCTGTCAAAGCAGGATTTGACAACAAAACTTCTTTTTTCTGGATAGAGTTTTGCACAAACTCTCGAATTAAATCTAGATTAGACAACATAAAATTTTTTATACTAAATTAATCAGTGTGATAAAAGCCACAACACTACTTAAATTAGTAACTACACTGGTTTTGCACTTAAATCAGGATTATTACCAGCTTTATTTATACTCAATTCTTTATTTGACTAGGGTTTTGTTAAGTTTAATTATCGATATGCCGCCGTTCACTATACTGGTTCACAAAATCACTGTTTTCAAGTATGTAAGCGGCAAATTAAATTTTTACACCTTCGAGAAAAGGTTGAAATACTGGAACTAATTCGGGACGGCTGACAACCAAAGTGGGAAAAGGGCGATCGCTATAATCTTCTCCCGGTGACAATGGAAACGGCTCTGACTTAAGCGATGACCATACCCCACCCGCAGCCTGGACAATTACCCAAGCCCCCGCTATATCCCAAACTTTTGGTGTCGCCTCAATACCGCCCAATGTTGCCCCAGTTGCAACCGTTAAAAAGTTATAGCTAGCTACACCCAACATCCGAATTTTGCAGGGAAAGCCGTTTTTGATAGCTGCGGTGCTACGGGAACAGAGGTTAAAAAAGTGATTATTGCTAGGACTATCAATACTGGTATGGATGGGGTGGAGATTAAGAAATGCTCCTGTTGGTGTTGCTAAACCAGATGAACCCGCCCAGAAACCATGAAAAGCTTGATTCAAGGTTGGTGCGTAAACATACCCGAAAATGGGTGTACCTCGATACAGTAAACCCAGGGATATTGTCCAGATGGGAATACCGCGTGTAAAGTTGGTTGTACCATCAAGAGGATCAATTACCCAGCACCACTCAGTACCGGGAAAAGACTGATCGCTCTCTTCGCTCAAAATGCCGTAACCAGAGAAATTAGAAGCGATCGCATCCCGAATTTCCTGATCTGCCCATTTATCTGCTTGCGTCACCAAACTACCATCAGCTTTTTGGGAAGCCTGTACTTGCCCAAAATCTTGCATTAGCTGCTTGCCCACCCTGGTAGTGGTAGTTTGGGCAAAATCAAGAATTGTTGTCCAAAAATCATTCATTGGTTAATTCTCGCGCAAAGACTCACCTGAGCCAAGATTAGGTAGATTCGTTCGGGTTGGGTTAAATTTCCAGTTTAGTCTAAATCGCTTTCTAAAACCGATGCGATCGCAAGCTTTGTACTTGTTTGAAATTCTGTGATGTTCACCCGATTCAAAAACCAAATCGACAGCACCATTCCCACGGCTTCTAGAACGAATACCAGTCCATAAGCTAACTCTGGGCTAGGTAACACCTTGCGTCCAATATCCAAAACTGTACCTCCGATGACTACCGCCACACCTCTAGAGAGGGACTGCGCTAATCCCCATGCCCCAATAAATGTACCTGCGGCTTCTGCTGCGGTGAGATCCAACATCAAGCTAATTGCTGCCGTTGTTAAGAACCCTGTAGCTAAACCGAATAAAACCAAACCTAGTTTGAGAACAGCTGCATTAGCTGTGAATCCTGATATACCTAGCAATATTGCACAGAATGCTACCAACATACAGCCTAAACGTGCAGTTCTGCGCTTACCCAAACGCGGGACGATATAAAAGCCAGTAACGCCGTAGGCAATCAACAGACCTGTTCCATAAAAAATATTTAATTTGGTACTTTCCGCTAGGGGCATTTTAAACACTTGACCCGCATAAGGTTCTAAAATTGGGTCTTGCATAAACAAGCTGATGGTCATCACCAATAAAAAGGTGAAAAATATACCTGTTTGTGGGCTAGCTGTCAAGATTTTCCAAGCATTGCCTAGAGTAATGCTATCTTCCCGGTTCACCAGTGTGGAACGGGTTAAGTATTGGGAGTATTTTCTTTCTACGCCGAATGTTGCTGCGATCGCTAAACCAAATACAATCGCTGGGACGATAGTAAATAACCTGTTGATGGCTGGCTGCAAGGTTTCTACAGTTGCTTCTGGAGTTAACTGCTTCAGCAAGCTGGCACTAATAATTGCCCCAACAATAATCCCCACCATTAGCATCGACCAAACCACACCAACTACTTTGGAACGGTTATCTTCTTCAGATATATCTACCAACAAAGCAGCAAAGGCAGTACCGCTAGCACAAATTCCTAGACCGTAGACAGCGAAAACTAAAGCCAAAAGTGCTGTCCAGCCGATTGTTTGGGTTGTCCATACCCAAGCACCTGAACTATTTCCAGCAAGATTCATCTGCCACATTACTTGTACAGCTAAAAATGCTGCGATCGCAAATATTGCCGCACCCACCCAAACATAAGCTGTGCGGTGGTATCCCAATAACGGCTTGGCATCGGAAATCTGGCCGAACCAGATACGCGAAGGAGCAACAAATAAAGGCAGTGCTAGAACTACTGATACCAGCGTCGCCGGAATTGCTATTTCTTGAATCATGACTCTGTTGAGTACCCCCAGAGTCAAAATTGACATCATGCTCAACCCCATTTGAAATAAACCCAGCCGGAACATGGTCAGCAGGTTTACCCTTGGCACAGATAGGGATTTTGTTTTGGTATCAAATACTTCACCGCTTGCCATAGCTACTTTTTCGTATGGTTTATAGGATTTAATCTCTCTCTCTTTAAATAAAGATAAACCCTACCCGCTTAAAATCAGCTAAGGAAAAGTTGAAGTTGCGATTTGCCAAGCAGTTATACACCTCAATTAGGGTATGCTTCAGCCAAGTTAGGATTAATTTTTAGGGCTTGGTTGTAATCTGCAATCGTATAACAAGAGAATTTTAGGATGAAGTAGTGAAACGAGACTCAATTTACTATCAAATTTTTAAGCGCTTTCCTGGGTTACTCTTTGAACTGATTGATAATCCTCCTCTGCAAGGGCAAAACTATCGATTTGAATCACTTGAAGTCAAAGAAACCGCTTTTCGCATCGATGGTGTGTTTTTACCTCCAGAGGATGCAACATCGAAGGTAATCTTTTTTGCTGAAGTTCAATTCCAAAGAGATGAAGCCCTCTACCATCGGTTATTTACCGAGTCGCTGATGTACCTGAACCGGAATCGTTTTCAGTACGATGACTGGTTCTGTGTGGTAATTTTTTCATCACGCTCTTTGGAACCAAGCGATAAAAGAACTCATCGAATATTTCTCAATAGCGATCAAGTGCAGAGAATCTATTTAGATGAGTTAGGCGCGACTAATCAGCAGCCAATAGGCATCAACTTGATGCAGTTGACTCTAGCATCGGATGAAGTGATGGCAGAGCAAGCAAAGCAATTGATTGAGCGGGTAAAATTAGAGGAAACGGACACACTGCCGAAAAACGAAATACTAGACATTATCACCACAATTGCCGTTTATAAGTTTTCGACCTTGAGTAGAGAGGAAGTTGAAGCTATGCTAGGACTCACTTTGGAGCAAACAAGAGTTTATCAGGAAGCGAAAGCCGAGGGTCGGGAAGAGGGTCGAGAAGAAGGTCGAGAAGAAGGTCGAGAAGAACAGAAAGCTGAAATGTTGAAACTTACCGTCCCTCTGTTGCTAAAAACAGGGATGAGTGTGGAACAGATTGCTCAACATCTTAATGTTGATATAGAAGCTGTCCATCTTGCTGCACAGCAAAACACATAGAAGTCAGATACAATGTAAGCTACAAAACTAGTTGTACCTACAGAGTCAGATGATAAAAAGCTGATTCTCTGGAATTTTATTAAGGAATGTGGATTAAATAAAGTGCAAAACTTGATTTAAAGATTTTTAAATACCAAGTTAGCCGATCAGCAAAAATTGTAAGTTAATAAATCCACGTTCCTAACTATCATCCGCTTCTCGTTTTTCATCTCCTGATAAACCATCAAGTACGGCAGCTATTACTAATGAGGCTAATGGACTATTAATTGCCTCAGTTAAGGCTATTTTTCCTCCAGTCTGTAATGCTTTTATAACTCTGCTTTTTAGTTGAGGATTTTGTTTTATTTCTTCAGCTGCTTCAGTTGCGACTGCCTCTTTATCACTCTCTGTTTTCGGTGGATGAGTTTTAGATAATTGATCTAAAACATCTTGAATTTCCTTGGCTGCTTCTGCCAAGTTTTGTTTTTCATAATAGGTATTGACTGTTTGGTACTTTTTACTATTATCGATTATGTTAATTGTATCGTTTAGATTTTTATCTTCAAGGCATTTTCTAAAAGCATCTACAGCAACAAGTATAACCATACCCATAACAGCTATTAAAACTTGTTGCATTGCTAGGGGGATATTTATCAAAACTAAAAGTAAAATTAGAATTAGTAAAAAGAGCAGTAGAGAAATCCCCGTAAGCAAACTGTAATGTTTACTTAACCTTTCTTTTTCTAAAAAGTATTTGAGTTGTTCTTGCATGATTTTGAACTTACTTTTATATTTAATATGTTTAATTTATTACTTACTTAATTTAAATATTTATCTTGATTTTGATCATTGTCTTGATTCTGATCACCTTTATCTATCTCATTAATTGTTTGAGGATTATTAATTTTTAATGCTAATTCTGCTACATCTGCGAGCTTATAATTTAACGCTCCAGCTATTCCAAGTGTTATAAGTAGAGGACTTACTAAAGGAGATATAGTAATTAGATATAAACCAATCGCGACACTTCCAATACTAGCAGTTATTTTAAAAAGTTCTCGTATATTTCGTATTTTAATGTTTTGTTGCTCTTTTAAGATATAAATATCTTGCTCTATTATTCTTTGACGTTGTTGAATTAATAATGGATCAATTTTGGTATCTTTTCCAACTTGAGTAGCTATTGATTGAGCAATTGCATCTAAAATTTTATTATTTGGATCGCCAAATCCTTTTTTAGTAATACTAGATTTAGGTTGTGAGTAAGGTGCTAATATACCTGATTTTTCATTTGACATTTCTTGTTCTAAACTCATAGTTACTTACTTTTAAATAGTTTATTTATAAATCATTTTACTTAGCAAAGTATCATGATAATTCCTCCCTTGGCAATAGTGAGTAATTAAGCTTAATAGTATCGGTTACGACTACTATCGTTGTAATCTACCTACGAACTTTAACTAAACTATAGGACTCTGATTTAATTTCTGAAAACATACTGAGACTGAAAAAGTCAAAAAGCTTGAACAAAGACTGATCACAACATTGAGTAGGAATTAGCTAAAAATAGCGATCGCACTCCAACAACTACAATGAGAGTACAACTAGTGTTGTACCTTCAAAGGCTGAAAAAATGAAACGCACACTATATATTCCTGATGAGTTGTGGACACAACTTGACCAATACTTAAAAGATCACCCAGAGCAAAACCCATCAAGTGTTGTACAGGAAGCACTGGCGGAAAAGTTACGCCCCAAAAATGGTTCAAGGCTACTATCGCTAGCAGGAATCGTGGAAAATGCTCCTACAGACGCTTCAGTTAATGAAGATTATTTGATACAAGGATGAAGCGTCTCGTTTTAGATTTAGATTTAGATTATAGAGATTTGAGTTGGTTCAAGAGTCTGGAATTGTGGTCTCCGTAATCATTACCCAGGTAAATTTAAACATTATGAAAATGTGGTTTTAACTACGCTATTCAATTGAATTAGTAAGATAAGCTTGGCGTATATATGTCATCAAACTACTTACCTTCATCTAGTAACCAAAAAGGCATAAGCAATGAGTCAAGAACCAGTCAAAGTAATATTATGGGAAGAAAATCAAAAAGATTTTCTAAAAAAATTCTATGATCTCCAATTTACCCCCAGAGTAGGAGAGGAAGTTTACCTAAAAAAAGAGAAATGGAAAGTAACCAGAGTTGAGCATGATGTAGAAATTAGTGAAATTAATGTCTACATGCAATTAATCAAAAAAGTCAAGCAGGAGAAACCATCTAATTCATAACTACAAGTAAATACACTCAACTATTGCAATCCTATTTGATGTGTGAGAATTGCAGCCCGCAGATCCCCGACTTCTCGAAGAAGTCGGGGATCTTGTTTATGCCCGTTTAATTCAGGTTTTAAATTGACGATCGCACCCAATCTTGTCTGTAACGATACACTATAAAAGTAAAGAAATGTAAATAAACTAAATTTTGCAACCGTGGAAAACATCACATTGGGGGAAAATGGCCCATCTGTTACGCCCTTGTGCATCGGCACTTGGGCTTGGGGTGATAAACTATTTTGGAATTATGGCGATCGCTACGGCCCAGAACAGTTACAAGAAGCCTTTACCGCAGCCTTAGAAGCTGGTATTACCTTCTTTGATACTGCCGAAGTCTACGGAATGGGACTATCAGAGAAATTTTTGGGGCAATTTCTCCAACAGACACACCAACCTGTACAAATCGCCACAAAATTTGGCCCCCTACCGTGGCGATTTACAGCCCAATCCGTCTCTGATGCTTTAACAGCCAGCCTCAAACGGCTACAACTTGAGCGAATTGCCCTGTATCAAGTGCATTGGCCTTTTGCCTTCTTTTTAAGTCAAGAAACTTTGATGAATGCCTTAGCGGATGAAGTGAAGCGAGGGAGAATTGCCGCAGTCGGTGTAAGTAATTACTCAGCAGAGCAAATGCGAGACGCACATCAAATATTAGCGGCTCGTGGAGTGCCTTTGGCTGTAAACCAAGTGCGTTATTCTTTACTCAGTCGCCAAGTTGAAAGCCAAGGGATTATCACAACTGCCCGTGAGTTGGGTGTGACTATCTTGGCATATAGTCCTTTAGCACAGGGATTACTCACAGGTAAGTACAGTATTGATAGTACTGAAATCCCCACTGGTGCGAGAAAAATAGACCCGCGATTTAAGAAAGAAGGTCTGCAAAAAATTGCCCCAGTCATATCTTTGCTACACAATTTTGGGGAAAAATACGATCGCACTCCTGCCCAAGTTGCTCTTAACTGGTTAATTGCTCAGGGGAACGTTATTCCCATTGCTGGGGTGAAAACGGCCGAACACGTGCGACAAAATGCTGGTGCTTTGGGCTGGAAATTGAGCGACGATGAAATTGGAGAGTTAGAACTAGTTAGTCGTCCTTGGCTTTAGTATTTTTGAACTACTCAAACACAGGAGGCCAAATTTTTGACACTACTAGCTCCCAACCTGCTAGTAAGTCTGGTAGCAATACTGCTCGGTTAAGAAGATTTGTAGGTTGGGTTGAACGGAGTGAAACCCAACAAAGCCCTGAAAATGTTGGGTTTCGTTCCTCAACCCAACCTACCTCGGAGTGCTTTTTTGGGCTTAACCGAGCAGTATTGAGTCTGGTAGTGTCAGTTTGTCGTTGTCTTGCAAAACTATTGGTTCTTGGTTGAGCCAATCTGGGAGAAAAAATTACCCAAAAAGCCAAAAAGTCAAGAGCCAAAGCCAAAATCTTGACTCTTAACTCTCAACTCTCCAATTTTATATTTGGATTTTGGATTGAAGAAAAATATAAAAATCTAAAATCCAAAATTGATTAACTTCTAACTGTTGACTAAGAAGCTGATTCTCTAGCTGTAGGTGAACCTATCTTTTTACTAGGTGATGCAGAAGACTCGTGCCCACTTGTCCGCAGTTTTGGCTTGGGAGAAGAATGTCTTTCTTCACCATTGTTGCTATCTGATTTCCATGCAGAACGGGGGCGATCGCTGGAAGATTCACGACGCTTGCCCAATCTTGGTTTGGGAGCAGAAGATTCCTCTTGGGGAATTTCTACATCTGAACTCAACCAAGCGGGGCGAGTTTGATCGTAAGCGATTTGCAGTGCAGCTGCGGCGATCGCTTGAGCATCGTATTCTTCAATTAGTTCGCTCACAATTGGCAAGAATGAAGCCAAACGCTCACCTGTCAAAGCTTCGCGCACCTGTTCTTGCAGTTTCAGAATGTGCCGCGCTTCAATTTGTGCGCGTGTAGGAATGGTCAGCAATTGCCAACTTTGACGGTTATGACGTTCAAATGTTTGCTGTTTGCGCCGCTCAAATGGTTGTACTAAAGAAATTGCTGTTCCTTCTTTACCAGCACGACCAGTACGACCAATACGGTGGACGTAGGTTTCTACGCTATCGGGTAAGTCGAAGTTGATTACATGGGAGAGTTGATCGACATCTAACCCTCGTGCTGCAATATCAGTTGCTACTACCCAACGAACTTGACGGTTACGGAATCTGACTAATAACCGTTCCCGTGCTTGTTGAGACAAGTCACCGTGGTATTCATCGACACTGTGACCAGCGCCTTGTAACTGACTGGTGAGTTCGGCGGCTGTACGTCTGGTGCGGACAAAGATTAAAGCTGTTTCTGGATCTTCCATTTCCAGAATTGGCTGTAAAGCTTTAGCTTTTGTCCAGTGGCGGGGGATCAAGTAAGCTACTTGATTGATTTTGTTGGGAGCAGCTTTTGGCTGTTCAACGGTGACAGTTGCAGGCGATCGCAAGAACTTGTTCACCAACATCCGAATCGATGGTGGCATTGTTGCCGAGAATAAAGCTGTTTGGCGATCTACGGGCGCTTGTGAGAGGATTTTTATCACATCGTCGATAAAGCCCATGCTCAACATTTCATCGGCTTCATCCAACACAAACCACTTCACTTGATCGAGCTTTAAACAGCCGCGATCGAGTAAATCGATCACTCGTCCTGGAGTGCCCACAACCATGTGAACGCCACGTCTGAGTTGTAACATCTGGCGGTCAATTGATTGACCACCATAGATTGCTAACACCCGCAATCCTTCATCGCCGATGAATTGTGCGATCGCATCGTGAACTTGCATCGCTAATTCACGAGTTGGTGTTAAAACTATGGCTTGTACGGCTCTTTGATTAATATCTAGCCGCTCTAAAATTGGCAGAGAAAATGCTGCCGTTTTGCCTGTTCCAGTTTGAGATTGACCTACCACATCACGACCAGCTAGCAATTGGGGAATTGCTTGCACTTGAATGTTGGTGGGTTCGGTAAAGCCGATTTTTTCTAGTTGTTCGACACGTTCTTGGGAAATGCCTAATTCTTGGAATGAAAGAGTCATTAAATCTCCTAAATTTTTTGTAAGGATTTTTGGATTAGTCATTTAGTCATTAGTCATTAGTCATTAGTCATTAGTCATTAGTTATTGGCTAGTTAGTCAGCCAAGGGCGATAGCGGAGCCTCAACTCTTAGAGAGGCTATGTCAACAAGTCCGCCAGCGTTTTAGGTAAACCCTCATCAAAACTGCCATTAATGCAGCACTGACCTTAGGATAAGGATGAATATATAAGGGTCATTTAACAAAGGACAAAGGACAAAAGACAAAGGACAATTTAGTTATTGACTACCTGACCATAGAGGTCGTATGTATCAGCGTGGTGAATCGCTATTGGCACGATGGTTCCTAACTTTGCCTGGCCTTTGACATACACCAGGCCATCAACCTCTGGGGAAAATCTACCTGAACGACCTATTAATTCACCACTTTCAGGATTTTCTTGCTCAATCAGGACATCAACGATTTTGCCTACTTCCTGTTGATTTTTCTTTTGGGAAATCGGTTGCTGGAGTTCCATAAGTTGGTGTTGGCGCTCGTCCATCACCAATTGGGGCAACTGATTTGGCAACTTGTAAGCTGGGGTTCCTTCCTCAGAGGAAAAGGTGAAGACACCAACATGGTCAAATTCATGCCGTTGAACAAACTCTAGTAGATGCTCAAAATGCTCGCTTGTTTCTCCTGGGAAACCAACAATAAATGTTGTTCGCAGTACGGCTGTTGGTAGCGCCGTTTTGATGCGATCTATAATCCCATCATTTACCCGCCCTTGCCAAGGACGGTTCATAGCGCGGAGAATATCTGGATGAGAATGCTGCAAGGGCAAATCCAGATAAGGCAAGACGTTGGGTGTTTCTTGGATGGCCGCTATCACGTCTGGGGTCAGTCCCGTGGGATAAGCATAGTGCATTCTGATCCACGGTATATCTACTTTCCCCAAAGCGCGAAGTAATTCGGCTAATTTTGGCTGACCGTAAATATCTAGACCGTAATTAGTGGTGATTTGGGAAATTAGAATAATTTCCTTTACCCCTTGACTAACTAACTGCTCCGCTTCGGCGACTATAGATTCAATAGTACGCGATCGCTGGTTCCCTCGAAGATGAGGAATTATACAAAATGCACAACGATAATCACACCCTTCCGCAACCCTGAGGTAAGCTACACCCTCGGTTGTAGTGCGATAGCGCGGTGTAGTCTCGTCGGCAATGTAGGTTGGCTCAATACTAACCTGTTTAACCCGTTCGCCAAGTTCAACACGCTCAATTACATTTACAATTTTGTGATAATCGCCTGTACCCACCACCGCTACTGCTTCAGGTAACTCCTCCAAAAGTTGTTCTTGGAAGTGTTGCGCCATACAGCCAGTGATTACGATTTTTTTGTTTGCCTCTGCCAGTTCTACTAAAGTTCTGACAGATTCTTGCCGGGCTGCTTCAATAAAACTACAAGTATTAACAATAACGTAATCTGCTAACTCTTCGTTTGTATCTACACCGTAGCCTGCTTCTACGAGCATTCCTAGCATGTGTTCTGTATCAATTCGATTTTTCTCGCAGCCCAGGTGAGAAATGGCAATTGTTGGCTTGTCACCCATATTTGGAAAATATCTTCATTTTTTTCTTGTAAACATTCCAGCGCTAATTTCGCTTTCTAATAACAGTACGGCGGCAGATTCTCAATATCAGCAATTGCCCGTAGACTTATGACCCTATCAATAATAAAAATAGAGGTCATGTTATGATATTCTTATCAATCTGTTCCCCAGGGTAAATTGAAGTGTCTTTGGGTACATTTGACACTTGTAATCTTTTTTAACAATTCGCCTATTGGTATTTTACATTACCACAGCGTGTGCGTTGTTAACCTACCCATCGGGAAGCCGCCCAAAGGGCTTGTTGTGAGAAGTCGCTACCCTCAGGGAAATCGACGAAAGCGACTACGCCTATAAAGCAGTAATGCTACCCTGGCGATTGGCAAGTCCTACGACTGTGCGCGGACAAGATGCCTAAACCACGGAAAGCTGCCTTGCGTCTAGTGAGTGGCAAACTCCTCTTGTAGCCAGGTTTTATCTTAACATATCTTATGGGAGGTTTGACGCCAATTTCCATCTTAGGAAGGAGGCAGTAAACCGACTATCATAAAACACATTTGACTAGTTAATGAAAAGTCAAGAGTCAAGGGTCAAGAGGAGCCAGTCACGTGCGGGGTTTCTCCCGTTGAAGAGCCACTCCCTAACTGAGGTTTTCTTCGTCAAGGGAAGTGGTGTTGAACTGGCGTTCAATAGTCAAAAAATTCTGGACTCTGGACTCCGCGAGGCGGATTAAAGACGTGGACTTATATCAGATATTTAAAACTCGCTCACCAATTATTGGCGTGGTTCACCTGCTACCACTGCCTACCTCACCCCGTTGGGGAGGTAGCCTAAAAGCGGTGATTGACCGTGCCGAACAAGAAGCCGCAGCCCTGGCAAGTGGAGGGGTTGACGGACTGATTGTCGAGAATTTTTTCGACGCGCCGTTTACTAAGAACCAAGTCGATCCAGTGGTTGTGAGTGCCATGACCATTGTGGTGCAACGAATACAGAATTTGGTGACTTTGCCTATAGGGTTAAATGTTTTGCGAAACGATGGCAAAAGTGCGATGGCGATCGCTAGCTGTGTACAGGCGCAATTTATCCGCGTCAACGTCCTTACAGGGGTGATGGCAACCGACCAAGGATTAATTGAGGGAGAAGCCCATCAACTACTCCGCTATCGACGGGAGTTGGGCTGTGATGTTAAAATCCTGGCCGATGTGTTGGTAAAACACGCCCGTCCTTTGAGTTCTCCAAATCTCACAGTCGCCGTGAAAGACACCATTGAAAGGGGTTTAGCAGACGGAGTAATTTTATCCGGCTGGGCTACTGGTAGTCCACCTAACTTAGAAGATTTGGAACTAGCTTGTGGTGCAGCAAACGGCACGCCAGTGTTCATCGGTAGCGGGGCAAATTGGGAGAATATTGATACATTGATGCAAGCAGCAGATGGTGTAATAGTTTCCAGTTCCCTGAAACGTCATGGGCGCATAGAGCAACCAATTGACCCAATTCGCGTCAGTCAATTCGTGGAAGCCGCACGTCGCAATTGGAACTCCAAAGGTGAAAGCAAATCAGCAGAACAAGTGAAGTTACATTCTTAGAAAGTGGGGAGTAGGGAAAGACGCGATTAATCGCGTCTGTGAGTAGGGGAAGCAAGCGAACAATTAATAATTATTTCCCCATTCCTCATTCCCCATTGCCCCTAATCCCCAGAGGGGGCCCCGAGTTCCCCATTCCCCATTGCCCCTAATCCCCAGTGGGGGCCCCGAGTTCCCCATTCCCCAATAACAGTTTATGATTCGCCGCCGTTCTACTCCTTGGATTCATAGATGGTCACGTCCATTGATTGCCGCGATCGCTGGATGTGGTGCGCTGACAACAGGTTATCTCACCATAGAAAAGTTAACAGGAGGCAGTGCAGCTTGTGTGGCACAGGCTGGTGCTAAGGGCTGTAATGATGTGCTTTCCAGTCCTTGGGCAACGGTTTTTGGTCAGCCACTAGCTTTGTTTGGATTTTTGGCATACATCAGTATGGTGATATTTGCTTTGGCTCCCTTGGTATTCAACTCAGGGGAAAATAATAGCCGCAAACAATTGGAAAATTGGACATGGTGGCTGCTGCTGGCGGGTGCGATCGCTATGTCTGTCTTTAGCGGCTACTTAATGTACGTGCTGACATCTCAAATCAAAGCTATTTGTCCTTACTGTATCGGTTCAGCTTTGTTCTCTGTGAGTCTTTTGGTAC